>SL_8KL_010_SEDDRAFT_10001704_pt1 | contig 18972 bp, 17 predicted proteins | sample SodLakKL_010_SED_4_FD_11160 | JGI IMG/M metagenome (IMG submission 11160)
CATCCCGTCCTTTCTAACAAATTTTACTATATGTTTATTTCCTAAACCACTACCTTCATCCCTGGCTCTTGTATTCAATATAGCCCGACCTTTATTTTGCCTTTCATAACCACTCAAATACTTCATTTCGTTTTCGTGGAGTTTCATCTCTTCTTCTCTTTCTAACTCTACTAATCGGGTAAAATGTTGAACGTACCTATCTTCAGAAAATTCTTTAAATTTAACCTTTTCAATATCCCCAGGTTCAACTATTGTAGTTTGTTTTTCCATAAAAAATCACCAGAAAATAAAAAATAAAAAGTTTGTTTTTCTATGAGCTTTCTATCCTTGGTGCTAATAAGTAGACCACTTTTCCGTCACCATCAGCGAATTCAAAACGCATCTTAACTGGATAATCTGCACCTAATTCCATATTAATTGGTGTATTACTTCCTACACATTTTATCATGCTTGAGAAGTAATCCAAAGCAAATAAAGATCTAACCTTTTCATTAGCTTCGATTTTATCTAATTCATCGGCCTCAAGTTTTAATCTTACCATATCCTCATCTTCTTCAGATAAAATTTCAAAACCGTCAGGACCAGCTATGATAGATATATGATCAGATATGTTTTGAGATGCTTTGATACCTTTTAGTAGATGTTTTCCTTTGAGTGTTAAGTTAATAGGTAAATCCAACTGTGGTACGTTTGGATCGGTCATCCCGGCGGTATCCAATAATGGCATCTTTTGGGTGATATTATCTACATCCATAATTAGTCTATTTTCATCTTCATTATGGGTAATAGTTACAATATCACCTGAACCGGCTAGTTTGAGGAATTGATCAATTTTTGAAAGATTCAATCCCAATTCAGTTTCTTCGGCTTCGAAATTTTCGAAAGCATCCTTACTTAGGTTCAAATCGACCATTGCAACGTGTGCAGGATCAACCGCCTTTAAAGAAACTCCTTCTTTATCTAAATTTAGTTTTACTTCATCCACTATCGTTCCAACTATTTCAATCAAGTCTTTCAATATCTCTGATTTGATTTCAGCGTTTAACATGGTAGTCCCCTTAGGAGAAAGAGTATTTCATCTCGGCATATAAGGATTATGGTTGTAAAATATAGTTTTATTAAAAGAAATATGTTTCAATTATGATATGTATGGTAAAGGTTTATAGGTAATAAATCGAATTATAATATTGTTATGGACTTAGATATGGATATGGACTTAAGATGGGGTGACCTACATGCCCCAAATAAACGATATTCTAATTATGGTGATATCCATAATGTTTTCCATAATCTTAATAATGCTCCTCTTAATCAATATCAAAGAACAGTAGTCCTAAAAAATGGGATCTACATAGAGAGAGGTATAAGGAAAAAGTACGGGAATAAAACAAGTTTTATCGATAAAATAAAAAGATATTTTAACCCATATATAGACAAAGCCTTTGGCTGTCTTAAACAGAGAATTTCACCTCCCTCTGGTGAAGTGATTGAAGATGTGACTAAATCTTATGTTTTAAACACAACTGAGGATGACTTCGAATACTTTGATGATACTTTAAAAGCGTATTATAGTGATGAACCCGATACTTTATATGCGGTGTGTTATTCTTTAAAACGTAGTCCCGTTCAAGACCTTAAAGAATCGGCAGTGATTTTAAGGCAGAGCTATTTAAAAGATAGTATCAACAAACTAGTAAGGAAAGATATAGGTTCGGGGGTAACTCATCTGATGATGACATCAGAAGGTGAAAAAAAGACCTCGAGGGCTTTAGAAGAAGCTTACAAGACCTCAAAATTCGCTTGTAAAAATATACCTTTTGATAGTTACTGGTTGGTTAGTCCAGTGTCCTATAATATAATGTTGAAAGATCATATTTGGTATGATTGCCTAAGGAAGAGGGAGTTATACAAAATAATCAAAGCTATAGCGTCACTCGATCACAAATTAGACTATTGGGATAAAAAACATTTGAACGGATATGATGGGGCTGGTAAGGTACTTGATAATTTTGGAAAGTTTGCCCGGGATAATTATGATAGCCCAAAAAATATGGAATTCATGCTTGACATGACAAAGATATACCCTGAAAAGGCAGATGAAATCGCTGAGGATATTTACGAAGAACTTTCACATAAAAAGTTAAATTATTTATCCTTTGAAAAAAGGGCAGAGGCTATTGTTCAGAGTCATATATAATGACCTTTGTAGTCGTTCATATGGACTTTATCCAGGCTAGTAAATTTTTCAAATGAATCTCGTCGTTTGCCCCTTCTAATAATTGATAATCTATTTCTGCCATTTTATTGACGATCTTCATCCTGATTTTTTCATCCATGGGTATCTTGAATAATTCCTCATGTAGCTTCACTAAAACTTCCCTTCCAGATAATCCTTCATCGATCATCAAATCGTAAAGTTTTTCTCTCACCTCTAGAAAATTTTTTCGAAATGAATCTCTTAGGAGTTTATTTATCTCTTCTAAACCAGTAAGATTACTATGATCGATAAGAGCTTCTTCTGTGATCTTATCTGAAGATACTGCTGATAGTTGTAAAAGATTGGTTATCTTTCTTAAATTTCCCTTTCCGTAATTAATCAGGAATTTAATTGCACCTTCTTCGACCTGCAAACTCTCCTTTTTTATTATTATATCTAACCAGGATTTTACGTGGTCTTTACTCAAAGGCCTAAAATGCAGTTGTACACACCTTGATCTTATCGGGTCAATGATCTTAGATGAATTATTACATGAAAGTACAAATCTCACGTTTTCTGAATATTTTTCTAATATCCTTCTAAGGGCCGATTGGGCTTCGTTTGAAAATGACTCAGCTTCGTCGATAAATATGATCTTAAAATTTTTTTTGGTGAGTGATGTAGTCATAGCTGCATTTTTAACTTCCTTACGTACAGCTTTGATCCCTCTTCTATGACTAGCGTTCAACTCTAAAAAATTTCCTTCCCAGTCGTTTCCATAAATATCCTTTGCTAAAGCTATAGTCGAGCTGGTTTTTCCAACCCCTGATGGACCAACAAGAAGAAGATGAGGCAAACTCTCCTCTTCTTTGTATTTTTTTAACTTGTCAATTACCTGATACTGGTTTATGATTTCACTTAAAGAATCTGGTCTATATTTCTCAGTCCAAAGTTCATCCATGATATTTCAACAACGCATTCTGATTAATTATAATTTACGAAACATTCAGTTTATTCCACTTTATCGATCAGAATGACTGTAATATCATTTACATTAGTATTACTTTCAAATTCAATAGAATCTCCCAACTCATCGAAAAATCTTTGAGAATCATGTTTTTTTAAAAGTTCTTTAGCATTTAGTTTACAGCGTCTTATAGATGAAGTATCCGCTAATGCACCAGCCTTTCCTCGCCCATCGGTTCCATCAGAATCTACACTAGCTACAACAATTTTCTCTCTGTTCATGATTTCCATAGCAAAACCCAATACAAATTCTCTGTTGGGTCCTCCCTTAACATCGGAATTAGTTATGTCACTAATCTTCACAGTTGATTCACCACCAATAACTAAAGCAGCTGGAGGTTTAATAGGATTAAGTGAATCCTGAATTTCCTTTGCAATACTGGAGAAGGATTTGGCCACTTCCCTTGCCTCTCCAGAATTTTGAGATGTCATTATCTTTGTATTAAATCCCTCTCTTTCACCGGTCTTTTTCATTTCCCGTAACGCTAAAAAATTATTTCCTATCAAATAATTTTCAGCTTTGACCACCTTTGGCGTCTCCTGAACATTCTCATCTATACCCATCTTTATGTGTTTTCGAATACTTTTAGGTATCTTATCCCAGAGTTCAAAATCTACAAGGATCTCTTTTGCATCTATGGATGTAGTTTCATCTGGATGAGTGGGGCCAGAGGCGATATCAGTCAGATGATCTCCAACAACATCTGATAAGATGAGTGATACTACCGTCCCGTGCTGACTGCATAATTCCCCGAATTTTCCCCCTTTTACTTTAGAGATATGTTTCCTAATCGTGTTTATCTGATGAATATTGGCACCAGAATTGATCAGCAGACGGTTTAACTGATTTACATCTTTTAACGAAATTCCATCTACTGGATAGGTGAAAAGTGATGAACCACCACCGGATATTAATACAATAAATAAACAATCTTCTTTTTGTTCAACTTTCGATATCATCTCCCGGGATGCGTTCAAACTATTTTTTCCTGGATATGGATGGTCTCCTTCTTTTATCTCGATGGTATCTTTTTGACGCTTAGATCTTACTCGCTTTTCAGTGATCACTAAACCATCATCTGGATCTAACTTTTCACAGCCAGATGCCATAGCTATCGATGCTTTACCTATACCTAATACCACTATTTCTTTGAAATCGCCACGATTAAATACCCTATCACAGATTTTCATTTTATCATTATCAGTATAAATATTTTGATCTGTGAGTTTATAAGGATCGGCAGCTTTAACTCCGGTTTTTATCATCTTTAAGGCAATCTCTTTAATCTCTTTCATTCTCATTAAACTTGCACCTATTTTTCGTTGTTAGATTAAGGTATATAACATATAAATAATTAAAGTACAATTTGGTATAGGGACTAATTTTTGCGTGAAATCGTCTATAACCTCCCAAAATTGTTAATACAACCTATTGAATTTGTTTCATCAAGCGATAAGAAGGTTGATACCATGGATGATGAGAATACTGTATTTATAGGAAGTAAGGAAACGATGAGCTATGTGATGGCAACGATGGAACAGTTCAATAAAGGAAGCGATGAAGTAGTGATAAAAGCTAGAGGCAGAGCTATCAGTAAGGCAGTCGATGTTGCTGAGATCACAAAGAACCGCTTTTTACAGGACACAGATATCACAGACATCGTCACGGATACCGAAGAATTGGACAACAAAGAAGGATCTGGTAGTACTAATGTCTCTTCAATAGAGATAACTATGAAGAAAACAGCTTAAGGAAAATAGCTGTAATCTATTAAACACTGGATTGTCTTTGTTATAAATCGTTTAATTACCTAATCTTAGGGTTAAGGGATATAATAGTTTAGCATATCCCTAAAAAACTATTTCTTATTTTATTTTTTCGTTATATAGATTAAATCTTAAGTCTTGATAATCTACATAAGACTTAGATTTCGGCTTTAAACTTCATTTGCTTTTACAACAGCAACAGTTGCTTTGGTATGTTTTATAACTCTGTTAGTAGTACTACCAAGGAAAAGCGAAGATATGCCTGACCTGCCATGAGATGATATATATATTATATCATTCTTATCAGCTAGCTTACAGATCTCTTTATATGGGGTACCTTCCACCAATTTTGTTTTTAATTCAACCCCTATCTCATCAGCCTCTCTTTTGACTTTATTTAGAATTTTTTCACCTTGTTTTTTTAAACCGTTTCTGATTGCTTCATGAGCCCCAACATCAACGTCTGCCATTTCATATCCTATATAACTTTGAGAATAGCTACTAGGGGATAAAACATAGATGGCAACTGCAGGTATACCGAATTTTTTGGCTGCTTTTAAACCCTCTTCTACACCAACGTGAGCTAGTTCCGAGCTGTCAGTTGGTAAGATAACTTTTCCATACATATATAATATATGAACTTTGATGGTTGTAAATATTTCGGTTTTAGAACAAGTAACAAAATATATTCAGAGTATTTTCCAAATGATTTATTTATGAGATGTCCATAAATCATCTTGATGGAAAAGCTAAAAGGTTTAGACCTTGAAGGGAAGTTAGTATTGGACGCTGGTACTGGCGCAGGCAATATGACTAGATTCTTAGAAAATTGGGGCGCAAAAGTGATCTCTATAGATTTAAATCAAAGATGGCAATTTGATTGTAAAACTAGTGTTCAAAAAACCCAATTCATAACTGGTGACCTATCTGACATGGCCTTTTTAAAAAATGATTGTTTTGATTATGTGATCTGTAATTTTGTGGTTAGTGCACTATCCGAAACTAAGAATTTACTTTTAACTTCTGTACTTAGAGAATTTTACCGCGTGTTAAAAGAAGATGGGATGCTGGTCATCATAGATTACCATCCATTTAGACCAGACGATACACCATCTTCATTACATGATGTCCAAACACAATTATGGAGGATGGAAAATGCAATTTCCGAATTACTTGGGGAAGGACATCTAGAAGAAATACATCCTGAGATCCTGGCAAAAGAATTGAGATCCATCGGTTTCAAGGATACAGATTTTTCTATATTGATGGAAGAAGTGCCGTGGCCTATAGATCTGTTAAAAGAACATGAAAGTTTGATTATAAAGGATATTGAGGAATTAGATGATCAAGATCTAGAAGAATCTTTTAAAAAGAAGCTTAAAAGATTGATGGGCAGGGCTGAATCTGAACAAATTAGATCTGGTTCGATATACGAACTTAGAGCTGAACTATAAGAAACCAAAAATTTATATTACTTGATTCATATTCTATATCGAGGGTTGATAACTTGGACAATAGTACCAAAGCAAAACTGATCTTGATAACTTTAGTTATATTGTGTTTGTTACTAACCTGGTTCACTTTCTAAGTTCGCCGAAAGTGGTCACTCTCTCTGCGAAAGCATTATGCTTATGAATAGACTCTTCGCTTTCGCTTTTCACATCTACATGAGTAAAATCGGGTAGATGACTGTATTTTTCTAAAAGATTTGATAAAATGTCCCTTACTACATCTTCCACAAATTTCGGATTCTCATGGGCCTGCATAACAACCGCTGCTTCGTCGTCTCGTTTTAAAATTTCATGAGTAGGTGAAGAAAGTGAATCCTCGATTATATATATCAGATCATTAACCTCGATAGATTCACCATCAGGAACTTCTATCATAACTGTGCTTTTGTTTCTCTGGTTGTGGGTGATGAAAGGTATCTTATCCAAGGAATTTTTTAAATCGGGATATCTCTTGATGTAGAGATTTCTTACTGTTTCCATAGCACATGGACACGCATTTAATCCTAAAACGGTGACACCGATATATTTTCTTAATTCACCTTCTCTATAAGCTTCCGCTCTAGCTTTTATTTTATAATTCTCTAAACTAGATCGTCCTTTAGGGGATTCTTTTTCCAAAAAATAATCGGCACTGATATCGACTTCAGAATATGCAGCATATTCATGCCGATCTAATAATATTTCACACATCTGGGCTGTTAGATTCTCTAAACCTTTTACCGGCTCTCTTACGCTCTTATCAACAACCTCTCCAGTCACTTCAACATTACGGGACATATGTGAGCCTTTTTGCTCCGATGGAAGATCGACATAAACGTCTATCTCTGCATTCAAAGTAATATCCCCCCATGGTCTTCTAACAACTATAGGTTTTTTGACACCAGTAACTCCTACTCGGGTGATTTTGAACCGTTTTTCAGCTTTCATATTTTGTACGTCGCCGGAAGAATTCATATTACTAACTCAATTCAAGGTGATTATTAAACCCTTTTGTTAGTGTTTAATTTTATCTTGTATCCTTTTAAGCACTAATAAAGAACTATCCAACTCTCCTTTTTCCATAAAGTCAATTGTTTTATTTAACAATACTTTGAACTCTGAAAAGTCATCTTTAGATATGTCTAAATCATCATAATCTTTACTTCCCTTCTCTATACCGTCTAAAGTCTCGATCAAGGGTTCAAAGATTTCTTTAAAAGCATTGTTTATTAATTCCTCTGCTTCATCAAAATCCCCAACCTCTAGCTGTTCTCTAGCTTTACTAATCTTTTTATTGCATGCTAAAGTATTGATATCGAATTTTTCAGCCCAGAAGATCATGTTATACACCAGGGTAAATTTTTTCCTGATCTCGTTTTCAGTTTTATTTATAGTATCTTTGATGGTAAGTTCATTTCCACAGATAGGACAAACCCTCAATTCTATCAAAATATCAGAATTACATTTTTCGCAAACAATTCCCCTTTCTTGATCATTATCGTTCTGGTTATCCATCGACTTGGATAGCATAAAGTCAGTAAATATACTTTTTGAATAATCAGATATCTAAATATTCTAATTCAGCTTCAAATTCATCTAAATGGTCTTTTTTTATAGTTTTTGGATCTACAGCTAAGATAAAAATACCATCTTCTATGGAAGTTATATCTTGTATCTCAAGTATCGTTTTCAAAAGATCTTGAAATTTAAGATGAGAGAGGAGATACTCTATTCCATGAAGCATAAAGATACCTTTTTTCATTTTCATAAACGTCGAAGAAATTTTGGGTGCTTGTTTGCAAAAATCACGAGGTTTTATAGTGTTAATATCCTCAGTTCCTTCTACAGAACTCATCCAAAAGATAGGGAATTGAATTTCTTGATGTTTATCTCTAATTTTCGAAGGAAAAATTCTAGTAAAGCATAAACCGGGTATGTCTTGTTTTAAAGCCTGTGTAAAAATTTGAAAAGTTTCACTAGCGTCTTTTGAATTATCCTGGATCATATACGATTTACCGAAGTTTAAATCTGTTAGATCACTACTTTTCTTCTCTATACCCCGTAATTCAGAAAAATCGTCTTTAACCTTTTTATCAGATTTTATAACTTTATAGTGTCCTTTTCGTATTTTTGCTACATGATGATCTCCTAATAGACCAGATACTATACCCGCAGTATAGCCTGCTAGAAAATGGTCATCATCGATATTTGAATCAAATGGTTTGATCTCGATAGGATCATCTACATTGACGTCAAGTTTTGTTATACCTGAATGGATCGCGGTTAGAACGACTTTAGTTTTCAGTTCGTCATGCTCACATTTTTCTCCACTCAATTTCACGGTTTCTTTACCCCATTCGTAACCAAGATGGTATATAGCAAAGTTCGCTTCTTCTATATCCCCAATTTCTTCTATAGTCATCCGAAGATAGGGTATAATTCTTGTTGGCATCGAAACTAGGTCTGTCATTTTTTATCCCTCTTTGATAATATCTTTCCTAAGGAGTGAAATGCTTCTTCTACATTTTCTCCAGTTTTAGCACTAGTAAAATAATATGGAAAATCGAATCCTACTTCTTTTTTCTTTTCTTTTGCCCAATTCCAAAGGTCCTCAGGTGAAACTCTAGAAAAGTCAGGTAGTTTATCATATACATCTTGGTAGAAGTCAATCATTTCCTTATGTTCTTTTTTTAAATAGGTTTCAATATCCTCGTACATACTACTCTCGTAACCTTCGATGAGGTCAAATTTGTTTCCTATGATAACGAAAGGAATGTCACCTGTGATCTTGAAAACATCCGATACCCAGTTATCGAGATTTGTAAAAGTTTTGTAACGTGTTTGGTCATAAACTATAACAGCTCCATCTGCTCCTGAATAATGAGATGCATGAAGATCTTCATTCATTTTCTGGCCGTAAATATCCCAAAGAAGAAATTTTAAATCTAAATCTGGTATCTCTTTTTTCTTAACGTTGACTCCTATAGTTGCAATATATCTGTCATCAAATTTCTGTTCAACGAATCTTCGAACCAGGGAGGTCTTTCCAACGCCCCCGTCACCTAAAAGTAAGATTTTTGCAGATTTAGATCCCATGGTATAACAGCTTCAAGATGGTATAAAAATGTATGTAGGTATTTATCAATAAATTTATCAAAGCTGGCAAACATAAGCAAAATATAATTAATCCTAGGGTTATGAATAAGTAGATGAAAGGCAAGGTTGTTAAAAGAAAGGTCAATCTATTAGGTCCTCAAGGTGTCGGTAAAACATCACTTATCATGAGATATGTTAAGAATGTTTTTGGGGATGAATACCTCAAAACTATTGGTACTAACATTTACACTAAGGACATATCATTTGAAGAAGGAGATATAAAACTAATAATTCAAGATATAATGGGAGAAAGTGGGTTTAAAACAGTTCGGGAAGGAGCTTACAAAGGCTCTACAGGGGCTATCGCTGTAGCCGATATTACTAGAACTGAAACTTTGAATAATTTATTGAATGATTGGATCCCCAGATATAAACGGTCATCTAGTGATGACAATCCCATCTTATTAGCGGTAAACAAGTTCGATCTTGAAAGCAAAAACATATCTACAGATCAATTAGAGGATGTTTACAATCTATTTGATCATGTCATCTTTACTTCAGCAAAGACTGGAAGGAATGTAGAATATCTTTTCAAAGAACTAGCATCTAGAGTTATATACAATATGCAGTTATCAGCTAGAGACATTGAAGATATCATTTTAAGTTATGAGTTGAATACGCCTAAAGAGATGTTAGACGCGTTGTTATCTATAAGCTCTCATTTAGGTGAAATGCCTTATAATATACGTGAAGGTCTACTTCAAGAAAGCGGAATAAACAAATTTGATCTTGATGAAGAGATTTTCTCTATCGAAGAGGATAAGGTTTTGAAATTTGCAAATGTGTTGATGTATTGGTATGATGAAAAAGAAGTAAAACGCGCTCATAAATTGATACAAAAAGTTGTAGATGAATATAAAGATTAGAAGATTAGTTGATAAAGAGGCACAATTTACTAATAGTTGATATGACCAATTAATTAGTGAAGATGAACCGAAATAGGGGGAAATATATAACGCTCGTGGCATCTGCTGTCATATTGTTGACTCTTTTGATCAGTCCTATATATAGCTCATCACCACTAAACTTTTTTGAGGAGTCAGGTGAAGAGATAAGAACCCTTTCACAAGGACCTTGGCCATCCTTTGGTAGGGATAAAAGTAACACTCGTTTAAGTCCTTATAATACTAGTCATATAGATGGAACATTAAACTGGAGTAGAGAAGTTGGTTTAGCAATAAGGTCATCTCCCGCTATTGGATCTAACGATGTGTTATATTATGGCGGTTACGATAATACTCTTTATGCAGTTGACGTGGATGATGGCGAGGAGAAATGGAGTTACACAACTGGTGGTATAATCATATCTTCTCCGGCTGTATCTGAAGATGAGACCATTTATTTTGGTTCTGGTGATAATCATATTTATGCTTTAAATCCCGACGGAACTTTAAAGTGGAGATATGAAACTGGAGAAGTGGTATATTCTTCTCCAACAGTAGATGAAGATGGTAATGTTTATGTTGGGTCCTATGACGGTAATCTATATTCTATAAACGAGGATGGGGAGCTTAATTGGAAATTTAGTTCAAGATCCTGGTTATGGTCATCACCTTCTATTTCTGAAGAAGGTATCGTCTACGTAGGTTCTGGTGATAATAATCTTTATGCTATCGATAAGACTGATGGAGCAGAATTATGGAATTACAGCACCGGGGGTTACATCTATTCATCCCCAGCCATCGGAGAAAATGGAATATATTTTGGTTCTTATGATGGTACTCTTTATGCATTAGATCGTGATGGTGATCTCAAATGGAATTTTGATTCTGATTCCCGTATACATTCATCTCCTGCAGTTGACCAAGAGGGGACGATTTACTTTGGTTCAAGAGATGGTGAGATGTATGCAGTGAGGGACGGTTTAAAACTATGGTCTTTTGAAACAAGTGATGGTATCAGGTCATCTCCAGCAGTAAGTGCTGATGGTTATATCTACTTTGGTTCTTCTGATGGTTTTATTTACTCTTTGAACAGTGTTGGTGAAAAAGTTTGGTCATACGAAACTGATCGTGGTGTTTATTCATCACCTGCCATAGGTGAAGACGGGAAAATATTTGTAGGCTCTCTGGACGGAGTGATGCATTCATTTACTGGTACTGACAATGATTTGGACCTAGATATCGAGATTTGGCGTGAAGTAGAGATCTCTGTAAAGATGTCTGGACGTATCAATAATCGATTATCAGTAGTTCTAGAAAAAGATGATGATGTATTAGAAAATATGGAATTGATTAGGGAACCAGGCAAACCACAGACAGATACGATCACTATCCGATATAAAGAGTTAAATGATTACACTTTAAATTTGGAATATTTATCTGAAGAAAAGGGTTCAAATCCTGTATGGATAAAGTTTTCTTCCGGCAATAGGTCTAACACGATATTTGAGAATTTCAACTATTACCATGAGCAAGGACATGAGAAATCTTATGATATCAATGAAGAAATTGATGATATGGTATCGAAAGTAAGAGAAATTCATTTTTCAATAAGCGGTGAGCTGGATATAGACGAAATTTCATCTAGTGAATGGAATTTTGGTGATGGAAACACGAGTGAAGGAGTATATGTTGTTCACAGATATTCCTCATCAGGCGTATACAATATAACCTTAAACGTGTTTTATGAGGATGGGACTATCATTTCTTTAGAAGATATTGTAATAATAGACGATAGCTTGGATGAATCATGGCATAGAAGTTATTACAGTGCAGCATCAAATGCCTACTCAAGAAGAGGATATCTAGATCTTAGACCTATATGAATGATAATTTGTTTTATTTACGAAAGGATTAAGTACGATATAATTACAAATCTAATAAGTTGAGTAAAATCTAGAATTAGAGGTATTAAACGTGCAAACTGAAGATATAATCTCGGCATGGTTGATATGCTTGTTATTTCTCCCTACAGTAGGAGCTACAAGTCCATATTCTAATGAGATCTTAGATGATGATTTGCATGATCTAGAAGTAAATATATCCCCCGAATCTGTTTTAAACACTTCACAGGAAAAGCCTAGTGATCCTATCCCATATGATGGGGAAATAGGCTTGAATTCTACACCAAAATTATCTGTTTCAGTCGATCATCCTGATGGCTTAGACATGGATGTTTCATTTTATAATAATGATACTGATCTACTTATAGAAACAGTTCACAGCGTTTCAAGCGGTGAAAGAGCAGAGGTCATTTGGAACAATCGAAACCCTGAAACTCAGTATAACTGGCATGTAGTTGTCGATGATGGTGAAAACGAAACTGAAGGAGGTCCTTGGAGTTTTACAACGGCTGGAATCGATTATGTTGAGATCACTGACGAAGTAAATGGTACTGCTCTAGATGACCAAGATGTACCACCAAATTTTGAGCATTGGGGATATCTTTCAACCTACAATCATACATACGGTTTTTTTGATAACCCAACAGGAGATTGGGATGCTAGTGGTGACGCAGAGCTTTTAGAGGCTAACGAATTAGGTTATAACGGGATAGATGTCGGAGATACAGCAGGAGATGTGTGGTTCAATGTTACATCATTACGTGATGGATATCAAGCTAGTGTGAAATATAATGTTATCATAGATGGTGTAGATTATATCGAGATCACCGATTCACCCGGAGGTCAATCTCTAGATGATGAATCCGTCGAGATCGGTCATCGGGTAAGAGGATATTGTTCAGTATACAATGAATCTAGCGGTTATCTTTATACTGTTGAAGGCAATTGGTCTGCAGAAGGTGGAGACTCTTTTTTACTCGAAGAGAGTACAAACGAATCCAATGTCATAGATGTAGGTTACGAAGCTGGTCCGGTCTGGTTAAACCTTAGTTACGAAGAATTTTCTGATAGTGTCCAATTCGAAGTTCTCACACCTGAACCAGATGAAATAATAATCACTTCAGAACCAGATGGAGAACCAGTAATCTATGGAGAAGTGCCAGTTGGATACGAGGTATGGGGTGATGCATCAGGTTACAACGAAACTTCAGGGTATATAGGTACAGTTGAAGTAGACTGGAGTGTTGAATACGAGGAAGGCATGGATCCAACTTTAGGACCGTCGCCTTCAGAAGCAAGCTGGATTGATGTAGGAACTTCTTCGGGAGAGCTCGAATGGAAAGCATCTTACTCAAGGAATAACTACTGGGTAAATGATACGGTTGTATTTGTTGTTGAACCTGCAAATATAGATCACATCGGGATCACAGATGATGGCGAGGAGATATCAGGAGGTTCCGTACCAGTGAACCATACAGAGGAAGTAGAACTATCCGCTTTTAATGAAACCTCAGGTTTTATTGAATTTGTTAACGGTGATTGGACCGTGGAAGGCGGTGATGCATTTTTACTCAACGGTACTTCGGGAACTGAAAATATAATAAATGTGGGAACTATACCTGGGGAAGTTGTTCTCACTGCCCAATATAACGATTTTGAGGATGAAGTCGTTTTCGACGTAAAGGACCCTACGATAGACCATATCTTTATCGTAAAAAACAAGGAAGAGCCGACAGATTCAATCATTGAAGATATCAATCTAGATGCAGGAGACGATTTGAGAGGTTACTCTGCTGGATTTAATGATACAATAGGGTTTGTTGAACTGGTGGAGGTTGACTGGTTCGTTGAAAACTACGACGGAGCTGAAGCTGAGGTCAGCCCTAGTACAGGTAACACTAGTGTATTTCAAGCTGGTCCGTATGGTGGCGAAGCTGAGTGGATAGCTGAATATTATGATTCCATTAATTTCACTGTATCTGTAAGTATCAATGCACCGTCTATCGATAAAATTCAATTGATGGACGAAGCGGGTGGGACCGGTAGTGTGGTTGAAAACATCACTTTAGACCTGGATGAAAACATCACATTGTATTCAGCTGGATATAATTACACATTCGGTTATCAAAGGGATGTTGAGTGTGAATGGATTTTGGATAACGATGAGATCGGTTACTTAAATGAAACTTTTAGTGAAACATCTACATTTTTTTCTAGTGGATTGGGTGCCGGCAGTATTACCGTTCATCACGGGATGATCTATAACTCTTCTACAATAGAGGTAGTTGATTACAGAACTCCAAAAATCCAGGGTGAAATACCAGATTTAGAACTTGAGAAGGATTTTGGAATTCATGAGATCGATTTATCCGATCTCGCCTTTGATGAACATGATACTCTATCAGAGATGGAATGGTATATTACGGGATACAACAGTAACGTGATCTCAGTTTATGGCGAGAATCAAACAGGGAACCATATAATATCCCTTTTATCCAGGGAGAATGCAGTTGGTTCGATGGAAGTTACATATTGGCTTGTAAACAGTGCTGGTAACAAAGCTTCTCAAAGGGCATGGATAAATGTGACCACTATTTATGAATCACCAGAGATCAGAAGATGTCCAGGTCTATATGTTTTACATGATGAACCTTACCGATTCGATTATTCTCCTTACATAATTTATGATGAAAATCGGTTTGATGAGTTAATCTTAGAGACCGATGATACTGAATATACTGATGTCAGAGGTTTGAGAGTAACCTATGAATACCCAAGAAGTATGCTTGGTGAAGAGAGATTGGTCACCATCACGGTTTCTGACGGTCAGGAAAGTGTTTCAACAACGATCACAGTCACAGTCACATCTAATACACCCCCTGTTGAAGTAGAAAAGTTACCTGATTTAACGATAGATCAGGGTGAGACTAAAGAGAGCGTTTTTGATCTAGATGATTATTTTGAAGATCCAGATGGTGATCCACTTTACATGAGTTATGGTTATACATACTTGACGATCACTATACATGACGACCATACAGTTGATATCCGTGCAGATGGGAACTGGCATGGGGTCGAGAGGGTGACATTTAGAGCTAAAGATCCTGTTGGGGCCATTGTAGAACAGACTATCAATGTAACAGTTTTCCCTGTAAATTATCCTCCTGAGATCAAAGAGCTACCACCGTTTGTAGTTCGATACGATGAGCCCTATGTTTTCGACTTAGAATTCTATATCAATGACCCTGATAACGAAACTCATGAATTGACCATAACTACAGATAGTCCAGACCATGTTTCGGTAAGTGGTACTAAATTGATCATGAACTACCCCAGAGAATTAGGTGATATGGAGGTCAATTATACAGTACCTTTAGAGGTGTATGTATCAGACGGGATCGATAGCGTTTCAGAGGTCACCACCGTTAAGGTAGGGACCTACTATCCTCCAGAACTAGTTATACCTCTTCATGATGTAGCATTCAAAGAAAATGAACGATTGATCAATGCTTTCGAACTAGACAATCATTTTTTAGATAGACAAAATGATACTATGTATTTTAGCTCGGGGAATGAAAACATAGAGGTTGTTATCCATGAAAATAGCTCAGTTGATTTTTATGCTCCAGAAAATTGGAATGGACAAGAATTGATAACGATCAGAGCAACTAATTCTGTTGGTGCATTGATGGAAGATTCATTAACTGTTACGGTAATACCAGTTAATAACCCACCAAAGATTTCCGATATACCTTTACAGGAAGGTGTCGTTGGTCAGAGTTGGATACTTGATATAGACCATTACATATCAGATATAGATAACGAATCTCACGAGTTGGAAGTGATCGTTGATGACCCTAATGTTCAAGTTTTTGGCCATAAACTATTATTTGAATACGACGATCCTGGCGAATATAATGTAACAATCATGGTCAGTGATGGTTTGGATACTACTACAGGTTATTTAGAAGTTAAGGTTGTAGATGATGAAAGTAGCGATATTGCAAATCTTTTATTTTTATTAGGCTTAATCCCAATCGGTATAGTCGGTGCTGTTTTTTATTTGAGAAAGACTAAATATACTATAGAAGATATCTTTTTGATACATGATTCTGGGGTTTTAATTAAACACATCACAAGGACATTAAAGGCTGAAAGAGATGAAGATATATTGGCCGGCATGTTCACCGCAGTGCAAAATTTTGTAGATGATGCCTTCGCTGAAAATGATAGTGAAAGTTTGAAAAAGATGGAATACGGTGACAAAAAGGTCCTTGTTCATAAAGGTAAACATGTCATTTTAGCCGTCTTTATTTCTGGAGACGAACCTAAATGGACTCTAGAAGGGATGAAAAATCTCGTGTCAGATATAGAAGAAAGGTATGGTGAATCCGTCGAAAACTATTCTGGAGATATCAGTGAATTAAAAGATATTGAAAACATACTTAAATCCCTCCATCAAGGCAGAGGAAAGTATCGTCAAGGGGATTGGAAGAAGTATAAATGAGTTTAACTTATCCATGTCATTTATATAGCTCCTAATTCTCATGTAAATATAGTGAATTATATGCCAACAGAAGAAGAAATTATCGATAGGTTGAAAGAAGTCATGGACCCACATACAGGAACAGATGTCTATTCTATGGGATTGATCTCTGATCTTAAAATAGAGGATGGTTCTGTGAGTTTGACCTTCACACCAACAACACCCTTTTGTCCTATGGGAATCCAATTGGCTGTTAAAATAAAGGAAAATCTTTCTTCAATGGAAGATCTTTCTGAAGACGATGTTTATGTTACGATCGAGGGACATATAAATCAGGATGCGATAAATAAGAAATTATCACCTCAAGGTGAATGATTTGGAACTACATCCGAACTGTGTTCCCTGTGTCCTAAAAAGAGTTTTGTTTGAAGCACGTTTAGTTGATCCATCTAAAGAAAGAGAGGTAGTTGAAAACGTGTTGGACATCCTTTCAGAAGATTTTGAAGAAGGGGCTGTATCTGCTGAGATTGCTACCAAGATACATGGAAAGGTTTACGAAATACTTGGTACAGACGATCCTTATCATGAGCTTAAAAAAAGAAGTAACATGGTAGCTGAAAAACTATTGCCCAAAGCAAAAAAGTTAGTTAAAAAGAAAGGCTTTAGAGGTGCTGTTTTAGCTTCGATAGCTGGAAATGTTTTAGATTTCGGATACAGGGATGATATGAACACCCCAGAATATTTAGAAAAGGAATTCGATAACATAGTTGCAGAAGGACTAGGTTGGGATGATATAGATGAAATTGAAGAACTAGTGGAAAAAGGTGAAGATATTGTATTCTTTACGGATAACACCGGAGAAGTAGTTTTTGATACTCTTTTGATGGAAAGAATAAAGGAATATGATGTTCATCTTACTGTGGTCGTGAAAGGGGAGCCTATACTCACTGATGCGACTATGGATGATGCTATTAAATATGATATAGATGAGATCGCTGATCAACTTGAAACGACAGGGGGATATGCAGTTGGTGTTGATTTTAATAAATTAGATTCAGAATTGCTGAGAAAATTGGAAGAGACTGATCTTATTATCGCTAAAGGTATGGCAAATTGGGAATCATTTTCCGAAAAAGATTATAGACCGATCGCTTTTTTAACTAGAAGCAAATGTAAGCCGGTCTCTAAGACCATGGGAGTACCTTACAACGTTAATGTTGCCAAGTTATTTCAGTGAAGAATAACGGTAACCCGATAAGGTTTCAGCGACTACAGTCCAAGGTTTCATCATCCTATCTGATATAGAAACTATTTCGTCTGCCCATTCGTAAACTGGGCTGACAAAGTCTCCCGACGGGAACCCTCCTATTATTACGATATAATCTTTAGTCCTTGAAAATACTTTGGAAGGATCCTTTTTGGTTCCCTTTGGGGACATTGCAATTTTTTTACCGACTTCATCTTTTAGAGCTTCGGCCAATGTTTGTTCATTAAATGAGATATTTTTTGCCTTGTAGCCTTGAACGATACCAATGATCAATCTTTTGAAATCTTTTAATCTGTCTGGTATCTTTGCATCTGCTTCGAATCTAAAAACTTTATTCTCTCTTGTATGTATTATAGTTCTTATTTCACGTTCTTCTGCCAATCTACAATTCTGGGCTAGAAGTAATGAAAAATGTATTAAATCAGGGCGTGAATCTTCTAACTCGATATCTTGAGGACCGGTCTTCAACATACAATCAGCTAATACTAATGTTAACATTTTGTCACCATCTATTCTTCTCGAAATTTTCTTTTTCGATGCTTAACTCTAATTCCTTCAAAATATGTCTTAAATTGAAAAAGTAAGCTGGCCAAGTAAACTCGCATTTGTCACGATCCCCAGACATCTGAGCGACCTGGTTCTTCCCGACCATCAAGGATAATAAAGAATAGGGGTTTTTATTTTTTTCTATCTCCTATGTTTTTCAGATGTTTGTAAATTATGTACTAGCGATGATCTGAATCCAAAATAGCCTCGATTGTTCTTACAGCATCTAAGGTTTCTGATACATCATGAACA
>SL_8KL_010_SEDDRAFT_10001709_pt1 | contig 18949 bp, 16 predicted proteins | sample SodLakKL_010_SED_4_FD_11160 | JGI IMG/M metagenome (IMG submission 11160)
CCCTTACCTGCTCTTCATAACCCCGGGGCACAAAAACTGCTATTTTATAAAGATTTTGAGTATATGTGGGCTTTAGAACACTTTCATTTTTTAGGCTGAAAAGTTCTGCCAGCCTCCGGTTAACCCCCTCTTCAGCCACATCCAGGTTGGTATGGAGTGAATAAATGGTTATATCATCTTTTATAGCCTTGTATATCAGGCTGCCCAGTGGACTGTCGGGTTCAACCCTTTTTAAAGGCTCAAAAATCAAAGGATGATGAGTAATAATTAAGTTTGCCCCTTTATCCACTGCCTCCTGGAGAACATTTTTGTTTACGTCCAGGGACACCAGAATATTGGTTACCTCTTTTTTTAAGGTTCCCACCTGTAAACCTGTAGGATCTTCCTTGAGAGCCAGATAGGGAGGTGCCAATTCCTCCAGGCATTTAATTATTTTTCTTGCAAGCATCTAAGTTCCTCCTCTATCTTACATGTTAACCTGTTCCAATAATTATATTTTTTAGGGTCAATCTCCTGCTTTGATTTTTTAAAACTTTCCATTACCTTTTTACATTTTCTTAATTTTCTCAGTAAGTATGGTCTTATCAAGGGGTCTCTTTTTTCTAATAGTTTTGGGCCCAGTTCTAACTGCAGATCATCCAGGGGTCCCTGTTCCCCCGGTCCGGCTTTAATGATTTCATATATTTGATCTCCTTCTTTGGCAAGCTTCTCTTCTTTAATCCTGAATCCTCTTTCTATTATCCAGCGACGAACCAACCATATGTCTACCATAGGCTGTAAAATTAAAATATCTACACCTTTTAATTTCTCCCAACCATCATCCAGTATACTGCAAATAGTTTTACCTCCCATTCCGGCGATGATAATAACTTTAACTTGATCACTTTCCTGGATAACTTCCAGTCCGTCTCCCAGTCTTATTAACACTTTTCCCTCCAGCTTTAGAGCCCTTACCGAATCTCTTGCTTTTCCTAAAGGTTTTTCGTTTTTATCTCCCGCTATTACATACGGACATAAATTATGTCTGACCAGGTAAGCAGCAAGATATCCGTGATCAGTTCCTATGTCAGCGGCTGCTTTATTTAAAGGAACAAGGGAAGCCAGGGCCTTCAGTCGGGGAGTTAGCTTCATTATTATTCAAGGGCATACGGTATGAAATAACCAGACAAAAAATATACCCTTCCCTCCTCTACACAGGATATAAAATTGCATATCATTATATTCTATCTAATTCTTCACAAATTTATTAATATCCTTTTCTTTTATATAAAAAACACCCTTTCAGGGTGCTTAATATTTAATATATGGTGGGCGAAACAGGGCTTGAACCTGTGACCCCCTGCTTGTAAGGCAGGTGCTCTCCCAGCTGAGCTATTCGCCCCTGGTGACCCCTAGGGGATTCGAACCCCTGTTACCGGCGTGAAAGGCCGGTGTCTTAACCACTTGACCAAGGGGCCTTATAAATAAAATGGTGGGCCCAGCAGGATTTGAACCTGCAACCTACCGGTTATGAGCCGGCAGCTCCACCGTTGAGCTATGGGCCCTTAATTTGGCTCCCCAGGCAGGACTCGAACCTGCAGCCTACCGGTTAACAGCCGGTTGCTCCACCATTGAGCTACTGAGGAACTCTGTTTCACATATAGATTATAAAAGAAAATTAACATTAAGTCAAGACCCCAGGAATAAAGCAATTATTTACTTTATTCCAAATAATCTTTAAGCCTCTTACTTCTCATTGGGTGTCGCAGTTTTCTCAAGGCTTTAGCTTCTATCTGCCTTATTCTCTCTCTGGTAACACCAAATACCTGGCCCACTTCTTCAAGGGTCCTGGAATGACCATCATCCAGCCCAAAACGCAGCCTTAAAACTTTTTCTTCCCTTGGGGTTAAGGTATCCAGGACACCTTTTAGCTGCTCTTTAAGAAGCTCAAAGGCTGCAGCATCCGCCGGGGCCTGAACATCCTGGTCCTCTATGAAATCTCCCAAGTGGCTATCATCTTCTTCACCTATGGGAGTTTCCAAAGATACCGGTTCCTGGGCTATCTTTAAGATTTCCCTCACCTTATCTTCACCAATATCCATTTCGTGAGCAATTTCTTCAGGAGAAGGTTCCCTGCCTAATTCCTGTACCAGCTGTCGAGAAACTCTGATAAGCTTATTTATTGTTTCTACCATATGAACAGGAATTCTTATAGTCCGGGCCTGATCAGCAATCGCCCGGGTTATAGCCTGACGGATCCACCAGGTTGCATAGGTGCTGAACTTATAACCTTTTCTCCAATCAAACTTTTCCACAGCCTTTATAAGACCCAGGTTGCCTTCCTGGATTAAATCAAGAAACTGCATACCCCTGCCTACATATTTTTTAGCAATGCTTACCACTAAACGTAGATTAGCTTCTACTAATTTTCTTTTGGACTCTTCATCGCCTTGTTCCATGGCTTTAGCCAGCCTGACTTCTTCTTCAGAAGTAAGAAGAGGCACCTTCCCAATTTCCTTAAGATACATTCTAACCGGATCGTTAACAGTTACACCTTCTAAAACTGTCAGGTCTATCTCGCCTGCAATTTCTTCTTTTTCTACACTTTCCGATACTACCTTGTTAGTACCCCCTGTTAATTCATCTACCACATCAATGCCTAAATTGGCCAATCTATCGTAAAACTCGTCAATTTCTTCCGTAGACAATTCATGGTCCTGTAAATACTCCATAATCTCTCTATAAGTCAGTGTTCCCCGTTTTTTCCCTTTTTCTACCAAGGTATTTTGAAGATTTTTTAAATCTTTTTTTCTACCTTCCATAGTCTACTACTCCCTTCTATAAGGCACAATATCTTTCTCGAGACGCTTCAATTCCGACCATTTTTCTAAAAGTTTTCTAATTTCCCCTGCGTCTCGCTCTTTATCCATTTCCTGTATTTTTCCTTCTATTTCTTTCCTCTTTAAGCTTAATTGGTACCTTTTTATTTTTTTCACACAGTCAGTAATCACCTTTTCGCAATTATCCAAATCTATATTATCTGCCATGGTTAAGCTTACTATCATTTTCTTTGTTTCAGAATCGGTAAACAAATCCAAAAAAGAATTAATTGAGTAATCACTGTTTTTATCCTTTAAAGCATAAAGCTTTTCAACAATTAACCTGTAAGGCTCAAAAATAAAATCACTGGCATCTAAATGTTTTTTAACTTCCTCAACAGATTCTTTTGATTTAAGCATTAAAATTAATAATTGTTTCTCAGCCGCCGGAGGCTTTAAAGCTTTCTTTAAAGGAACAATATCATCTTGAGCTGATCCCCTACTTTTTTTATTTTTCTTAAGTTTGTATTTTTTTAATTCAGATTTTAAAGTATTAAGATCAACTCCAATTTGACTGCTAACTTTCTGCAGATATAATTCTAACTCAACATTATTTTTTATATCTGCCAAAACTGGTAAAACTTTGTTTAAATAAGATATTTTTTCCTCCGGTGTATTAAAGGTTGAATTACCGGTACTCTCATGAATCTTTTCCAGCTTATAATCAACCAAAGGTAATGCTTTCTGTATTATTTCTGTATTAAAAACAGTTATTCCTCTTTTTCTTATAAATTCATCGGGATCCTGATCTTTAGGCATCTGAGCCACCTTAACCCTACAACCTGCAGAAGATAAAATATCCATCCCTCGCCAGGCAGCAGACTCACCGGCAGTATCAGAATCATAAGCAATAATAACCCTAGAAGCATTCCTCCTTAAAACCTTTGCCTGCTCCTCTGTCAAACTTGTTCCCAATGAAGCCGCACAGTTTTCCAATCCATTTTGAAAAGCAGTAATTACATCCAAATATCCCTCAAAAATAACTATTTCATCCTTCTCTCTCATTTTAAAGCGGGCAAAGTTGAGGGCATAAAGATTCTTTCTTTTGTTGTAAACAGGTGTTTCGGGCGAATTCAAATACTTGGGTTGTGAATCATCTATAACTCTTCCGCCGAAACCTATTGCCTGATTATGCTGGCTAAAAATAGGAAACATTATGCGGTTTCGAAATCGATCATAATAACCGCTCTTATCCGATCGGAGCACTATTAATCCCGCTTTTTCTATACTGCTTTCTGAAAAGCCCTTATTTTTTAAAAATTTTTTCAAACTATCCCAGGAAGGCGGGGAAAATCCAATATGAAATTTCTTTATTGCTTGCTCCTGCAATCCTCTTTCTTTAAGGTAACTTAAAGCCTTTTTGCCAACATCAGTTTTAAAAAGAACACTCTGAAAATACTTCATGCTTAAATCATTAATTTTAAGCAGTTCTTCACTGATAACCTTTACTTTCTTTTCTTCTCTAGATAGCTTTCTTTCAGGCAGCGATACTCCTGCCCGCTCCGCCAATAACCTGACTGCTTCCATAAAAGAAAGGTTTTCCATAGACATTATAAAAGTAAACAAATTTCCTCCTGCTCCACAGCCAAAACAATGATACAACTGTCTCTCTGAGGATACAGTAAAGGACGGAGTTTTTTCAGAATGAAAAGGACACAAACCCATGTAATTCCGCCCGGACTTTTTTAACTTGGTATAATCAGAGATTATGTCAACCAGGTTAAAGCATCCTCTGATTTCTTCTATAGTTTCCTCCGGAACGAAATATTCCATAAAACCACCTGTAATATTATATAAATTTTTAAATCATTCTTCAATAATAAACAAATTCCTGCTTAGCATGATAAAACATTTATTTTTTTTACCAAAAAACCTCATCCCTATATCTATAAGAGAGACGAGGCCAACAAATAAAAGCTAATATTTCTATCAAATATTTTAGCCAGTACCTAAAGGCATGATAACTCTTGCCCCTCCTTAGGAAATGTTCTAGTGCCTCTATCTTACAATTTAACCAGGTGCTTTGCACCTTTTATAATCAGAGAGTTTTGGTATTTACAATATATTCTACATACCTTGTTTTATTTCCTGCAAATTTAAAAAAATATTAACAATACAGTAAAAATCTTATTAATATTTAATATTATATACCAATTATTGTTTTTTATTCTCTTTACAACATTTACACGCCGCAAACAGCATTAAATTTTCAGCGACCAGGGACTTGGGATGAAAATTCTTTGGTAAATAGCTATAAAGTAGCGGTCAGTCATCCCCGCAATATAATCGCAAACCCTTCTTTCTAAAGGATCTTTCACAGAAAGAAAACTGTCATTTGTTTGAATTTCCTGGGGGTTATTAATAAAGTATTCATATAGTATTTTAAACATGTTTCTAATCTTGAGATCTTCTTTTTTAGCTGCAGAGCCTACATAAACATTATCAAACAAAAACCTTCTTAATTCCCTCATAGCCTGTTCTATTTCCGGACTAAGTTCTATGTTACCTCTATTTAGGCTGCTTTCTATTAANTCTCCCACCAATCCATCAATCCTTTGAGATGAGCTGTTGCCTAAAATCAAAACCGGGCTTTCAGGAAGATCTTCATTTTTTAATATCCCTGCCCGAAGGGCATCATCTATATCATGGTTTATATAGGCAATACGGTCAGCTATCTTCACAATTTGACCCTCCAGGGTAGAAGGTTTTTTCTTTCCAGTATGATTTAATATGCCATCTCTTACTTCCCAGGTTAGATTAAGGCCCTTCCCATTCTCCAAAATATCTACTATTCTCAGACTCTGTTCGTTATGCCGGAATCCATCGGAATGAATTTCGTCCAGTGCTATTTCCCCGGCATGGCCAAAAGGTGTATGCCCCAAATCATGTCCCAGGCTAATTGCTTCTGTCAAATCTTCATTTAGCCTTAAAGCCCTGGCAGCTGTTCTAGCAATTTGGGAAACCTCCAGTGTATGAGTTAACCTGGTACGGTAGTGATCTCCCTCCGGAGAAATGAAAACCTGAGTTTTATGCTTTAACCTTCTAAAAGCTTTAGAATGTGTGATTCGATCCCGGTCCCGTTGAAAAGTTGTCCTTACCGAACATTCTTTTTCTGGTTCCTGGCGACCTTTACTTTTAGAACTGGCTGCAGCTAAAGGAGAAAGAATCTTCCCCTCCAGATGTTCTCTTTGTTCCCTTAGCTTCATCTTTATTAGGGCGCTTAATAAACCCTCCCTCCTCTCTATTAAGTAGCTTAACTTCCCCCAGGATTACCGGTAACATTAGCTAATTCCACAATTCTTTTAGAGATAATCTTTGCTCGGGATATACCATATTCATCTTCTAAAGCAGGTTTCTGGGCGCAGGCTCCTTGATGTCCCGAATCTGCTGTATGGTGACCATCTCCTACTACTAACATTCCCTGTACCAACATCATATCGTGTAGAGCCCTGATTGTAGTTTCCTGTCCCCCGAATCTGGCTGCACCTACAGCTATTGCTCCACCAACGGTGTTTAGTAAAGCCTTTTCTTTTCTAAGTTTACGGGACATATCCCAAAAGCTTTTTAGCTGAGCTGAAACAGTACCGAAGTAGACAGGGCTTCCTAACAATATGCCGCTACATTTTCTCATATACTCATAAACCTTACTCAATTCCGTTCCTTCATAACAGGTGCCCTGACACTGGGGTTCACAAGCTGTACAGTAAGGTTGTTCTAATTCATCCAAAACATTCTGAATATAAATCAACCTTGTTTCTGCCCCAAGTCTATCTGCTTCTTCTAAACCACACGTAAGAAGATCTGCTGTATTGCCCTTTTCATGGGGGCTGCCATTTAAACCCAGTATTAACATATTAAATTCCTCCTGTTCCTGAAAAATATATTTTTATTTAGAGGATTTTATTAATAAATGTCTAACTTTTAGTAGGAGTATATATACTTCTATGCCTGAAAACCTATTTCCTTCCTTATATTTACGAAAATTCTGGCAAATATATTAATGCGTTCATAATAAACTATTATAAAAAACATAATTTGTTCATAATTATTACAAATAAAACACAGGAGGAGTAAAAAATGAGTTCCCTAAAAAAAATCTTAACGCTACTTCTTATTGCTACCCTTTTAATTACACAGGCAGGCACGGTTACAGTATGGGCACAGGAGACTGCGGAGGTTATTGAAAATGAAGAAGAGGGGGAAGAACTTCCTTTTGAAATCGAAGCCCAATCTGCCATATTGATTGAGTCCAATACCGGTCAGATAATGTATGAAAAAAATACTGATGTACCCTACCCTCCCGCCAGTATTACTAAAATTATGACCCTACTTTTGGCTCTGGAGGCTATAGATGAAGGAGTATTAGACTGGGACGAAAAAGTTACCGTAAGTGAAAATGCCTGGGAAACAGGGCATGTAGGCTCTACAATGTTTTTGGAAGTAGGTATGGAAGTAACTGTGGAAGACATTTTAAAGGGAATATCCATAGTTTCCGGTAACGATGCCTGTGTAGCCATTGCCGAACATTTATATGGCTCTGAAAATATTTTTGTCCAGCACATGAATGCCAAGGCATCAGAAATTGGGTTAACTAACACTCGCTTCCAAAATGCCTCGGGATTGCCTGAGCCTGAACATTACATGAGTGCCAGGGATATCGCAAAATTATCAGCATATACCATTGAAACCCAGCCCAAAATACTGGAACTGGAATCTCAAAGAAAGTTTACTTTTAATGTAGAAGACCCGCAATATAACAGGAATCCTCTTTTAGGACATTATGAAGGAGCAGACGGCTTGAAAACCGGCTGGACACGGGAAGCAGGCTACTGCCTGGCAGGAACAGCCCAACGGGATAATTTACGGCTTATTTCAGTGGTCTTAAACTCCCCCGATGAACGTACCCGTAGATCAGATTCGAAAGCACTATTAGATTACGGATTTAGAAATTATGTTTTTGAAACAGTAACCGGTAAAAGCGAAGTAGCAGCCCAGGCTCCTGTTCCCGACGGAAAAACTAAAGAGATAGACTTAATCACGGCAGAAGCCCTGGAAGCAGTAATAAAACAGGAAGATAAAGACAGGCTGGAAAAAGAAATTATCATTGATAAAATCTCAGCCCCTATTAGAGAAGGGGAAAAGCTGGGGAAAATGTCTATAACTATGGATGATGAAGTTCTTAGCAGCGTTAACCTCCTGGCCAGTGAGGATGTGGAAAGATCTAATTTCGTAGTTATCGCCTTTAGAAGAATCGGAAGTTTTTTAGGGAATATAGCTACGGGAACATTAAACAGGATAAAAGATTTTTTTGAATAAACAAATTTACTATTAATAACAAGCGTAAGTATTAGAAGGCAAAACCTTTTTCTTGGTTTTGCCTTCTAATACTTATAATAAATAATTCCTTTCTATAATTTAGACTATATCTTAGTCTCCGTAGCCGCCTGCCTTTTTACCTAATTTAGCCTGGGCAGCAGCTAGCCTGGCAATAGGCACTCTAAAAGGGGAACAGCTTACGTAATTTAAATTAACTTCGTGGCAAAAAATTATAGAATCAGGATCTCCCCCATGTTCGCCGCATATGCCCATTTTAAGATCTGGCTTTTTTGCCTTGCCTTTTTCTACAGCTAACTTAATTAATGAACCCACACCTTCTCTATCTATGGTCATAAAAGGATTATCCGGAATAATTTTTTTGGCTAAATAGTGGTGCAAAAACTTGCCTTCTGCATCATCCCGGCTGTAACCTAAAGTAGTCTGGGTCAAGTCATTAGTTCCAAAGGAGTAAAAGTCAGCGTGACCGGCAATCTGGTCTGCTACTACACAGGCCCGGGGTAATTCAATCATGGTACCTACCCTGTAGTCAATTTCAACTTTTTCTTGGGCCAATATTTCTTTTACTGTTTCCTCTACCAGCTCCCTCATTACAAGGAGTTCAGTAGCATGCCCTACCAGGGGAATCATGATTTCAGGAATTACTTCTATACCTTCTTTGGCCAGTTCTGCTGCCGCTTTTATTATAGCTTTTACCTGCATTTTATATATTTCGGGATATACAATGCCCAGCCTGCATCCCCTATGACCCAGCATGGGATTAGACTCAGACAATGCCTTTACTTTTCTTAAGAGCCCTTCCTTCTCGTTTATTTCTTTAGAATCTCCGCCCCCCACCTTAAGCCTTGTAATCTCTTCTATCAGTTCCTCTACGACAGGTAAAAACTCGTGCAGAGGTGGGTCTAAAAGCCTTATGGTTACAGGAAGTCCTTCCATGGCCCTGAATATGCCTGAGAAATCCTCCTGCTGCATGGGAAGGAGTTTATCTAAATCTAACTGCCGCTCAACTTCCGTTTCAGTTAAAATCATACTCTGAACCACGGGAAGTCTCTCCTGGGCCATAAACATATGCTCAGTCCGACAAAGACCGATGCCTTCTGCTCCAAATTCCCGGGCTTTGGCTGCATCCTCCGGGGTGTCGGCATTAGCCCTGATTTTTAAAGCGCGAATTTCATCACTCCATTCCAATATTTTCTGAAACTCTTCACTTAATTCCGGGTCAATAAGGGGAACCTCCCCGGTTATTACATTACCTGTGGCCCCATCTAAAGATATAGTATCACCTTTGGCATAGATGGTTCCATTTACTACAAAAATTTCTCTTTCCAGATCAATGCTTAACTTCTCGCACCCGGATACGCATGGTTTTCCCATACCCCGGGCTACTACTGCCGCATGGCTGGTCATCCCCCCGCGACTGGTCAGCACCCCCTGGGCAGCTACAATCCCATGAATATCATCTGGGGTAGTCTCCGGCCTTACCAGAATAACCTCGTCACCCTGTCCATCCATCTTTTCCGCATCATCCGCATCAAAAACCACCTGCCCTGAAGCTGCTCCGGGAGAAGCAGGAAGCCCCTTACAAATAATATTAAGTTTGGCTTCGGGGTCTATCTGCCGGTGGAGAAGCTTGTCGACTTGCCCGGGTTCTATCCGCATGATTGCTTCTTCCCGGGATATAATACCCTCTTTAACAAAATCAACGGCGCATTTTACGGAAGCCCTGGATGTCCTTTTCCCCGCCCGGGTCTGCAGTATGAAGAGATTGCGCCTTTCAATGGTAAATTCTATATCCTGGATATCCTTATAATGTTCTTCTAAACGCTGACATATATCATTAAACGCCCTGTAGTTTTCCGGCATAAGCTCTTCCAGCTGAGAAATGGAAAGAGGATTTCTGATACCGGCAACCACATCCTCACCCTGGGCATTAACCAGAAATTCACCATATAGGTTAGCTTCTCCGGTAGCAGGGTTACGGGTAAAGGCTACCCCCGTAGCACAATCATTACCCAGGTTACCGAAAACCATGGCCTGAATGTTAATAGCTGTCCCCAGGCTGTCGGGTATTTTATGTATTCTCCTGTATACCACCGCACGATGGTTATTCCAGGAATCAAAAACAGCTCTTATAGCGGCCGTTAACTGCTCCATAGGATCTTGAGGAAAGCTCATTTCCGCCTGTTCACTAATAATGGACTTGTAATCTTCCACCAGTTCCCCAAGTGCTTCTGCCGTAAGATCTGTATCATCATTTGCACCATAAGCTTCCTTTTTGTTCTGCAGGGCTTTTTCAAAAAATGAATGATTCACCTTGAGAACAACGTCTCCAAACATCTGTATAAAACGACGATAACAGTCAAGGGTAAAACGTTTATCTTGAGAAGCTTCTTCCAACCCTTTTATTGTCTCGTCATTTAAGCCTAAGTTTAATACTGTATCCATCATTCCCGGCATGGAAACAGCTGAACCAGACCTGACAGAAAGAAGAAGGGGGTTATTAACATCTCCAAATTTTTTCCCCAGCTTCTTTTCAATACTGCTTAAAGATTTTTGTATCTCCTGTTTCAGTTCCTGAAGCAGCTGTTCACCTCTTTGGTAATAAAGGTTACATGTTTCGGTGGAAATTATAAACCCGGGAGGGACAGGCAGCCCTATGCGGGTCATTTCAGCCAGGTTTGCCCCCTTTCCTCCTAACATGTCTTTCATTTCTGCATTTCCTTCCTCAAAAAGATATACTAGTTTATCACCGGTCATTAGTTGCTTCTCTCCTTTTTATAAAATGTAAAATAAAGTTTGCAACTTCTTCTACAGCTTTATTTGACACATCGAATATAGGGCAACCTATCTTTTTCATGTACTTTTCAGAATAATCCAGTTCCTCTAATATTCTTTCCATATTGGCATAACTGGCACTGGTTGTAAGGCCTAAAGTTTTAAGACGTTCCACGCGAATTTCAAATAGCTGCTCCGGCTTAATAGTTAGACCAACGATTTTACTTGAGGGAACCATAAAGAGCTCTTCCGGAGGTTCTATTTCCGGAACCAGGGGAAGATTAGCGACTTTCATTCTTTTATGAGCCAGATACATACTTAAAGGTGTTTTTGAAGTCCTGGAAACACCAATAAGTACTACGTCAGCCCTTAATAGACCTCTGGGATCCTTTCCGTCATCGTACTTAACAGCAAATTCAATGGCAGCTATGCGGTGGAAATATTCCTCGTCAAGACGGCGCATAAGTCCTGGTTCCAGGCGAGGCCCACCAGGCATTATCTGGGAAAAAGCATTCATCATGGGCCCTAAAATATCTACTGCAGGAATACCCTTTTCTCCAGCAGCTTCCTCCAGTATAACTTTTAATTCAGGCAGAACCAGAGTGTAGGCAATAATACTGTTAAATTCGTTGGCTTCTTCAACTATTTCCTTAATTGCTTCTTCTTCATAAATAAAGGGAATTCTTCTTATTTCCACATGCCCTGAGTTATATTGGCTGGCTGCAGCCTTAACTACAAATTCTGCTGTTTCTCCAATAGAGTCTGATACAACAAAAATTACTGGCAAACCTGAGTTTTTCACAAAACAATACCTCCTTTAGCTAACCTCCAAGCTCCATTACAAGTTTTGTAATATTTGTTTTAGTAATTCTTCCTATAACTTTTAAGCGTCCTTTAGGCTCACTGCGGACAACGGGTAAGGAATCCACCTGGTATTCTATAATTTTCCTGGCTGCATCAAGAACACTCTCTTCAGGCTCTGAAAAAATAATACTGGGCAGCCTGGTCATAACTACACCTATGGGTATTCTCTGCATATCCGCCTCCCCCAGACAGCTTTTTAAAAAATCTTTTCTTGATACAATGCCAACCAGGTATCCTCCGTCTTCCACTACAAATAGCGTGCCTACATCTTCCAGGAAAAGGAGAACAATTGCATCATATACAGAAGTGCTCTCTTTTACTACTCCGGGAAGTCCCTTTATATCTTTTACCTTAACTTTTCTTAAGGTTTTTGCTACTAGTGAGTTAGAAGTATTCCCGGCGTAATAATAACCGACCCTGGGACGAGCCTCCAGAAGGCCAGCCATAGTAAGAGCACTCAGATGAGGCCTCAAGGCAGCTCGACTGAGATTCAATTTACAAGCGATGTCTTCACCTGATATAGGGCCACTTTCTTTAACAATTTCGATTATCCTGTTTTGCCTATCTGTCAGGTCGATGATTATTCACCACCCTTTTTGCTTAATATGATGTACTAATTCAGGCTTCAACTAAAATAGTATACTATATTTGTATAGGGAACTCCTTCTTTTTATTATTGTTTTTTTATTAATGGGTGACAATTTTATTAAAATCTGCAAGTTTTAAAAATAAATTTCTGATATCCTTTAACAGGCTGAGCCTGTTATTCTTGAGTTCTTCATTTTCTACCATAACCATAACCTGATCAAAAAAATCATCTACTGGTTTTTGCAGTAAGGAAAATTGCTCCAATACCCCTTTATAATCTTTCTCCTTCAAAAATTTTACAGCATCTTTATTTACTTGCTGGAAAGCACGGTAAAGCACTTCCTCCGCCTCATCTTCCAGGAGCTCCAGGCGAACTTCTCCTTGGGACGGGGCTTTCTTGGCCAAATTTGCCGCCCGGGTAAAAGCAGTCATCAAGTTATCAAACTCAGGTTTTTCTACAGCTTCAGCCAGACTCTTAACCTTATCATAAGTCTGGGGCACAATATCAAATTCTACCTCCAAAACTGCATCCGCCAGATCATATCGCAAACCTTTTTCTAAAAACACGTGTCTTATCCTCTGGCGGAAAAACTCCAATGCATCGTTAATAATTTCTTCTCTGGGCTTCTTTAACTTTTTAGTGCCAAAATCATCTATGGATTGCTCCAGTAATTTAGTTAAAGGTAAAGACATATCATGGTTTAGCAGAATGTGCACTATACCCAGAGCCTGCCTTCTTAAGGCATAGGGGTCCTGAGAACCGGTAGGCTGAATACCCCTTCCGAATGCCCCCACTATGTTATCTGTTTTATCCGCTACACTTACCAGAGAGCCGGCTAAAGTTTGCGGCAGCTCATCTCCGGCAAACTTGGGAAGATAGTGTTCAAAAATACCATTGGCCACCTCATCACTTTCTCCGGACAATCTTGCATATTCCCGCCCCATGATACCTTGAAGCTCAGGGAATTCATCAACCATAAGGGTTAGAAGGTCAAACTTACAAAGATAGGCAGTACGGGAAACTGTATTTTTCAAGGCATTATCCAGGTTCAAGTAATCGGCCATAAATTCGGACAAGAGCTTAATACGTTCTGTTTTATCAAAGGATGTTCCCAGTTCCTCCTGGAAAATAACATCCTTTAATTGTTCAACATACTCCTCCGGCCTGGTCTTCTGATCTTCCTGGAAGAAAAACCTTGCATCTGCCAGACGGGCTCGTAAGACCATCTCGTTTCCTATTTTGACGTACCCTTGAGTATCCCGTTCTACGTTGCTAATGGTAATAAAGTAAGGCAAGAGCTCATCTTTTTGGGATACAACCGGGAAATATCTCTGATGAGACTGCATGCTGGTAATTAAAACTTCCTGGGGAATCTCTAAAAATTCCGGGGAAAATTCTCCCACAATAGCGTTAGGATACTCCACCAAATAGTTTACCTCTTCTAAAAGGTCTTCATCTATAAGAGGTCTTCCTCCCACAGATTCAGCGGCTTCTTCCGCCTGTTTTTTTATGATGTCTTTCCTCTCCCTCTGGTCCAATATTACATGGGATTCCCTTATAATATCAAAATAACTAGCGGGTACTTTAACCTCAAAAGGGCCGGGGGCTATAAAACGGTGGCCATATGTCAAATTATGGGAAGCAAGCTCCGCATATTCAAAGGGTATCGTATTATCACCGTACAGGGCTAACAGCCAACGAATAGGGCGGGCAAAACGAACATCCCTGGAGGACCAGTACATGGGCTTAGGAAAAGATAACCTGGTAACAATATCCTTTACAATTTCCGGTAATAGTTTAAAGGTCTCTTCACCGGCAATCTTTTTTATAGCAAAGAGGTATTCGCCTCCCTGAAAATCTTCTACCGTCAGGTCCTCCACCTCAACTCCATGGCCCCGGGCAAACCCCAGGGCTGCCTTAGTAGGTTCTCCCTTTTCGTCAAAAGCAGCATTTTTAGCCGGGCCTTTCTTTTTTTCTTCAACATCTTTTTGTCTTTCCTCAACACTTTCAATAAAAAGCACCAGGCGCCGCGGAGTACCATAAGTCTTTATACTACCAATGTTTATGCGTTTTAATTGGAATAAATTTGAGGCTATTTCTTCCATTTGCTGCAGAGTGTCCGCCATAAACCGGGCCGGAATCTCCTCAGTTCCTATTTCTAATAATAAGTCCTTTTTACTCATGACATGCACCTCTCTTTTTTAAAAGAGGAAATCCTAATCTTTCCCTCTGATCTAAATACTTTTGGGCACAAAGCCGGGCTAAATTCCTAACTCTGGCAATATAACCGGTTCTTTCCGTTACACTGATGGCTCCTCTGGCATCCAGCAAGTTAAATGTATGGGAACACTTTAAAACATTATCATAGCCGGGTAATACCAGGTCCATCTCCAAAAGGCGCCAGGCTTCTTTTTCATAAATGTTGAATAAATTAAAGAGAACTTCCGGATCTGACCTTTCAAAACAGTAATAAGATTGTTCTACTTCCGCCCGGTGGAAAACTTCACCATAACTCACTCCTTCTACCCACTCCAGGTCAAAAACATTTTCTTTCTTTTGAATAAACATGGAAATGCGTTCCAAACCATATGTAAGCTCCACCGGAACAGCCTCCACATCAAAGCTTCCCACCTGTTGAAAATACGTAAACTGGGTAATTTCCATACCATCCAACCATACCTCCCATCCCAGGCCCCAGGCACCCAGCGTAGGAGATTCCCAATTGTCCTCCACAAAACGAATATCATGCTCTAGAGGGTCGATCCCCAGGGCATAGAGGCTTTCCAGGTACAGATCTTGAATATCAGCGGGAGTAGGTTTCAAAATAACCTGGTACTGGAGGTGCTGGTGCAAACGGTTGGGATTTTCTCCGTACCTCCCGTCTGTCGGCCTCCGGGAGGGCTCCACATATCCCACGTTCCAGGGCTCCGGTCCCAGAGATCGGAGAAATGTAGCAGGGTTCATGGTGCCCGCTCCCTTTTCTACATCGTAGGGCTGCAATATAACACATTTTTTCTTCGCCCAGTAGTCTTCCAGTTTTAGAATTACTTCCTGAAAATTCATATCGGTCCTCCTATATTTATATTATTGAATAAAAAAAACTCTCCAACCCTATATAACGATAATATAGGGACGAGAGTATTTCCCGCGGTTCCACCCTATTTGGCTGAGTAAAACAAGCCCCCTTGTTTAAATTGCTTAAGAACGCCTTCACCAGCTTCCTATACCGGGCTTCTCACCAACCCCCGGTTCGCTGTTAAATTAACACTGGCTACTACTTTCCTTCATTGCAAAGGGTGTTTAATTTTTTTAACTTTAACAAAAAAGGCTTTAAATGTCAAGATAATTGTTCATCTTCCCTGGGCTCTCCGGGTTCCTTTTCCAGATGAATAGAATAACGGGTAAAAAGAAGCAGCAAAGTCCCAAATGCAGCCGCCTTAGGGAAAACCACAGCTCCCAGAGCCCCTACAGGCGCAGGAAGTTCCCAAACAGTCTTCTCCTTAGTCTTTATTCTGATTTTATTTTCGTTGCTTTTCTTAAAAGCATCTTTTACCTTATTTAAAGCTTCTTTATGCGGGCCTTCTTGTACCCAGTTTATATCCTGTTCTTCTAAAATAACCAGGGCATTAACTACATCTCCCCCTGCCGCCTCCAGCGCTGCCCTGGCCTCCTTATATGAAGCCCCCGATCTTTCTTTAACTAAATCTATCTTTTCCAGAGTAATAGACATTTTTTATCAAACCCCCTGTTATTATAATATAATTCATTTCTAAATCTTAGTTTATGCAGTTTTAACATTTTTTATAAATACTCCTAATGATTTACGTTACTTTCGGTAATGCTCCCAGTTCTTCTAAAAAAACTAAGGATTTACAGGAGCCCAGGTTAACGTTATAGTTTAATAGTTTTTTATTGATAAGTAATATCTCCTTTTTTTGAGAGGGGCTGACTTTTAAAATATTTAAACGGGAGTATTTTGTGGACAGCAGTTTCTTTATAATCGATAGGGTGCCCAGGTTGATTTTCTGGGAGCCCGGGCTTCCAAGGCTGCATTCTGCACAAAGGATTCCCCCCTCCTGGTAACTAAACCGATAAAAATCGCTTTCCCTGGAACAAACAAGGCACTCGTCAAGATAAGGCCTGTAACCTAAAATACTTAACAGTTTTAACTCAAAAGACCTTGCCAACAACTCCATATCTAATTCCGTGTTTTTTAACACTTCAAAGACCGTCAGCAATAGCTGATAAACTTCTGGAAAAGGCTCTTTTTCCTCCAACAGGCGATTGACCAGTTCACAAAAATACTGGCCGTAAGCATAATTAGTCAAATCATAACGAAGGGAATAAAAGGAAGTCTTGATTTCCCCCTGGGTAACGGTAGCCAGGGTTTTTCCCATATAAAGTTGAAAATCTGCCCGGGTAAAAAGCTGAACCGAAGCAGCCAGTTTGCTTTTTGTTTTACAGGCTCCCTTGGCAATAGCAGGAACCTTTCCCTTCTCCAGGGTAAAAAGGGTTAAAAGCTTATCCGCTTCACTATAACTTCGGGAACCGGTTACCAGCCCTTCGGTTTGTAAATATTTCATCTTTGATAACCGCCTTTAATCAGAATAACCTAGATTTTTCAGCTGTTCCTTTTTATTCCGCCAGTCTTTTTTAACCTTAACCCACAGTTCCAGGTAGACCTTAGATCCCAGCAGGTTTTCAATATCCTGTCGGGCCTTTACACCTATTTCCTTAAGAAGTTTACCTCCCTTTCCTACAACTATCCCTTTTTGGGACTGCCGTTCTACAAAAATAGTAGCGCTTATATAAATCATGTCCTTATTTTCTCTTTTCTTCATCTCTTCGACTTCTACAGCCACCGAGTGGGGCACTTCCTCCCGGGTTAACTCTAAAATTTTCTCCCTTACCAGTTCTGAAACAACAAACCGTTCCGGCTGGTCCGTTATCATATCCTCGGGATAATACTGAACCCCTTCCGGAAGGTACTCTGCCAGCATATCAAGGACATCCACCAGGTTATCCCCTTGAAGCGCAGAAATACAGATAACCTCTGCAAAATTACAAAGGGCTTGGTACTGCTTTTTAATTATATCCAACTTATCTTTCTTTATCTGGTCAATCTTATTGATAATTAAAAAAACAGGGGTTTGCACTTCCCTGAGCTGCTCAACTATGTATTCATCTCCCCTCCCCGGGGGGTAAGTAGCATCTACTACCAGAAATATAATATCTACTTCTCTTAAAGCGTTCAGGGAAACTTTTACCATATATTCTCCCAGCTTATGTTGGGGCCTGTGCATCCCCGGGGTATCCAGGAAGACAACCTGCATCTCGTCTGTAGTTAATATACAGGTTATTTTATTCCTGGTGGTCTGGGGCTTTTCCGAAATAATCGCCATCTTTTCCCCGATAAGCCGGTTTAAAAGAGTTGACTTGCCCACATTGGGCCTGCCTATAATTGATACAAATCCTGATCTGAACATTGGGCTGCCTCCATGTATCCATTTCTGTTTGGCTCCTAGCTTCTCAAAGTAGCCTTTAATATGTCTGGATTCATTATCATTTCCAGGGCATCATCTATATCTTTAACCAAAACATCTGCTTTCTTTAAAGCCCGGGTACTGCATCCTTCTTCTCCCATTACGGTTATACCTAATACAGACTGCTCCAGCATGAGCTCATCGTTCATACCATTGCCTAAAGCTATGGTTCCCTGTTTCCCTAATTTACTTACAAAGTCGCCTTTAGCTTCCTTTTCTCTGCCCTTTTCTATAATAGTAACTTCTGCATTTATCCCCTGGCAAATCTCACCGGCTTTCCCAAAGGTATCCGCTGTCAGAACAAACACCTGCAGGTGTCTGGATAGAGCATTAATTAGCCTGACTGTAGACTCCTTAATCTCTCCTTTGGAAGCAATGGTACCATTTAAGTCCAACACCAAATATTGAATTATCATATCCGGGTATCCCGGTATATTTATATTTAAGGCCATTGGCTATTCTCCTTCATCTTCCTTGTGCCTGTGCCTGCAAACACTTTTACTCTCACACCGGGGGCAGAAGAGGTCTATGCCCCTCTGTCCTGTGCCGAAAGGAATCTCCCAGCTGTTGCCACAGTTACTACATTTAAAATGGCGCATAGATAACTTGAATTTGCCACCTTCAATTTTAATAGCTTTGCCCTTAATCAGTGCTTCAGTGACTTTTTTCCGGGCAGATGACAAAATTCTTTGAAAAGTAGGGCGAGAAACCTTCATTCTTTCAGCACAGGTTTCCTGTTCATATCCCTCTCCATCCTTTAAACGTATAGCCTCCAGCTCTTCTATATTTAATATTATCTCTTCTAACTCTTTGATAGGAACGCCTGCAGGCTTAAAATAATTATATTCCGGCATAGACTCAACATGTCGCCACTTAGGAGGTCGAGGCATCTTCTTCCCGCCTTCCGTTATTACATTCTGAGCAACGCCCAAATATATTTAAGGTATGGTAATCTAATTCAAACTTATGCTTTTTACAGATATCTT
>SL_8KL_010_SEDDRAFT_10001711_pt1 | contig 18945 bp, 7 predicted proteins | sample SodLakKL_010_SED_4_FD_11160 | JGI IMG/M metagenome (IMG submission 11160)
ATGAAGTACGTAAAAAGGATCTATAGCCCATCCTTTAGAAAAGTCTGGGTCTATCAGATGAAGCGATGTTATCCCTACAAAAGCCGCTGAAACAATCAAGGAAGTGTCTACCGGCCTTATGTTCTTCAGCATAATGATAAGAGATTTTCTGTAAGATAGATATAACGATATGAGTATCAAGATGATACAAACTATCACAAAAACAAGACCAAACAATAGATTGAACTGGTTAAATGCTAAATTCTCTAAAAGACCCATCCTTGGATAGGTAGCAGGAGGGAATATCTCGGCTTCCCAACTATACCCGTGATTGGTAAAAAATTCATAGTATTTTTCCTCAACTCTGAATGAAAAAACGTTGAAGATGACTATGCTTTCCTCCCCAATCCTCGTGATGAATTGAAGCGCAGCTATTATCCAAAAGATAAAGAACATACCATAATATGTTAACAAGGTCCGGATTAAAGAGGATAAAAAATCTAACAACTTTTCCTTTCCTTCATTTAACAGCGACATTGACTTTCCCAGTAGATCGTTTCTCAGAGCTACATAAGTTATGGAACCGCCGATCATCATCATGAACATCACCATCTGTCCAGTACTTCCCACATCTCCAGGTCTCTGGAAAGGATTCAGCATTACGCTGGTCAATGTAGGGAATAATTCTTCCATCCCGAGATAGCCATATCTTGCGCTCACGTCCGGACCATACTGTCCTAATATAAAATAATCTATAATAGGAGGTATCAATAGAACCCACCACCCCAGCAGTATAACATTCCAGATTTTTCTGAGAGGAGCTTTTGTCAATAAAAATATCACTAGAGCTCCAAGAAGGAATTCAGGATAAGCCACAAAAACATAATGAGCCATCTCATATATGTTATACCAACCGTGGTCCTTGACTAAAGAATCTAGAAAAGATCTGAACGCCGCGATCATGAAAATATATATTACAGCACTTGACAGGCTGAACCTGTCTTTTTCGAGCCATTCTAAAATCCTTTCTCTCGTTGTTTGTTCTCCGGGCATCGACGAATGGTAAAAATTCTATATACTATTTATATCTAACCTAATTTCGGGAAAGATCATATCACAGGTTTCTTCGGATATTCTCCCGATGCTCGGCGCTCGATGTGAATGTTTTTCCCAGTATCCTGAGATATTATGTCAAACTCTGCAGTCCCTCGGAGCAGATATAGGTTTACCAATGGTATTACTCGGAACAATCTAACCTTGATGATGTCGTACTCCTCTATACTGTAAACAAGATCGAATTTTACCTGAGATTCATCACTGAAAGCATTCACTGTATACTTCTCCGGTATCCCATCATCATCCTTACCTTCGATTTCAAAGGTGATCTCATCTAGAACATACCTTTCATCGCCTATATTCAAGAATAAGACATTCTTCCTCCCGACTCTCGATTTTTTGTTTTGTATGTTGAAAAAAGAAAATGCTATGCCCCCATGCTCTGGGATCGATTTTTGAACCCATTGCCATAGATTCCTATAGGTCTGCCAATGGCCGTAGTTTGTATCTATATATCCCAAACAGTCGATCTCGATCTCTTCACCTTCGATTGTAAGATCACCCTCTATCTTGGATATGTTCGAGATCACATCCCAATTTACCCATCTTTGACCGAGGATAGTTCGATCACCCTGATAACTGAAAGATCCTCCTGAGGATATATTTTTGAACGTCAAATTCCACTCTATGTCATCTACTGTGCCGTTCAATATCCATCGATCATCAGTATGCGACTTCACTGAAGAATGATGAAAGTGCCACTCATCCTTATCCAAGGATATCTTTTTGAAAGGAATTTCTAAACATCCTTTACGATACTCCCCATTATGGTAAAAAGCATAACAGATCATACCTCTCCCTGTTCTCATTAGATTTCTAGGATTACCCATAACATAACAAATAAAACCATCTACATCTTCGCTATCGAAAGAAAAGTATTTCCATTCGAGAAATATCATATCTGAGAGGTCTCCTCTCGTGTCTTTTTCGAATGCCCAATTATTTTTAGTTAGCATATCCACTTATTGAGTTAAGCTGGATTATTTATGTTTTGGCTAAAAATCTCATAGTTACAGGAGGGATAAAACAAACTCAAAAATCGAGCTAAATGGATGGTAAATAATAATACAAATGATCATGCTTCCCTAGTCAATTGGTCAAAGCCATGTTAGATGAATCCGACAGGTACAAAGAAAAAACCATAGGTAAAATCAGAGGTATGTACTCTTCCCAAGAGAACCGAAAAGGTTCTGAGATAATAAATGTTATCACTTCAACCAATCAGTTGAGTGACTTAGAGAACCTCACGAATATAGGATACGCCGACTCTCTCTTTGAATATTGGTTCTTGCCTCCAGGGATTTCTTCTAAAAGACTAACGGAGACCTTGATCGATCAGGGGTTGGATCACGATATAAAAAACATATTGGTAGTAGGATGCGGAAGAGGAGGGGAGCTTTTATTACTACAGGATATCACAGGTTCTGAAGTCGTCGGTGTAGATCTTTCTAGAAACAACTTAGAGCACGCGAAGAGCCTAATCAGAGAGAATGAAAAAGAAGATGAAATAAAATTGGTAAAAAGTACAGCTGAAAACTTGCCGTTCGAAGACGGATCGTTTTCTGTTGTTTACTCTTGTGAAGCAGCTTTTCATTTCCATAAAAAATCTTTTATCCAGGAAGGTTACAGAGTTTTGAAGGACGGAGGGCGACTACTGATAGGGGATATAACCAAGAGAGAAGGTCTGTCTTCGGAACAAATCGAGATATTGAACGAGCATACAAAAATGCTAAACGCCTATAACTTCTTCTCTAAAAAAGACTATTCTAAAGTTCTAGAAAAAATCTTCAGAAGAACACCACAGATGACAGATATCACGGAAAAAAATCTAAAATATCTTGCTACAGGATCCGATATCCTTGTTCGTATTTTCTCTATTTTAGAAAAACTGCCTGGATTCAAAAAATTGATAAAAAAACGTTTGATGGAAAGGGGTATCGATATCGACGTTTTCTTAGAGGACTGTCGAACTACAAAATTATCCTATGAAAACTCGGTGATTGAGTATTTATTGATAAGCTGTGAAAAATGACCTACTCTGATAAATGAGATCTGGTCTCCTCTGGTTTAAAAAGACTCGATTCAAAGCAAAGAAAGAAACCTCAAAATCAAATATATCAGTACCACAAAGTAAAGTCCAAACACTGGTATATAATCCTCATACCCATAAAAAACTATTGCCGCTATGACGCCCAAAGAAAGCATAAACAATATATCAAAAGCGGAATTGAACAACATTATAGGTGATATGAAAAGGATCGGTATGAGCAAAGAAACGATCCTTTTGCCCTTCTCAAAACCTAGAACGGTGTAAACATTTTTAACACCCGCTTTTTTATCGCCCTCGTAATCCGAAAGGGCATTTATCAAAGGAGAGATTGAGAGAACGATCAATATCAATAGAGAAACAGAAAGAACGTCGGGGAAGAAAGGTATATTGCGTTCAATGGTTGGAGAAGTTAAGTAGATCCCCTCTGCCCATGATACGGGAGAATAGACTCCGAAAAGGAACGCTATCACACTCCCTAGTCCTACACATATATGCCCGTATAATCTGTCGCGCAGCCTCACAGGTGGGACAGAATACAAAACAGCTAACAGTATAGCGGAAAAATTTAGAAGCAGATGTAAGAGTCCAAGAGTAAGAGATAAAAGTGAAGAGATAAGAGCGATGGATAATAAAACTTCCATATGGAATCGCCTATCGAATTCATCAGATACCAGGGGTCTATCGGGATGGACATGCTGATCTATCTCTCTATCATATAGATCGTTGAGATGTGTGGTGAACTGCCAAAGCAGTACCAGACACAAAGCGGGTAAAAAGACGAACGGCATATGATTTATCGAAGTCAAGGAAAGGGCTTCTTCTGAAGCTACATTCCTGACGAAAATCACTCCCAAAATGACGACCATCACAAAATGCATAGTTCTAAAGAGTTTGATCGATCGCAAGAGTCTCCTAAATCTTTCTTTCAGAAATCTGTTCGCAAAGACCGAGTATATGATCAGATTTTCAATCAATAGTATTACAACCACTAGATGATACATCTGGCTAGTCAATAGCTCCAATGACCATCCCGTCCGAAGAAATACACCAATCCCAAACATCTCATACAATTCATAATGAGGCGCTCGCCCGTTGATCAACGATGCTCGATCTATCATAAAAATCGGTATGGATGCTGCGATGATCGCGGATGAAGAAAGGACCGATTTAAGGAGTGCCAATTTTGATATTGTCTTTACAAGCAGAAATAACACAAAGACAGAAACCACTGACAATATGCCTGCGATCCCTGAAGACAAAAGGTTTTCAGGAACATTCCCCTGCGTGATGTAGGAAAAAATAGGGAGTAAACCAAGTATCCAATAGCAGTAACTGACGTCTTTGATAATACTAGAGACAGTTTTCTGAGGGATTATAGCCTTCAATATGATCAATACGACTCCAAAAAACAGAGCGAAAGCCAAGGTATTCACGTAAAAGAGCTCTAGTGATATGTGTTCTACGCCTTTTATGGATACTCGTAGAACGGTTTCTAGAACCCCTATTCCAAGTAAATAGGCCAATATAGTGCTAGGACCGTTCCTCGATCTTATTTTTTTCAAATAAGAAACTTTCTCCATGAATTCTCGAAATCAAAAATCCATGTAGATATAATTTATTTTTGGTCTTTATACATCTAAAATCGAAAGCAAAGGGATGGGTTCTCATCAAGATTTAATACCGATTTTAAAGCCCTATTAACAAAAGCAGAGCCATCACGAGCAGTGGATATCTAGAAGATATAAACCATTTAGGCATATTTTTTGCTGCCTTTTTACATGAGATTTGTAGATCATCTTCACTTCCCGCTTCGTATATATCTCCTCCTATCTTGATGATCACAAAAGTATTGATTATCCCCATACCTACGAAGAGGATACTAGAATAAGTATTGTAAAAGGTCCATCCAATCTGTACCGGCTTCAATATAACACCGATAATCGCCAAGAGCCCGCCAAGAGTGGTGAAGATGAAGGCTACCCTCATCGTCTTTTCCATGCTGAAGATATGAGCCCAGGTCTTGATACCTTCTTCCATATCTTCTTTATAATCTTCGCAGGTATTGACGAGAGTGATCCCCTCGTTCAACAAAGCGTATCCTATACAAAAGACGACTATGTAAAGAGTCAAAGTACTTTGAAAAATGAACCAGCCACCTAAAACCGGGAGGGTATAAAGACCGATCAAAACAGGAAATGGACTTAAAATACCTCTTCCTTTAACTCTAACAGGCTCTGCTGAATATACGTATCCAAAAACCAAGCCAGAGAGAGATAAGAGAGAGGTTAAGTAGTATCCAGTAAAAATAAGATAAGATATGATCACAAGGATCGCCATCGCTTCTATAAGTATAATGGTTTTGACTGTATTTTTTCCGAGTGTCTTTACAGCTGTGCTCATGTGTTTTTTATATTTTTCATCTATACGCACGTCATAAAGACAGTTGATGTTACAAGCAAAAGTAATCAGTAAAAAGTAAAGTACGATATAGATCAAAGATATCGGTGATAAGAATTGGCTAATAGCGGACGCTCCCAGTATCAAACCCAAAAGTGGATGAGGGGGTGTTCCTAACTGAATCTTCGCTCTGCTTATGACAAGGAAACTTTTAAGGATATCCAGGAAAGTGGATTGATCAGTCATCGTGGCTATTAAACAAAATGTAGTATATAAATTTACCCTAACGTATATTTTATTTAAAGGATCTTAATCACATTAGTTATGATATAGAAAAATTATTAAAAACTAGGATTGGTTAAAAAATGTAAAAAGGGTTTTTATTGTTTATTCTATGGTCTCTAGATATCTTACTCTAAATCCGTTCAATCTATTTCGTTCTCATCTTCAATATTAGTGTCTCCGATATTACTTTCGTCATCATATAGACCTTCATCTTTAGATTTCGTTCTACTGAAGGCAACGTATGCCATTATCACCGCTAGCATACCCAATATTACACCGACTATAGCTAGATTTCTACCAGTTGCGATATCGTTCTCTTGTTGGTCTAGTTCACCTTGAATATCATCTTCTATAGATTCTATTTCATTTTCAATCTCTGTTATCTCAAAACGTATATCAGTTATATCGTCCTCTAGTTCCGAAACATCCGTATCTAAAGAGGATATGTCATCTTCTATTGTATCTATAGTTTCTACTAAATCATTGATATCCTTCTCTAATGATGATATTTCTTCCTCTATATCATCTAGATCTTTTTCAATTTCTGAAACACTCGTTTTCAACTCTGTTATGTCATCTTCGAGTAAATCTATAGAATCCCATATCTCCGGTATTTCAGGAAGATAAAGTGCATCTACTGTTGTTTTTACTTCGTTGCCGTCCTCGTCCTCAGCGATCACTGTGAACTGATTCAACCCATCATCTAGTGTTGTTTCATATGAGAATGTGTTATTATCATCAATATCGACATTCTCTCCGTCTATCTGTAGCTGTTCAATGTTTTCTACTTCGCCTTTGATCATGAATATCTCGTCGTAGGTGAGCTCTTCTAAACCGTCTATAGGCTCAGTTATCGTCACTTTAGGTTCAGGATTATCTATAACAAATTCAACAACTTCCGTATGCTGATTGCCGGCAAGGTCTGTAGCTCTGACTGAAACTGTATGTTGACCATCATCTAGATCTTTGAATTCGTGATACAGTGGCTCCGGGTCGATATCCTGGGCTTCCGTTGCTATAACTCTATCATCTTCAGCAGCACTGTACACAACGCTATCTGATATATGCAGGTCCTTTACTATATGATCGTGATGTTCGTGTCTCCACAAGAATTCGCCATCTTCTGCATCAGCGGCAATGACTGTGTCATCCTCAGAACCAGTAAAGACAATATCGTTCCAAACATGCAGAGCGTATATAGTCCCTTCATGATGTTCATGGCTCCAAATAAATTCGCCATCTTCTGCATCAACAGCTATTACTTCACCGGGTTGACCCCAACCACCGTCATCGGCACTGTAAACTATACCTTCATATTCGAAGACTGGATAGACCATGGCTTCATGATGCTCGTGCTGCCATTTGAACTCGCCATCTTCTGCGTCTGAAGCTATCACTAGATCGTTCACGATGGAAGTGCTGTAAATAACGCCATCTGATACATGTACTGAAAAGACAGGCATGCCTTCATGATGTTCATGCTGCCAGATCTCATCTCCATCTTCGATTTCGGCTGCTATCACTCGCCCATCAGATGAACCACTGAATACGATATCATCTTCAGTGTGAACGGAATTAACACCAGCCCCATGATGTGAATGTTCCCATAGCATATCACCTGTGTCTGCGTCTGTAGCGACTACTGTTCCATCAAAGGATCCCGAATAAATAACACCATCTGCCACATGAATATCTTCTATACTACCCGAATGATGATAACGTCTCCACAACTCTTCACCGTTGACGGCATCGTAAGCTATAATCTCACCAGGCTCTCCTGGCCCGATATCGGAACCGCTGTAAACCACACCATCATACTCATAGACTGCCTCAACACTGCCTCCATGATTGTCGTGTTCCCATATCAGCTCACCAGCTTCAGCTGGTATCTCAGGCGCTTCATAGCTTACCCAGCCTCTGTCATTCAATCTTATCTCGTACTCTTCTATCCCTGAAGTACCGTATTCGCCACCCCAACTAACATTCACCTGATTATCTTCGATGATCTCGTCTGATCCAGGATCTGTGATATCAACTACAGGAGGTTCAGTATCTACTGTGAAAGATACGTCCTCGCTTGCTTGATTACCTGCTTCGTCAGTAGCTCTAATCTCAACCGTATATGTACCGTCCTCTAAATCACTATACTCATGCCATGTTCTCATACCGACATCCAAGAATTCCTGGCTTTGAAGACTCCATACTTCATATGAAACTATATCGGTGGTTGCGTCATTTCCTGCCCATAATATGGATATACTATCTTCAGAGATCGCTGTTCCATCTTCCGGACTGGTTATGATAATCTCGGGAGGGGTTGTATCCACAGTAAATGAAACCGATTCGATATCTTGGTTTCCCAAATTATCGACCGCTTTAACTTCCACTAGATATTCACCATCTTCTACCTCTTCAAATTCGTGACTTTCATTTTGACCTACATAAATCCATTCCTCTTCATTCAATCGGATCTCATAATGGGAGATTCCACTTTTATCGTCTGTGCCCTGCCAGTCAACGATGATCTGGTCAGTCGATAATATTTCGCCTTCTTCAGGATTGTTTATATCTAACGTAGGTGGTGAATCATCTTCTAGTATCTCAAAATGATCTTGACTGGAATTTTCATCAAATCTACCTGCATCATCAACTATCCGACCTTTAACCAGAGATTCGTCGCTATATTCGCTTGGGACGACCCATTCAAATTCGCCTGAATCCTCATGACCTTTTTCTATAGTGATCCATTCATCTCCACCGTCTGTGCTGTACCAGAGATCGATATAATCGATAGTTTCATCACCTTCGATAGTGCTCCAAAGTATATCCTGCGTTGTGGTTTCGAACCACTCTTCACCACCGACAGGTTGATCGATAGTTATCTCTGGATGATCGGCGTCAGGATCTCCGGGTTCTTGTTTTGCATCATCATTGTCTTCTTCTTGCTCATATACATCCACAGCTCTGACAACGTACCACCAGTAAGTTCCATCAGAATCTCCCATATCTTCATCTATGTACTCGTAGCTATCTGATCCGTCAGCAGTTAACTCTGCTATCGGTTCATCCCAAGGCCCCTCTCTATCATCAGAACGGTATATCCTGTATTCATCTACTAGATTTTCTTCTTCATCTGGACTCTGATACCATGTGACCAGATTGTCCTGGTCTTCTTCACCGGTATGCTCGATCATGACCCTTTCCGGTGATTCAGGGGGTTCGCCGACAATGGTGAATTCCTCACTGACATTTTCATCATAAGTACCGGTATCATCCATAACAGTCGCTCTTATCTGTGATTCTTCACTGTGTTCAACTATTTGAGGTATCTCCCATTCGTGTTCTCCTGTATTATCGATCTCTTCGACTATATATTCCCAAGTTTGTCCTCCATCTAACGAGTATTCAAGGTCGATATGATCGATCGGATTTTCAACTTCTGTAGTTTCCCAAGTTATCTCTTCCTGAGTCCCAGAATACCACAGGTCATCCTCTTCAGGGCTAGTTATCGTTATATCGGGAGGTATTACTTCTCTAACAGCGTTTTCGTTATCCTCTTCCAACTCATTGACACCTACTGATCTGACTACGTACCACCAAGCCGTATCATCTGGAACACCTCTATCGATATCATAATATTCATACTCGTCTGAACCATCTGCAACGACTTCATCGATATGATTAGATCCATCCCAGGGTCCTGCTTCATCATCACTTCTGTATATGTTGTAATGATCGACTTCACCAGGATCTTCTTCACTCGCTTCCCAAGATATCAGGTTATCATTATTTCCATCTCTATCTATATTAATCAAGTTCACTTCTAAAGCCCAACTGTAGTCTAAACCTTGGTCAGGAAGCTCATCCCATAGGTCTCCATCAAAGCTGATATACCCAGCATCCTCTACATGAGGTTCTATCACACCAACTGGCTGGTATCCATCTCCTGGGTCTTCAACTTCTAAAACGATCCAATAATAGTCTTCTTCAACTTCCAGATGTTCTTCAAAAGACAGATCTTTCCATTCTTCGTCTCCATGACCGGTCATCGTTTCCGTTTCACCTATCTTCTCACCAGGTTCTTCGTCTCCATCTTCGTATACTATACCTTTAACTGCATCAGCTTCTTCTGAGTCAAAATAAGAAACGTCTTTGATCTCTCCCTCAGGAATTTGGGTTCTTATACCCCCATACCAAGTACCGGGTTGATTCAGTCCTACTTTGTTCTCCACTTCTGGTCTCCTCTCTTCAGGATGTTCCCATATCCATTCTTCCTCTATCTCACCGTGGTTGACATCTAGATTTTCTGGTGGGCTGGGCGGTTCTCCTATGATCTCGAAATACTCTTCACTGGTATTCTCTGTGAATCTACCGGCTTGGTCGACAACTCTCCCTCTTATAAGGGCTTCTTCACTAGGCCAGTTAGGCACAGTCCAATCAAAATAACCTTCGTCCTCTAACAATCCATCGATTTCAGACCAAGTTTCACCTGCATCAAGACTGTACCATAGATCAACATAATCTATTGTTTCATCTCCTTCATAGGTTGACCACTCTATCTGCTCCTCTTCGTGAGCGTGCCATATTTTTTCGCTGTCAGGTTGTTCGATAGTTATCTGAGGATTTTCGACATCGGGATCTCCCGGTTCTTGTTTTGCCTCTTCGTTCTCTTCTTTGAGTCCATTGGTCCCTACGGCTCTGACCAGGTACCACCAATGGTTATCATCTCCCTCTCCAGTGAAGGGATCCTCATAATTATACGTCTCTGAACCATCGGCACGGACACTATCGACATAAGTATCTTCATCCCAAGGTCCGTCTCTATCTTCAGAACGGTGTATATCGTAATGACGCACCTCATCGATATCTTCATCAGGACTTGCATACCATCTGAGCTGGTTATGAGCATCTTCTTCCTCAAAAACACCAGTGACCTCTATGTTGTCGATTCTCCAACCCTGCCCAATTCCGGGGAAAAGTTCGATGAGTTGTTCGACTCCGGCATACCATCTAAGGTGAATTGTCTCGCCACCGTACTCTGAAAGATCGAAAGATTCAGTCTCCCAGTCAGATGTACCTCCCCAACCTTGTTCACCACCAAGTGGATTTCCAAAATAACTTTCGATCTCCCCGTCATATCCGTCTCTAGGATGTATAATCTCAAAATCACCGTCTTCTCCGGTGTTTGAAATCTTTAGATTTCCTCCATCGTCTATTGATTGATCTCCAAAGTCTCTCCAATGATCAAAAGTCAATTCCAGATTTTCGGCATCTTCAGGTAGTTCTATCTCAGGGGAAGTCAATCTGCTTTCCATACCTTCTTCAGTCATCTTGTTGAAATACATATCACCCCAATCCCATGAATCTTCACCGACGGATGAACCATGATCGCGTATATCCCACTCACTAGCATTTTCATGGGATGTCCAAGTTGTATACCCTTTATCCTCAGAAACATCATCCTCGAATATCGGAACATTAGCTGTATCGGTATGATCTACTAATAGATTTTGAGGTGATTCTGGAGGGATGCCCTGTATCTCTATATCTTCTGCTACATCTTCATCAAATCGACCTTCTTCATCTACTAATCGGCCTCTTATCTTTACTTCCTCGCTAGGTTTGTTGACCACAGACCAAGTGAAACTCTCTTGATGCGGATCAATATCCTCTCCAAGGACTTCCCATCTCTCTCCATCATCTAAACTGTAGAATATATTGACACGATCTAGATGATCATCGCCAGGAGAAGCTATCCATTCGATAACCTCCTCATCATGACCTGTCCAAACTTCTCCTCCTTCCGGATATAAAATATCTAGGCTTGGCGGTTCACCAACAGTTTCTCCTTCGACTGCATTGTATGCAGTTAGAGCATAATCTTGACTATTTTCGCCTATACCAACAGCGTCATCAGCGATATTGGATCCATGTACTCTCACTGTATAGATACCATTCTCAAGTTCTTCAGGTTGCAAGTAGACGTTCTGAATGTTGTTAGTATCGTCCCAACCATCACCTATCCTATCAAAATCTTCCATCGTATCCTGGTTGGGCTGTGTCCAGCCGTCCTCGAAGGCGTTACCTCGATATATATGACCACTAGGAGAGACGACTTCCAAATTGAGATCATTTATAAGGGCTGGATCGCCTCCTGTATCCTCAGGAGCTTCTTTATCGGTCCATCCTAGAGTTATCCTCAAAGGTTCATCTGGATCATCATGATTGAGTTCGTATTCATGTACTTCTCCACTATTTTCAAATATATCTTCCTGATCCTCTGTAAATATCTCTATCGGATCGTCATTTGGATATTCTAGTTTAGAAATATCGACCATACCCCAACCTTCATCTCTATTCGGGATTGGGCCGGTATTTCCATTTTCCTCATCGAGTGGTTCAGCAGTATTTATCAGCAAAGAACGAACCATAGCAGGACTCGGAGTCATTCCATAGTTTTCTTCGTACCATTCTACTACGACGGAGGCGGCACCTGCGACAATAGGATTAGAAGAAGATGTTCCTCCCATCCATCTGTACTGCTCTTCATTGGGTTCGTAATTACCTTCTCCCAAAGGTGTTTGAGTGGAGATGGTCAATTCAGCAGGAGCAACTACGTCTGGTTTTATTCTGTTGTCCGCGGTCCATCCTCTCGAACTGTAACCCACTATATTATCAGGATTATTTCTATTAGGGCCTCCATAATCCGATCCATCAGGGATCCAAGTTTCGGTCGCACCTACTGTTATCACGTTCTTGGCATGTCCGGGACTACCGGTGGTCTGTTCATTTGGTCCTGCATTTCCAGCAGAACTTGTGATAACCATAGGTTCGTTTTCTTCCGTATCTCTATTGGAGTCTCTAACAGCGGCATCGTAAGCACTATCTGATTCAAAATATTCTCCCATTGTATCTGCCCCCCAAGAATTACTGTGGATGTAAGTATCAGAACGTTGAGCAGGTTCTTCTACAACTTCAAAGGTATCTGCAGGTACCATTGACCCTCCAGAATCATCGAATATCTTTGTGCCGAAAAGATCAGATTCATATGCCAATCCCTGAGACAGATAATAAGGACCTGTCTCTTCTCCAGCATAGGTCTCTCCTGTTCCATGATATGTGTCACCAGCAGCTAAACCAGCAGTATGAGTACCGTGATAATGGCCGTCCTGCCATTCGTCTTCTTCAGATCCAAAACTGTAACCGCCGATAACTCGATCTGCTAGATCTGGATGACCACCATCACCTATTTCACCGTCTCCTAAACCAGTATCTGCTATGGCGATAGTTACGCTTTCACCCGTATAACCGATCTGGTTTATGTAAGCTCCGTAATCACCATGTTTCCTGTATGGATCTGAATGATCACCATCTTCATCATCCATATTCCACAATCCACCGCCTACGATTTGTGAGTCTATTTCAGAATGCAGTTCAGGTTCCATATACTCTCTAATATAATAGACCTCGGACATCCTAGCTATTTCCCTAAGTATCGCCTCTGAGTCAACTTCAGTTATTATCCTATGACCACCATCAGGCAATTGAGATGATCTTACTGAAGATGATAATCTATCGATCTTTTCTATAGATCTCTTCTCTGCTGAGTCGGTCAGTCCAATCTCAACAATGCCTTCTTCTATACCAACTTGCATCTTGAATTCTGGATGATAAGGTTCGACCCATTCAACGAATTCGAGATCGGAAATCTTTTCTGCTATCTCAGGTGTCATCTGAACCCTGTAAGCATAATTCGGAACATAATTCATGACTTCGACACCTTTTCCTTCTATCTCTTCTCGCCATTCGGTATTGATTGGGCCGATCATATCTATCAAATACAGACCCTTTGTTTCCGGTTCATAACCATCGGTCATCATTTCTTCATCTATGTCAAGCTGTTCTTCGCTAGTATCGAACTGTCTACCGTTAACGAAAAGTTCATTTCGGTGGTCTAGAGTATAAATCCCCCTCTTATCCTCAAGTTCTTCAAGACCATCCTGATCTACTCTCACTAGTGCATTCCCTCCGTAAGAATCGATCATGTCACCGTATTTTTCTATCTCCTCTATTTCATCTGAATTTTCAACTGAGGTCATCACTACATCGGCTCTTTCTCCTGTCGATCCACCGTGTTCAAGTGATGATCCAACATCACCAAATACAGCGGCGGTAGGTATAACAGTTCCTAAAACTAGTACCAATGCTATCACTAAAACAGACAACCTATTTTTTACCATTTTTTCCATATATATACATGCCTCGGATTGTTAGTACCTGTTTTGATACAACTACATATAAAGCTCACTCCGACATGTCGAAAAATTTTATCGACATGACTTCGAAAGTGATAGAAACGCCTTTATAACGCGGTATATAATCATAACTTCGAAATGGCTTCAACCAAAGGCAGAAACAAGATTTTACTCCACTTGGAATCAAAGAAAAATTTCAAGGATATAGAAGACCATGGAGAAGCTCCATACGGTATCTGTCAGAAAGGCATAGCAAAAGCTGTAAATCTTTCGAGGAACAGAACTAGTGAGATAATAAGAGACCTCGTAAAGAAAGAACTAGTAGAAGAAAATATTCATCGGGTTGTTGGGCTGAAAAGGAGACGTAAAGTATATTCTTTGAGTTCTAAGGGATATAAAAAGGCAAAAAGACTAAGAGAGGAAATAGAAAACAAAAAAGTTAAGATAATAACGGGGTCCTCGGAATCTGAAATCAAACTAAAGCAAATCGATTCTTATATAAGCTCAAGAGAACCTCTATTGGTTGCTCTAAATAAGATGGATGAAGATGGTACGGTTGATCTTACTGAAGAGGTGAAAACCAAAGAAGACATCTTCGCTGGAAGAAATGAAGAAATCAAAATCCTCGAGGATAAACTTTCATCTGTCAAGGAGAACAAAAGTGATACATTATTGGTCAAAGGTAATGCAGGTATAGGGAAGACAAGATTGATAATGGAACTGAAAAACAGAGCTTTATCTAATGGATTTGAATTTTTTAGCGGTAAAGGATTGTATGAAAGATCAGAGCCATATCTTCCGTATAAAATAGCATTTGAAAAATTAAAGGGGACTGATAAGATATATCCACTTCCTTTGGAAGGGAATGAAAGAAGTCATGATATATCCAGGAAGGAGATAAAAGATGAGCGAAAAAATACAATATTTTTAAAGGTGACCAATAATATACAGTCATTGAGTAAAGAACACCCAATTGTGATTTTCATTGATGACCTCCAGTGGGTCGACAGGGCCTCACTGATGCTTTTTCATCATCTCTCCGATAGATTAGAGGATCATCCAGTATTTCTTATAGGAGCTTACAGGCCAGAGGATGTAGATGATAATGATTTTTTAAGAGAGATGCTCCAACGTATGAATAGAGAACATCTTTATGACGAGGTAGAGCTTGAATCATTAAGATGGGAAGATACTAAAGAGATTATTCAGGGTCAAATAGGCAGAACGGACATACCTGATGAATTCGTGGAGATGATACATGAAACTGCAGAAGGAAACCCTTTATTTTTAAAAGAACTTGTCAAACAAATGTTGGATGAGGGGATTTTAAATCCTAAAAAAAATAAGTTTCCTTCAAAAACTGAAGAATTGAAGCTTCCAAAAGTTATTACTGATATAATCAAGAGAAGGATAAAAAGATTAGATAAAGATAATCTAAAAATTTTGAGGTTGGGAAGTGTTATAGGAGAAAAGATGTCCTTTTCTTTACTCCTTGCTTTAAGTGAATTAGATTCTTTTGATCTATTGGAATATATCGATGTTTTGACTGGTCTAGAGATATGGGAAGAAGAATCAGATGAAGACAACTTTTCTTTTTCTCATGGACTTATCCATTCAGCGGTCTATGAAAACATCCCAAAAATGATGAGAGAAAAACTACATAAACAGGTTGCAGAAGCTATGGAAGATGTGTTTAAAGACGATCTAAAAGAATATTACTCTGACATAGGATATCATTTTAGGCTAGCTGATGAGCATGAAAGAGGTGCCGATTATTACCTAAAAGCTGGTGAAAGAGCAGAACAAGTATATGCTCATGAAGATGCTCTCAATATGTACGAACAAGCTTTTGAGTTGATAACAAAAATTGAAAATGAACAAAAAGAAAGAGATATCTTAGAAAGACTCGGTGATGTGAATAAAACGATTGGAAACTACGAAAATAGTCTTGAATTTTATGAAAGTATTCCTAAACTTGATAGCGACCCCCAATATCAACAAAAAATCCATAGAAAAATGGCTAGTGTTTTAGAAAGAGAAGGAGATTTCATGGGTGCTCTAAAAACTTTGGAAAAAGGTTTATCAAATAGATTTGGAGAGAGTCTAGAGACGTGTAGACTTCTATGTAGAAAAGGATATGTGGAGATGAGGCAAGGAGAATATGAGGCAGCAGAAAAAGATTTTCTAAAAGCTATAGACATTGCTAAAGAAATGGGTGATGATGAAGAACCAGCCAAGATACATCAGGGCCTCGGTAATGTTTATCTTTACAAAGGTGCATACGAAAAATCTTTAAGACATCTAGAAAAATCACTGCAGATGTGGCGGGATCTCTCTGACCTAGATGGAGAAGCTGCTACGCTCAATAGTTTAGGTATAGTCTATTTGAATAAAGGGGACTTGGATATTTCTTTAGAATATTACACAAAAAGTTTGGATATAAGGGAGAAGATGGGCGATAAGAGAGATATACATTCTACACTCAACAATATTGGTACCATTTATCTTAAAAAAGGGGAGATGGATAAGGCTAAAAAAAATTACGAAAAGAGTTTAGAGATTTGGAGAAAGATCGGTGACATGCAGGGAATTGCGATATCACTTATAAACATGGGGGAATATCACCTTAGGAAAGGTGATTTCAAAAAATCTTTAGAAAATCAGAGAGAAAGTCTTGATATAAGCACAAATATAAGCTTTAAGAAAGGTGAAGCCGCTAGTCTGAGTAATATAGGTAAGATACATCTGCAAGAAGGCGAGCTTGAAGAAGCAAAAAAAGCATATACGAAAAGCTTGGAGCTCTGTAAAAAAATAGGTTACAAGTCCCTTATTGCCAACCCCTTAAGAGGACTCGCAGAGGTATTTTATCTTGAAGGAGACCTTGAAAAGGCGTTAGATAAAGGACTCGAGGCTTTAAATATCTCATCCGAGATAGGAAATAAAACTGAAGAAGGGATCAGTCATCGTATACTTGGAATGATCTTTCGTAAAAAGGGAGAGTTAAATAAGGCGACAGATGAGTTTGAGGAAGGTAAAAATATATTGAAAAATATAGAAGATAAAAAAGAATTAGCGGAGCTCTTTTACCATTACTCTTTACTTTATAAAGATAAAAATGAAAAAGCTAAAAAAAGAAAATGCTTGAATAAAGCACTACGTATATTCAAGAATATGGATATGATATACTGGATAAAAAAATGTAATCAAGAATTAGATGACTGAACGTCAATTAGGTTCTGAGAATCAGTTTTTCTTTTTAATCGAAGCTAACTTTTCGAAAAAATGATCCTTGATATCCACCAATAAACCAAACCTCTTCGAGGAAGGTGAAGCTCTTATGATAGTACATCAAGGCCGCAACAGTTATCGTCAAGAAAAGTCCTGATGAGATGTTAGAAACTGAAGGATATCGGGCCGCTCCCTCCGCAGCCCCTATCTCTTCTCCCGCGGCTACAGTATCTTCCGCCAATATCACTCCCATATCCAACGATATGTCAGGTATCGGTATCGGACCTATGAACTGGAAGAATAATTCCATCTCAAAGTAGTAGAAATCTGTAACGATGGGATATAGAAGGGCTATACCTTCACCAAGATCTAATATCATATGACTAAGAAGAAAGAAAAAGGCGATGAAACCATATTCTCGATATTTCGGATATTTTTTATCAAGGTAGATTATGACTATAAGAGGTATCAATATGCCTACGAAAATATTGTGGAATAACTGCCGACCCATCATGAATAAATAGTCCAAGTCCATTACAACTGAAAAAGGCAGCATCAGAAGCACCTTTCTTGTATCCACTCTCAAAGCTAAAAGGATCAGAAGTGGTATAGCTATGTGAGCGAATGTATCCATATGAACTTACCATCCGCTTCCCGGTATAAAAAATTTGATAATGATGTTATTTTGTCAATCGTACAGATCGCCGACTATCTCCTTTTCTGCAAATATTGCAGGAGTCCCTCCAGTATGCCAGAAAACAACTGTACTCCCCTTCTCGATATTTCCCTCTTTTATATAGTCTAACAAACCGGCCATGGCTTTCGCGGTGTAAGCAGGGCCTAAAAATATGCCCTCTTCCCGTGCCATCTCTTTTGTAGCATCTATGGAGCCTTCATAAGGGACGTCGTATCCGGGTCCGTAATGATCAGCGTCGATCTCAACTTCTTCCGGTTCGATCACGGCGTTTTCCGAACCGAGACTCTCTTCTACTTTTTTGCTCATATCGTGTATCTTGTTTTTCAACCCAGGGAACATCGGTGAAACATTGAATGGAAGTATTTCAGCATCGAGATCCAATATCTTTTTACCCATCATGAGACCGGTATACGTACCTCCAGTTCCGTTAGCATGGACTATATAATCAACATCCTCGTCCATCTGCTCAAGTTGCTCGACAAGTTCACCTAACGCCCAAATAAAACCTAAAGTGCCGATCCTGTCAAAACCTCCAGACGGGCAATTATAACATTTATAGCCCTTTTCCTCCAGCTCTTCGATCCTTTTACTACCTTTTTCCATAGCTTTATCCAATGACTTACCGATATCACCAAGATCCCCAACTACGAAGTTGATCTCCGCGTCCATCACCTTATCGAGGTGTAGATTGGCCTTGAAGTCAGTGGGTTTTTCGTTCCCAACAAGAAATAATATAGGTTCTAGATCGAACTTTTTACAAGATGCTGTCAATTGTCGGCAGTGATTTGACTGAAAACCGCCGTAAGTTACGATATAATCGCATCCTTTTTCTAAAGCTTCGGCGATTATGAACTCAAGCTTTCTCACTTTATTTCCGCCGAATTCGGGGCCTGAAAGATCATCCCTTTTGATGAGAAAGTTTACGTCGTACTTTTCAC
>SL_8KL_010_SEDDRAFT_10001712_pt1 | contig 18945 bp, 19 predicted proteins | sample SodLakKL_010_SED_4_FD_11160 | JGI IMG/M metagenome (IMG submission 11160)
ACGGCAGGTACATTATATTGGGAGCGCTTGTCTTTTTCATGTTAAGAATGCACAGCAGGGGCGGTGGTTGCTGTGGCGGCCATGCCGGGAGACAGAACAGCGAAGAAGGTTCTCAAGAAGAATTAAATTATTAATTTCCGGGTTGCATTTAATACAGGGGTTTGATATAATATACCCATAGAGGGTATATTAGAAGTGCTTAGAGTTAAAGGGAGGTTAAGAAATATGGTTGGACCAGCTAATAAGCAGGAAAATGCAATCATTAAAATCTCAGGAATGAGCTGTAATCATTGTGTTCAGCATATCAAAAACGCCTTACAACAGAGCAGGGGAGTCAATACGGCACGAGTAGATCTTTCTGCAGAAAAAGCCTATCTAGAGTATGACCCCTCTGAAGTAAATGAGGAAACCCTGCTTCAGGTAATCAAGGATTCCGGATATGAAGGAATTTTATCCGGGTAATAAGATTTGAAGAAAGCCACAGCGGACAGATACAGGAAAGGAGACTTGATCATGTATTATGATTCTGTATGCAAAAATGCTTTAACACCTGACCAGGTGAAAACAAACTACACCTATAAAGAAAAAAGTTACGAATTTTGCTGCGAAGATTGCCGTGATATATTCAGCCAGGACCCGGAAAAATATGTCGGTAGGAACTGGTGGCAGCGCTTCCTCTATCGTCTTGCAGAATCCAATGCCGAAGAATTTAAAGGGGAAAAGCCTTCCTGCCATTAATTACAGAAAAACTATCTTCACTATTAGGAAGCATTTTTAGGATATTACGCAGATATTACTTTAATCTGAAGGTGTTAACAAAGGCTGGGGTTGCTTTTACCTCAGCTTTTGTTTATTTTTCAACCAATTTTCCTGCAAGGTCGGAGGAGAAAAACGCAAAAAGGTGGGGAATAACCAGCTAATCTACAAAAGCCTTTTAATCACGTCCATAAGTTCTTCTATGGTGCTCTCCGCACTATCTTTTTCCACTATAGCGTTGCTGACACACCCCTTGGTGTGATCTTCCAGGATCAACATGGCCAGGCGAGCCAGGGCCATTCTGCTGGCAGCGATCTGATTCAGAACATCGACACAATACCGTTCTTCATCAACCATCCGATGGACACCCCTGATTTGCCCTTCCACCCGGCTTAAGCCGTCAAGAATCTTTTTTTTATCCTTCTGGTAACTTCCGTGATCCCTCTGATGACACAATTCGTCGTTGTTAAATTCATTGCCAGTTACGTGCTTATTAGTCATAATCATACTCCTCTCATTTTGACTCCTGACGATCCGGATGTTGATTGTCAAGCGTGGAAATGTATGTTTAGACTCTAAAGCGTTCTAAGTTTTAGGGGTGAATCTTCAAATTGATTTTAATCCCCCGGGGGGTATGTTGTCAAGGACACTTAACGAAGATTGGTTTAATAGTTGTCATTATTTAATACGCTACAATGCTATTTTCCCCAGTAGTTGAGCATTAATGGCTATGATCACTGTACCAGCTGACATTAATACAGCACCAACAGCCGGGGCAAGAAGAATGCCCCACCCGGCCAATATTTCCGCAGCCAGGGGAATTTCCACAATGTTATAACCTGCCGCCCTGGTTACTATTAGGAACGTAATATAATACTTTATAAGGTAAAACCTTTACCATCCTGCCATTTCACCCTTATATAGACTGTAATAAAAATTATTTTTTAAGATTATAAGGTGGTATAAAAGTAGTGACATAGCAGGAAATATCACAGGAAAAGCGAAGTTCACAAATAGATTCCCATGAAAGGGGGGGGTTGTAGTTGCCTGAATATGAAAAATGCCGCGTCCTTTTGGATCCAACCAGTTATGCTTACGCCCACTACCAGGTTGTTATCGACCGCGCCGGTAAGCCAATTGACTACATCTACCTCAAGGTAAACCAGGCTTACGAAGAATTAATGAACTTGCCCAGGGGAAAACTGATCGGGCGCAGGGTAACAGAAGTTTTCCCCGGCATTGAAAAGTCAACTTTCGACTGGATTGGTACTTACAGCAAAGTTGCCCACAACGGGGGCAGTATTAGCTTCGAACAGTTTTCCGAGCGTTTAGACCGCTACTACGAAGTAATTGCCTGCGGAGAAAAACCTGGTTATTTCTCCGTTATTTATAGAGATATTACTGCAAAAAAGAAAAAGGAAAAAACTCTTCGCGATAGCGAGCAGCACTTCCGCTCCCTGGTTGGAAACTTGCAGGGCGGGATAGTGGTTGAAGACGAAAAAGGCAATATTATTTTAACCAACCAGGCTTTCTGTGAAATATTTGGTATTTCAGCACCTCCTGAAGCATTAGTCGGCAGCAACTGTTCCCAGGCTGCCGAAGAAGTAAAAGGTTTATTAGCCGAACCAGAGCTTTTCCCCCGGCGGATAAAGGAACTGATTGAAAACCGCCAGGTGGTTATCGGTGAAGAAATCAAGTTCGCGGACGGGCGGGTCCTTGAGCGCGATTACATCCCCGTATTTTCCGAGACAAACCGGTTTATCGGCCATATGTGGCAATACCGCGACATCACCGGGCGCAAGCAAATGGAAAAAGACCTCTACCACTATTCACAGCTGCAAAAACTGTTGATGGACTTGTTGTCCCGGTTTATTAATATCCCCCTTGAAGATATTGATGAGGGCATTAATATTGCCCTCCGGGAGATGGGAAAATTTGTCGGAGCAGACCGGGTCTACATTTTTGAGTATGACTTTCCAAACGGGGTCTGTAACAATACCTACGAGTGGTGCGCACCGGGAATAACCCCGCAAATCAGTAAACTCCAGGGAGTATCTTTAGATATAATCCCGGACTGGGTGGCCAGCCATGTTAAGGGAGAAGCAGTGGATATACCTGATGTGGAGGCAATGGAGCCCGGGGTAGTCAAAGAACTTATGATCTTACAGGAGATAAAAAGCCTGTTCACCATCCCGATGAAAGGTGAAACAGGCTGCCTGGGCTTTGTCGGCTTTGATGCGGTAAGGTGCAAGCAGCGCTTTTCAGAAGAAGAGCGCAAATTGCTTAATGTGTTTGCGCAAATGCTGACCAATGTTAACCTGCACCGGCAGACTGAAGAAAGAATCCGTTATATGAGCTTTCATGACAGCCTAACGGGGCTCTACAACCGGGCTTACCTGGAAAAAGAAACGGAAAGGGTCGATACAAAAAGGCAGCTGCCCCTTAGCATTGTCATAGCTGATTTAAACGGGTTGAAACTGATCAATGACACCTACGGTCACGAAACAGGCGATCAGCTGCTTAAAACCGCCGCCGACATCTTGCGTAGCGCCTGCCGGACAGAAGATATCATCGCCCGCTGGGGCGGTGATGAATTTACAATTCTACTGCCCCAAACCAAGGCAGCTGACGCTGAAACTTTAAAAGATAGAGTTGCCGCTATCTGCAAGGAGACCTTCGTGGAAGACATCCCCATTTCCATGGCGATAGGGTTAGCCACAAAAACGGAACCAACCACAGCGATTGCCGAGGTGCTTAAAGAAGCTGAAGACAGCATGTACAAACAAAAACTGGCTGAAAAACGCGGCAAAAAAAGCGGAATGTTAAAAACACTGATTAAAACCCTTGCCGGTAAAAGTTTTGAAACCGAGAACCATATCCAAAGGATGCGAAAAGTAACCCAATTAATTGGGAAAAACATGAACCTGTCAAAATCAGAGTTAAGCCGGCTGGATATTGCCGTTTTCCTGCACGATATTGGCATGGTTAATCTTGATCAAGAGATTTTAACCAAAAAAGAACCTTTAACCGTAGAAGAGTGGAATATGATCAAAAAACATCCCGAAATCGGTTTTAGAATCGCCTCCAGCCATGAAGAGTTTGCCCACGTGACAGAAGATGTTCTCGCCCATCATGAACACTGGGACGGCACGGGCTATCCGCAGGGCTTGCGGGGAGAAGAGATCCCCCTGTTTGCCCGGATTATTGCCGTTGCCGATGCTTTTGAGGTAATGTATTCCGGGCGGCCTTACAGGGAAGCGCTAAATATTGACGAGATTAAAGAAGAGCTAAATAGCTGTGTCGGCAAGAAGTTCGATCCAAAGATAACTGAAATCCTGCTCAAGCTTATAAGTAAAAGAGATCAATAAACCTTTGTTATAAGGAAACCAGTGGGTAAAGAAAGCCGGTCAGCACCGCTTGCCGATTTCCTCCAGAAACACCTCCACCACTTCCGGGTCGAAGTGTTTGCCGCTTTCTTCCCGGATCAAGTTCAAGGCATCTTCTTCGCTCCAGGCCTTGCGGTAAGGCTGCTCGCTGGTTAATGCATCGTAAACATCGACTGCGGCAAAGATGCGCGCCGGCAAGGGGTATTTGCTTGCCTTTAAGCCTGCGGGGGCAACCTGAGCCGTCCCACTTCTCGTGATGACAGTAGGGAATATCCAGGGCCTGGTGCAGATATTCGATTCTTGAAAACATTTTGTAAGCATAAACGGGATGCTGTTTCATGATCTCCCATTCCTCATCGGTCAGCTTACACGGTTTTAGTAAAATTGAGTCGGGAACCCCCATCTTTCCGATATCATGCAGCAGGGCTCCTCGCTTGATATGGACCAGGTCTTCATCTTTAACGCTCATTCTCCGGGCCATACAAAGCTGTGATCTTCAGTCTCTTCATCCCTAAGGGTTGACTCAAATATAACTTTTTCTTAAGATGTTTAATTACAACATATGAAAGTGAGTGAAAAACTAACAACCATTATCTCTTATGCTTTATAAAACCCTTAATACAGGTAATATTGCACTTAATTATTTTGAAAAGTGTATTTGACAGGGGCTGGTCAATATGTTAGAATTACGTTAATAGGAGGTGTAACTCTAACATGTCGCCCCCCATCCGTTACCAGGCAGAAAACCTGCGAAAACTGCTGCTAAAGCAGCGTATTGCGACCATAGAAGAGCTCAAGGCAGCCCTGGGTACTGGTACTGACCTCACCGTATTACGTAAGCTAAAAAAACTAAACTACTATACCAGTTACTCCCACCGGGGACGCTACTATACCCTGGAAGAAATTACCCGCTTTGATGAACAGGGGCTGTGGTCATTTGATTCGGTGCGGTTTTCTAAGCATGGGACCCTGATTAAAACTGTCGAAGTTTTAGTTGAAACTTCGGAAGCCGGTTACTTTACGTTTGAGCTGGAAAGTATTCTCAAAGTAAGCGTCAAAGACGCCCTGCGCAAGCTTGTTGAAAACAGGCGCCTGCACCGGGAAAAAGTCGGCAACCGCTGGTTATACTGCTCAAAAGACCAGCACCGCCGCACAAGGCAACTGGAATACCGGNNTGAAGAAGAAGGCACANTNGANGAAGATGNCTTTCCCGATGAATTAAAGGCGGCGACGGTCCTTTTCTTCAGCCTCTTGGATGAAAGAAAAAGAAGGCTTTATGCCGGCCTGGAGTCTCTAAAATGGGGTCACGGTGGTGACCGCAAAGTAGCCAACCTTTTAGGTTTGGACGAAAAGACTGTAGCCCGGGGAAGAAGGGAACTTTTAGACCAGGATTTAGATTATGACGGAGTTCGCAAACCGGGCGGCGGCCGCAGGCCGCTAAAAAAAGGGCGCCAGAATTAATTACCAGAATTAGTGAACTCTTAGAATATGAAACCGCAGGTGATCCGATGAGCAATTTGAAATGGACCCGGAAAACCACCGAAAAGGTAGCTGAAGAACTAAAAGAATTAGGCATTTAGGTCAGCCCTAATACCGCGGCCAAGCTGTTAAAGGAAATGGGTTTTTCCCTGCGGGTTAACCAGAAGAAAATTTCAGCTTCATCTGTTACCCCGCAAATCCGGGACGAACAGTTTGCCCACATCGCTGAGAAGCTTAAGAAGCTTTGCTTCCCAAAACGCCATGATGGTCAGCGTTGATACCAAGAAAAAAGAGCTGGTAGGCTGCTTTAAAAACGATGGACAGAGCTGGTCAAAGCAACCGATTACGGTCAATGATCATGATTTTCGCTCCCAGGCCCAGGGTATGGTTATTCCGTACAGCATTTATGATATCCAGGCCAACCGGGGCTCGGTGGTAATTGGAACATCAATTGATACACCCTGGTTTGCCACCGATTGTCTGGCCCTGTGGTATGCTGAAGAAGGGCAAAAACTCTATCCTGATACGACTGAGCTGTTGATTTTGGCCGATGGTGGCGGTAGCAACCGAACTGGCAGTTATGTCTGGAAATACGGCCTGCAGACCAAGTTATACAACCGTTTCGGCATAAGCGTTACAGTTTGTCATTACCCGCCGGGGACTTCCAAGTGGAATCCCATTGAGCACCGGCCATTCAGCGAAATCAGAAAAAACTGGGCGGGCCGTCCACTGGAAAGTTACGAGACTGTGCTTAATTATATTCTGACCACAAAGACAAAAACAGGTCTTAAGGTAAAAGCCTATCTTCTTGAAACAGAGTATGAAAAGGGTATGAAAATTTCAGATGCCCAGAAAGAGAAGCTCATAATATCTCCGCATAAGGTGCAACCAAAACGAAATTATACTCTGCATCCGGAGCAAAGTCGGCTTTTTGTATTGGGTGAGGTCAGTTGTCAAAGAACAAACAAAATAAATCGCAATTTATTAGCAGCGCAAAAACCGGAAGTTATTTTTGCGTGAAGCCTAAGAGTAATAATTCAAGGTCTGACCCTAATTTTACTAATTATATTGAGATTAGCAGTTAACATAAATCGACTTCAACAAGTTTGTTGTTGATTTAAGTAAAAATTGTTAAATCGACAGCAAATTAGCTACCGCCTTAAGGCACATAAATTAGAAACTACGTCGTATCACAAAGATAATATGTTTCCCCTTTTAAGCTTTTTTAAAACTATAGTCTATGTTACGCTTCCCGCCGTGTTACTTCTTCCATATATTAGGCAAAACATACTGCGATTTAAGAGGTTGCATTGTAGCAGGTATAAATCGTTTTATACCCTGCCGACCTCACTGTGACGCTCTGGTTAGCTCTCAGAGGTATTCATATCGTCGTTCATCATGCTATATATAAAGTTGTCAATTTCAATTCTCGGTATCCTGTATCTTTTACCTGTTCCCCCACTACCAACATTAGCTGCCTTTAGTTTGCCACTTGCAATATACGATCGAATGGTTCTTTGTGATACCTGCAATAATTCCGCAGCTTGTTTGATTGTTAGATATTCGCTCATCATCATCACCCCCCGGCAGTTACAATATAACGCTATTATACATTAGAGGGTATAACGATGTAAACAGTTGTAATTAGTTATACATAGTTATACTTTAGTTTACATAAGTGCTATTATCAAAAGTTGCTGTGTTCAGTGAGTATGATATATTAAAAAGTTAGGTTAAAAGTTTAACCTGGGGATTAAAAGTGTAGTTAGTATTGTTAGCCGGGTTCAAGGTTCGATTAGGGTTCAATAACTTTTATCATGTAGAACCTTTTTTTATAGCATCAGAAAACCTGCCACTAACTGCCGATAACTGCAATTAGTCACGCTTTGTCACTGTTCATGTCCTGGGGGCTGTTAGCAGTGGCCAGTGGTTCATGGTTGTTAGTGGTGAAGATGTTTCACTGTCACGGTTTGAAAACATCTTGCGTTATTTTGCGTTATAAGGTTTAAAGTTTACCCGGGGGATTAAAAGTGTAGTTAGTATTGTTAGGGTGCAGGACATTCACCCCTGGCCGGGTTCAAAGTTCGATCAGGGTTCGACAACTTTTATCATGTATAACCTTTTTTATGACATGAAAAAAATGAAATAATACTGCCGATAACTGCCGGCAGCTGCACCCTTTTTTTATACCTCGAAAAACTCGAAAAATACCCAGGCCTGAAATAACCGGAAATAAGCAAAAAAAAAGAGGGCCTATAATGGCCCCCCTGGTTCTATAGCTATATGTCATTCATCCATCATTCTTTGAAATTCAATTATCTTTTCTTCTCCCATTTCCATATATTCTACCGCCTGTATAATTTTGCTACATCATGATCAGGGGGTCACGTCAAACCGTCCCCCGTTTTCCAGTTCTTCTAAAGATTAGTCCTCCTCCGCACCAGGTAAACTGCAGCGGCAGCTGCAACAGCAAAAGGAATCAGGTAGGCCAGGAAATTGGCGGGGTGCTGGTCTTGATCTGTTTCAGCCTGAATGAGGTCTTTTTGATCATTTTCAGCCATTTCTTCTTCTGAAGGCTCAGGGTCTTCTTCAGCACCGATTTCATCTTCGTTTCCAGCAAGAAATGCGGCATCTAAGACCGTTTTTTCCGTTGCATCCCTGTTACCGGTAAAATCACTAACCTCTACGGAATAATAGTAATCTCCCTCAGGTTCTAAATCTTTTACTCCGGGGAAAAGTTGTTCCAGTTCATAACTCATTTCCAGCTTATAAAGAGCCGCGGGATCGGATACCATCCCGGGGGTAAGATTGTAGTAAAAGTAAGAGTAGTAAGAAGCGTAAGCCGGGAGATCTTGTTCAGCGATAAGTTTTTTCTCCCCGTTTTTCTGCTCCCAGAGCATAAATTGTACCGCTGCCAGGTCGCCGTCGGGGTCTTCAGCCTCCAGAATCAACCTGTTATCCTTAATAGCTGTTCTGTTTATTACAGGATCCGATTTCCTCACTTTTTCGGGAGGCAGCAAGGATTCGATCAGCCTTTTTAAGGGCGCATTGGGAGGACCCTCAAATAATTGTCGGTATAGTTCCTCCAGCGCACCAATTTGTCCTGTTTCGTGGTAAAGTCTTGCCAGCCGGTAATAAGCTTTATTATAAAAATAGCCTTTTAAATCCGGTCCCATTAACGGCTCCACCATCTGCTCTGGTGTGCCCAGGTCTTCAAGCAGTTGTTCCCAGCCTGTTATGGCCAATCTGGTACTCCCGAGTTTTTCATGAGCCAGGCTCCGGTAGGCTGAAGCCAGGTAATATAATTCATCATCCCCACCAGAAATTTCATTTAAGATCTTTTCGGCTTCGGATAAGATGCTGCCGTAGCTCCCGTCGTTAAGTTTTTCATCCCAGCTGTCCCAAATCTCAGTTGTCTTTTCTGATAGATGGTGTTCCCGCCTCTGACTGCTAAAGTGGATGTTGAAACTCATCTCGATGTTGTGACGAGGTTTTAAGTCTTCCCATTCCCAGATCAGGTTACCATCTTCGATCTGAAAACCGGGTGGCACGGCAAATATGAGCTGGTGCGGTGATAGATCCTGCAGTTTGAAAGTGATCCGAGCCTCCCCGATTGAACCCTGCCAGGTGGCGCCGGTGCTTTTAATGTAACCGGTTGAAGTTAATATGCCGACTTCCACGCTGTTGGGGGCCCTGTAGGTATTTTTAACTACCACGGTCTCATCTTCAGCAAACTCCACTTTCCAGGTATACCAGTTCGGAAAATCCATAGCATTGAGGCCATTATCCTGCAGTAAACCTTCTTCTTTTTCAACCTCGACCCCTTCACCATCCACATAGGTTTTAAAGTCTTCCAGATCCTGGTGAAAACGCCTGTAAGGATGTTCTTCCGATGGTTCTCTGTCCAGGCCTGAGGCTTCCGGGAAACCCATCAGGACAGTAGTTTCCGGACCATCATTGTGAAAGGTAAAAACAGCTTCAAAGTAGGTTCCTCCTCTCACGTTCACTTCGGCGGTAATATCTTTGCTAACCATTTCAACCTGAGTATGCTCCAGCGGTTGGACGCTGTCGCCGATTCGTCCCAGGGCGCCAGAATCGGCAGTGGCTGAAACAGGTGTAAGCAAAAGGAAGAACAGTGAGAATGTGAAGATAAAGCGCAGTTTCAAGATTAAATCACTCCTTGTGCCTAAAATAACAGGGAGATCAAGTGATGTCAAATTTCCAGGCAACAATCAAGTGAGAATAACAGTAATCGAAGCTCGCTAAACCTTACAGATTCGGGATTATGATCATTGGAAGACACTATAGATATAATTCAATATCTGACCTCAAGTTGTTCCGTCCTCATAAGGTTGAAACGGATCAGCTTTCCTTGCTATCATTACAGGTATGACAGATAAAAACTGAAAGATCAAAAGGAATCACTATTCAGCAGGCGTTTTACTTTACGTGCGCTGTTTTACGCTGCTNCAGAAAGCTTTTTCGGTCATCTTAAAAGTGAAACAATTCATCTAAGAAACAAGAAATTAGAGGATTTAAATGAAGCAAAGCAAATAACAGAAGAATACATGGGCCACTATATCAATGAAAGACCCCAAAGAACGCTTGGGGGACTGCCCTCAAGCCTCTATGGAATAGTTTAACGAAATAATCCGCCTGTTTTAACCGTACCCAATTTGTATCGCTTTAGGGGGTCACCTCAGCCACCTCAAACCGTCCCTTTGTGTTCCTGACTCACTTTATCAGAAGGTAAGTGCCCAAACGGCCAATATGGAAAATACTATAGCCAGGGTAAAACTTAGTAATGTCCCAATTATTACATATTCAGCAATCTGATGATCCTTAGATTCTTCAAAACGAAGAATAGATTTCGCTGCAACTTTTAGTGTTTCCATTAACCATAGTTTACTTTACATCGAGAGGAATTTTCAACTCCCAGGGTCCTTCTATCTCTCCCAGGGGATCGCCTACGTGCAGGATTGCTTCATCTATACCCTGGTCGCTAAAATAGGAGCGCATAGTTTTTAACCTGCCATCATCGTCTTTAGTTCTTCGCCCATGTACATCAACTCCCCTTCCTTCCGCTGGCTCCAGGTGAAACCTTTGTAAATCTATTAGGGTTTCCTGTCCCGCAGGGCCCAGGTTAAACTTCGCTTCAACACCGTTTTTATAGGGCTTCAGATCGGTGATGCGGAAGGAAAAACGTCCCAACTGGATATCTTCGTCCAGGGGCACGGGGTTATCCTTTCCCAGGCGGGACAGCTGCAGGGGATAGCTAGCCTTTTCCTCTTCTATGATCCAAATAGAAGCAAGGCTCAATTTTAGGTGCTCGACTTCCTTACTCGCCGGGTCAAAGCTAAGATGATATACATTCATCCCCTCTTCATCGCTATATCCAGAGACGGAGGATTTTCCGGGATGATACGAGTACTTTTTTCCCCGATCATCTGTAAGCTTGTAGTGGGCATCAACTGTATAAGGCCTGCGGGATATCATGCCAAATATATCCCAGTTTTTTTCTTCGGGGATTATAGCCAGGGTGATCAGGGTTTCTTTATCGCATACTTCGGCTGAAGCGGTCACAGTTATATCGTGCAGTGTTGTCGAAGGCCACCCCGGTATGGCTTCCTGGAGGGCTTCTTTCGGGGTAAGCGGTATTTCAACTTTCAATGTCTCCGCCTCCTGCCGGAGATCCGGCAGGAGCAGGGTAACCTTTGAAGTTTGGGAAGGCAGGGGATCGAATTTGACTTCACTGTACCATTTATAGCTCGGCTCATTGTTGGAAAAACTGACATCGGTTCCAACCATTCTTTCAAAGTATTCATAACGGTTCCCATCCTCGCCGGCTAGCTGGGGCAGCTGTTCGTAGGAACCCCGGTTATAATACCTGGAATTTTCCAATCGCCGCCCGGTCACAGGACAGTATTTATGGAGAAATTCCTCGCTCAGGTCATAAATCTTCATGTTCAGCACTGTGCTTTCTCTATCGGCTTTCAGCCCTTTTACCACAAGAGTCATATAATCCAAATCAACTGTCACCTTTTCGGGCAAAGCAAAGGAAAGTTTTTGTTCAGGTTGGAGCCCGAAGCCTGGAACTAACCTGAATACTTCTTTGAATTCGGCAATTACTTTTCCGGGGCCAATGATCGCCACAATGAGCAGCAACACCAAAATCGCTGCGGTTGCCAATCGCACACTTGCTTTTGACCACAAGCCTTTGATTCCCCTGTTGCTCATACCTCTGCGCTGATCAATTTTGCGAAACACATTATCTTGAATGCGACCAGTTGTATCGTGATCAGGCCCGCTCATGTCCTGAAGGACAACCTCGGGGAAATCGTCGGGCAACCCGTTTTTTTCTAACAAATCTATCAGTTCTTTTTCTTCACCGGAAAACTCAGCATCCTTCACCCTGGCCGCCTCCTTTCTTCATAAACTTTGCTGTGCATTTTTCTTCGTTTTGAAGATAAGCACGTAGTATCTTCCTTGCCCGCCAGAGGCGGTTATCCACCGCCTGCCGGGACAGCTCTTTTTTTTCAGCCAAATCTTCAATTTTCTCGTAGAGGAAATACCTGCGGTAGACCAGTTCCTTGTCTAAGGGAGAAAGCATTTCCAGGGCCAGGAGGATCTTTTGCCGCTGCTCTTTTTGTTCCAATAATTCTTCAGGCAAGTTTGTAGCGCCAATGGCTTCTTTGCCTTTTAGTTTGCTTTCTTCCAATGAATAAATCTGGGGATGCTTTCGGGTAAGCTTTCTCCTCCGGTCCAAAGATATATACTTGGCCAGCATCAATAAAAATGTTCGCAGCGTAGAGCGATCCGGTTGATAGCGATCTATTTCATTCCAACAAGTGAAAAACACATCACTACAGCATTCCTCCACGTCTTGTTCTGAGCCCACACCTTTCAAGATGTACGAAACAAGTTTATAGACAGTTGCACTGTATAAATCAACCAGCTTTCTTAGTGCCTCCTGGTCTCTATCCTGTAGTTTTTGGTACATTTCCTGATCATTCATAACACTGCTCCTGGAAAAGGATTTCATACATTACTACGCAAAAACTAATAAAAATCTCCCACAGATGATAAAACCTTATCCACGATTGCCCCAGAACCGGAATACGTGACTATTAAGGGGTTTGAAGTAGCCAGCCATAATGATAAATGGCTTTTTGGAATCGATGGGTAGCTTTATTCCTTCAAGGTTGAATGATTCCCATAAAATTTTAATTTGTAAAGTGGTGAAAAATTGTTTTGTGGTAGCATGCTACATCAATAGGTATAATGTCGCTGTTTTACTCCAGCCTATTAGTACTTATCTGGTAGCAGGTGCCCCGTCCCCCCGCTACCAAGATAGGTAACCTGCCCATACGCCAACCTTCATAGTCACGAGGGGTAATAACCTCCATCTTTAGGAAAAGATCAACCCGGCTAATATAACCTTTTTCGTGAATGAGTATCGCAGCAGCGGTATTTGTTTTATCGCGTATTTTTGTTTTATTCAACTGCATTCTTCAAAACACCCCCGACATCTAATATCAATATGTGTTGTGCGGCAGGGACATTTGAGGTATATCTTACCGGGCACTCCGGTTTAAGATAAGCACTAATTCCTGCTTTCCGGTATTCGGCCTGGTGCAGGCACCGGCCAGTTCCGTATTGATAGGTTAGCTTTTGCCTTTTTATTATTTCAGNTATTTTGATACTTCTTTTTAAAGTCCTTTTACCCTTTTTTTCGTTCTTATTTTAAAGGGGTAACTTTTTTTCAGCAGCCGCTTTTGCAGATATATTTTGAACCGTCGCCCGATCCTTACATCTTTATCTTCTTGCGACGCAGGGAAAAGCGAGTCCACGGTGAAGGGAAAGGCTAAAAACCTGGTTAATTAAGAGCCATTTATTTTATAACCCTCAGGTGATATGATTTCTTGAATTTCTTTCCTGGCGTTTTAATGGGTAAAAAGTATTCTTGACAATAATAACGCGGTGCGTTATTATTGTTGTATGATAAAGTCATTTGCTGACAAGGAAACTGAAAAAGTTTGGAAGCAGCAATGGACAAATCAATTGCCAAAGGAAGTCCAGAGCATTGCTTTTCGTAAGCTAATCATGATTCACCGGTCAATATCTCTTAATGATTTAATGGTTCCACCCGGCAACCGTTTACAAAAACTTTCAGGGAAACGTGAAGGGCAAACGAGCATCCGTATTAACAAGCAATATCGAATTTGTTTTACCTGGCGCAATAATGATGCATACGATGTGGAAATAATTGATTACCACTGATTGGGGGCGATGTGAAATGTATAATAAAACACCTGAAGTTCATCCAGGCGAAATACTTGAAGAAGAATTTCTTAAGCCATTGGGCATCAGTGCATACAGGCTGGCAAAAGAAACCAAGATCCCTGCTACAAGAATATCTCAGATCATTAAAGGCAACCGGCGCGTAACAGCTGACACAGCCCTTAGGTTTGGTAAATTTTTTGGTAATAGTGCTGAGTTCTGGTTGGGCATACAGGTGGAATATGACCTGAGAAAAGAAAAAGCGGAAATTGGATCTGTATTAGAAGAGATTAAAGAATACCATTAAGCTTTATTTCAGGCTCGCAGCATAATCATTTTCAAGTTGGAGAAAGAAGATAAATTGCATAAACATATGCTCCAGTATCTAATTCTCTCTGAGCAGAAAGCATGCTGGGGGTAAAAGGACACGGGGTAAAACTATCGGTTATGTCAAACAATTTTTACACTCTTAAGTCCAGAATGTCTTGACACAGAACACTTGGAGTAACTTACAGCGAGCATTTTCTCACCACCTCGAAATTCATTGTACGTTGTTTAGCACAGTATAGCAAGGCCTCACTTGTTGTTTAAAACTTTTTATCAGGTTTCCCAATAATAATTGGCAACTTAAGGTATAATTATGCAAGGGACCTGCCACACAAAACCTGTTGTTAATAAACCAAAGGTTAAGGGAGTAGAGGCATGAATATATTTAATGTTATTTTTCAATCAGTATTAGCCCTCATTGGTATTGGTGTTATAGGTTTTTGGATCCTTAGAAGGGGTATTTTACCTGAAAATGTTATTTCTGTTCTTTCCAGGCTGGCTATTGATATTGCTTTACCCAGTATTGTTTTTGCAAACATAATAATAAACTTCGACCCTGTAAAATATCCTGACTGGTGGCAATTACCACTTTACTGGGTTCTTTTTATGGCCCTCGCATTTGCCTTGACTCTGCTTGGATTACTGCTATCTCTGAAATCTTTTAGGGGTGAATTCGCTTTAAGCTTACTTTTTCAAAACGGCCTATTCTTTCCAATAATTATCATAGCAGGGCTTTTTGGCTCCGATTCACCTTATATAGTGCAGCTGTTTATTTTTATTATCTTCCACCCGGTATTGTTTTTCAGCACAAAACATCTTTTCTTTAAAACAAAGTCGGACCAAAACGAGGAAAGTGTTTTAAACTGGCAAAGAATCATTAATCCTGTTTTGGTTGCAACATTACTTGCAATTGTTATTGTTTTAGCAGGTGTTGATAAATTTCTACCTGAATTTGTGGTAACCATGTTTGGTATGTTAGGTAATATGACCCTGCCCCTTATTATGATAATACTCGGCGGGAGCTTTTACATTGATTTCCAGAGGAAAGGTAAGATTTACACTTTTGAAGTGCTTAAATTTGTTTTAATTAAAAATCTTGTTTTTCCTCTCGTATTTATTGCTTTTCTTGTAATATTACAACCGAGTTATTATATAGCTCTAATCATATTTATTCAAAGTGCAGTTCCTCCTATTACGGCTGTACCTATACAGGTAAAACGCGAAGGCGGGAATGAATCTATTGCTAATCAGTTTATTGTAGGCAGTTTCTTATTTTCCATTATATCTATACCTTCTTTATTCCTACTTTTCAATATGTTTTTTCCGATACCCTAACAGAAAATGTTAAATGTCAGTTCTAAAGAAGTATAAAAGAAATGCTCATTATTCCTCAGTTGGCAAACCATTAAGAACACCGTGACATCCTCACGGGGTCAATAGACCCCATGCATCCTGGTAGTTCAGGACAACAGACCGGTATTCGGTCCTTCGGTTCACGCCAGATACGGGATTAAAACTAGATCTGGCGATACTGAGTGTGTTGCTCAGACCCTGCCACAGGGCATAATTGTCGTTTTTTAGGAAATTTAAAGCAGAATTGATATCACGTTCTGTCTTGAAACCACATTTTGGACAATCATATACTCTCTTTTTGGGCGGCATATCCTGTTTGTTGCCGCAACCGTTTACAGCAGGTTTTTGTGGTACCATGCAAGATACAAACGTAGAAAATGATCTGGTAAAAAAGGATTATAGAACCCACTACCCCCGGTTTCGAGTTTTCATTGCTATTTACAACTTATCTCTTTTCCTCCATCTATTCTTATTTTTTATAATATTATGCTACTATTTTAGCTTTTGTTAAAACATTGGCAAACTTAAAATTTAGGATGCAATCTCCTCAGGGTTGATGGAAAGAGGCTTTGTATATTGTTTTAGTTGTGGATTGTGGTATACAAAGGTCTGACTATTAGATTGACCTTCAAAATTAAAAACACCATAGCTACCTGGGGGGTTTTGAGGTCAGGATTGATTATAGAATTAATCAGAACCAGCATTTATCAATCCACTTGAGACCTCATGTAATTTATAAATTATCTGTCTGTAATATTCTTGTAACCATCAGACCTTATACTGAAAATAAGTTGACCCCATCTTTTTATATACATTGGGCACAGTATAAACTGTGCCCTCTTCCTTTCCTCATGATACTTTTAGCCTGTGTCAATTGATGTTTTCGGGATGGTAATGGTTACTAGTAGGTAAAAGAAGGGCTAAATCTATTAAAATTGAGCTCGAAAATCATTTTTAGGGCCGCTGGTCTTATAACCTGCATTTAACACCCAAAATTTGTCCAACTCTCATAATTATGCAACAAACCAATGCAGTTACATTTATTTTGGTGCGACAGGTAAGCTGAGATAAGGTGCTAAATTGCTGCCCGGTTGGATTATAATTCCATGTTACTCTGCTGCGAATCAAACCAGTCATGGCTTTACTTAAAGCCTCACTGAGCGCCGGTTAAAAGTGAAAAATTTAACTATTCAAAATTACTTGACATTAATCGCGCCCTATTGTATTATTGTAATGCAAGTATTTCTATAAAAATTATAACATTAATGGTGAAAGATAACTGAGTTTAGAGTGCTTGCAAAACATCTTGTTTTAGGAGGTATTTCCGATGATAAGTTTGTTAAACTATGTGGGAGAAGCTACAAGTAAAATCATTAAGCTGGTGAACAGGAACGGGCAGCAACTCGATGCTGTGAATAACAAACATATTGATTGTAGTTACCAGGATTTTATTGAATATGAAACCTGCAACTGGGATGTAAAAGTCAAAACGATGATCGAGGCAGATAAAAACGCACGTAGTATTCTAAAAAATGATAACGACATTAATTGCAGTTACCAGGATTTTATTGAATATGGAACCTGTAACTGGGATGTAAAGGTTAAAACTATGAACGAGGCAGATAAAAGTGAAATTAGTGGTTTAAATAATAATAACAACATCGACTGCAGTTACCAGGAATTTGTTGAATATGATACCTGCAACTGGCGTGGTAATAGCAAATAAATTAAACGTGCACCCCTATTTGCCTGAAATCAAATTATAAAGTCAGCGCTTTTTTATCGCCGCCCGTTGAAAAAAATCTGTTCACTTTGAGAAGATAAGCATGGCTAGCATTATGCCAGCGTACAGCCATGCCAATAATAGCCACAACACTTTACAGCAGGTTTTTGCCCGTTTATAATTTGTAACCGGGTTTATTATCCAAACTGCAGCCGCAGCCGTCTCCACAGCATTTGCTTTTCAGGTTTAACTTATCCATTAATACAGCATAAACGCAACCTACTCCCTAACGAACATGTATTGCTTCACGGGGGCAATTTTTTGCGCAGGCGCTGCATTCCATGCAGGTAATAGCAATTTGATTTTTATTAATCTTTATGTTTCTTTTTTATCCGAGCGGATAACTCTTTAAGCTCTTCTTTTGAAAGTTTATCCAAATTTTGTAGATCAAATATAAATTCTGAGGCACTTTTCGTTCCTTTAATTTTTAGTAGTTCGGATATGTAGTAAACAATAACGCCAGTTATAATTGCAATAACTAATATCCCATACAGAGCAAGAATAATAGTAACTATTCTGGCAACAAGATTTGTTACAACAATATCTCCAAAACCGATCGTTGTAACAACAGCAAAGCAAAACCAAATAGCATCAAAAAAGCTACCAACATTAGAATCGACTACCCATATAATAATTGCTGAAAAAAGAAAAAAGATAAGAAAGCCAGATAAAACCTTAGTCATGCCACTTGTTTTTAATATGAATGACAGTATTTTAAATTTGCTCATTTATATCCCTCGCTATTTGGAATTTAACCACTTAGAGAAAAATAGCTAGCAAGCTTAAAGAAGCACGCGAAACAACCATATTTTATGTCAATTCAATAAATAAAGCAGAATTTCATTCAGGCTTCTGAAGTGACACCAGATACATTTTCTCATCCCATAACAAGTGGTTAACAACATTGAGCATATTGCCGGGAATATATTTTAAGGGCGGTTCGTATATCTCTGGATCAGGTTTTTGATAAAACATCGAGATAAACTTAGGTTGCTCCTCAATCTGCTTAAAGGGTTCATCGCAGATATAAATCCGGGCACCCGGTTTTGCCACCCAAATAAAAAATAATAAAGCCCCCACACCTCTTCCACATCTTCTATGTCTGGATCATCATACCTGTCCATTGTATCCAATTACCGAAAGACTTGTAGATAATACCGCCACATTTTCCGGCATTGTATTGGTATAATATGGATTTGAAGAAGTTTATCAGTAACGATTTGCAATTTGTAGTGAAGTAACCAACTAACTCTAATAACATAACCGAGATTCCTTACTGAAATCTTATTGCATTTCTCGCTAGTCCTGATATTGAGTCCCGTTTGATTTGTCATTTTTAGGAGTCAGATATCCCTCGAGATAAGGGTTCGCAACTTCCTCACCGCAGCTGGCGCAACTTACATACTCTTTATCCCTTTGTTCATTGGCACTGTAAAATTTACGTTTACAGTGAGGGCACAGCCATTCAGAAATCATACGGTTTCCCTCCTATCTCATTATTGTATTAATATACTCCCGATCTTTTTGTTTTTCTCCAAATTTGAAGAAGATCGGCAGTGGTGGCTGTGGATATAGTGGTCA
>SL_8KL_010_SEDDRAFT_10001715_pt1 | contig 18925 bp, 10 predicted proteins | sample SodLakKL_010_SED_4_FD_11160 | JGI IMG/M metagenome (IMG submission 11160)
AGCGATCACTATGGGCACGGCCGAGATGGAGGGGACATCGTGGGGGTGGGCGTGATCGTAAGGTCGGGCGATCCAACCGGCGTCTGGGAACCTGGATCCCCGTCTGGCCGCACCGGAAGGACGTGGAGACCGTGCAGATAAGTGCGGCTCAGAACGCGCGGAGAACAGCACCAGACAGCGGCATGCGTTTCTGACGGCCCCTCCAACCCAGCCTCTGAATCACCTGGTTGGAAAGGATGGTTGTGCTTTCTCCTTCCATGTACGCCTGCCACAGGTTGAACGGGCTGTCGCCGAGCAGTCGGCCGTCACCGACCAGGCAAACCGATGGGCCGCCGGACCGGAGTCTGAACAGGAACGCGCCGGGATGTTCCTTCATGGAGGCCTCGGGATCGCATTGCTCGATCACCCGCCTCGTGTGATACGGATGGTTCCGGATTTCGATCTCGTCCGATTCAAACCGCAGGGCGATGAGCGTGGCGATCTCGAAGCAGAGCACGTAGGACGCCCCCCAGCGCTTGTGGCGGCAGTAGAGGTGCGACTGGAGCGGGAATGGTGGAATCCGAAAATGGGACACGGCTGATGCTATCAGCGATTCGGTGGAGGCCCCCGCGGCGCACGGGTCCACCAGATTACAGCCGTGATCGCCTGGGCTTCCGGTGTGCCAGTTTTCCGCGTTGCCGCCCATGGTGAACCGGCCGATGGATGCGTCCGACTGCCCCTTGGGCTCTCCGTTGATCGGGCAGGGAAGACGATCCAGCGTAATGCCGTAGTAGCCCATGCCCTCGCGTTCGATGACCTGTGGAACGATTCCGTGAGACTCGTGGAAACGCTTGCACATCTCATAGGACAGGAACCACGCGAGCCCCCACGACTGCTCGGGCCGCGTGATGCCTCGCCATTCCTCGAAGAGTGCCGTCACGCTCATGGTGGCCGGTTGATCTGCCGCGATGCTGGTTCTCGGTCAGCGAAGAACACAAGTTCCGCTCCATCTCATGTCCCGGGGTACTTGCGCGAGATACGGTTCTCCACCCGTTCCCCTTTGGCATCGTGATCATCCCACCACGAGTCGGAACGGAAGTCGTGCAGGTCTTCTGCGATCTCCGTGATCACCTCCCGCAACTCCAGCGGCGCCAGCCATTGCTGCGGGATAGCATCGACGCCGTATAGCGCTCCCAAGAGGTTGCCTGTGATCGACCCGGTGGAGTCGGAATCGCCGTCGTGGTTCACGGCCAGGATCACGCCGCCCCGGAAGTCGCGGGCGACCAGCGCGCAATACAGCGAGACGGCCAGTGCCTCCTCGGCAATCCAGCCCTCGCCCAGGCGAGCGATCGCTTTCTCAGGCGGCACGTTTCCGGCGGCAAGATCCTCGGCAAGCTCGATGGCGTGCAGCGTTTCGTGATGGTCTCTCTCCTCGCGCAGCATCGGCTTCGCGACATCGAGCGCCGCGGGCAGCGAGGCACCGTCCGCGAGTTCGCGAATGAGCACGGCCAACACACCTGCGGTCAGTTGGCCGGTCGGATGGCCATGGGTAAGTGCCGCCAGTTCGCAACCCAGTCGGAAGGTGTCCTGGGGTGGGTGGTGTTCCCGGATGCTCCAGTGAAACAAACCGGCTGGGGCCACGCGCATCACGCCGCCGCAGCCCTTGCTATTGTTTTCGGCGGGATCGCCCCAGGCACGCATCGCCCGGAGCGCCGAGAGGCAGGTGTTGCCCGGCGCACGCCGGTAATGCAGTTCCGGTTGCCTAAACAGCCAGCCGGGCTCACGGACGATATCCAAGTTTTCGAGTGGTATCCCCTGAGTCGCCAACCAGCGCTGATACGCATGCGCTGTCACACTTGGATAGCTGGTGACGCCTTTAAGGCAGCCTCGCACCCAGCCCCGCAGCAACCCCTCGGCCGTAAACAGCGTCATTTGGGTGTCGTCGGTGATGCAGCCGAGGCCACCGTAGATCGGCGCATAGTCAGTGATGCCGTCGGGCCCGAAGGTTTCGAGGANCGCGGCCCGGCTCTCGAATTCGACCGCCGCGCCGAGCGCATCGCCGACGGCGCCCCCCAGCAGGCAGCCGAGAAAGCGCTCGCGCGATGCGATGGCGCCGCTGTTCGTTTGAGGCTCAGTGCTTGCGGCCGAGTTCATGGTGCTCCCCTTGTGACTTCCCGTGTTCCCGTAGACGGGGCTGGTTCACCAGCATATTCCCGCCGGTGGCTCACAGAGTGAGCCTGTGCGCGACGGCCGAAAACTTCGATTCTCGTGAGCACTGGATCACTCTGTGAGCCAGTGCCACCCGTATGCTGAACATCAGTACATCAGGAACCGGGGAGACACCGCCATGCATGCGCGCACGAGCCAGAGCCATCCGCTGCAGATCGACACCCTGGGGCTCGTGGGCCGGGGCCGGCTGGGCCTCACGTTCTGCCCGGGCAAGTACGACCCGCACGCCCAGACCTGTGCCTGGCACCGGGATCTCGAGACCGACCTGCGAACCCTGCGCGACTGGGTCGCGAGCACGGTCGTGACGCTGATGGAGACGCACGAACTGGAACTGCTGCGGGTTCCGGACCTTGGCGAGCGCGTGTCCCGCACGGGTCTGCGCTGGAGGCAACTGCCGATCGTGGATGGTGGTATCCCCGCCGTGCGCTTCGAGCACGCCAGGAACCGGGCCGGCGAGGACCTGCGCAGGCGCCTGGTGGCAGGGGAGGCGATCGTCATCCACTGCCGCGGCGGGCTGGGCCGCACGGGCATCGTCGCGGCGCGGCTTCTGGTCGAATTCGGCGAGGCGCCGGAGGGTGCACTGTTCCGGGTGCGGCGCGCGCGGTCGGGCTCGGTCGAGAACCGGCTTCAGGAGGGGTACGTGCGGGATCTGGCGGAGGTGCAGGGCATCTTTTGAGGTCGGACGGTGCCACGCTGGCGAAATTCAGCGATTTGCAGCCCGACTGTAACTGGGGTCGGAAAACTGCCGCCACAGCGCCCGAAGACTCGCATTGGCATCCAGCCACAACTCCAAACAGCATCATGTCGTGCTAGCCATTCAAACGTGGCATCTCGAGATTCGACAGGGGGTGACCCGTCGCGGCTTGTTGGAGTACGCTGCCTGCCAGCCGCGGCTTGCAGCGCTCCTGCCGTTCCTAGGGGGGCAGTTCCTCTTCTCAATCGGGATACATTACGAGACCGCAGCCATCGATGATCTACCTTGACAACAACGCGACGACACGGCCTGCTTCGGAGGTGATTGCTGCAGTCGCGAAGATGCTCGAAGCCGACTGGGCAAACCCGTCGAGCGTCCACGGATGGGGACAAGCAGCGGCACGAGCGGTTTCGATGGCTCGGGAGGAGGTAGCGTCGTTGATCAACGCCTCGCCCGACCAGGTTGTCTTCACCTCAGGGGCGACTGAGGCAAACGATGGAATTCTTCGCCATCATGCAGCCAGAGGGGCCGATCTAATCACATCGGCCGCTGAACACCCGGCCGTAACTGGATTTTTTCTAAGAAACATTCCGGCTCGTGTGCACTTGATCCCCGTGGACTCGATGGGGCGATGGAGGATCGAGGTACTGGAAAGCGTCCTGGATGGCATGGCAAGTCCATCTCTGGTGGCCTTAGCCTGGTCAAACGGCGAGACTGGGGTGCTTCAGGATGTTTCGGAGATCAGTACGTTGGCTCATACGCATGGTGCAACCTGTCTCATCGACGCTTCGCAGGCTGTAGGCCGTCATGAGATTGACGTGTCGGCGTTAAACACGGCCTACCTCACCTTCTCCGGGCACAAGTTCCATGGCCCGAAAGGGATTGGAGTGCTTGTTCAGCCCCGAAGTGGCCAGCCAACGGGCCTCGCGGTTGGCGGGGGGCAGGAGAACGGGCGCCGAGGAGGCACCGAGAACGTCCCTGGGATAGTTGGAATGGGCGCGGCCTGTAAGCTGCGGAGAAACAACTTCGAAAAAAGCCTCGTTCACCTAGTCAAGCTTCGAGACTCGTTCGAGGCCATGATCCTGAATGCGTCGTTGGGCGCTAAGATTAATGGCGCAAACGTAGACCGTGTCCCAAATACGAGCAATATGACCTTCCCTGGCATCGACGGGATAGCGCTTGTTGCCCGCCTCGAAGCGCGTGGGATCCTGTGTTCGCAGGTCTCGGCCTGTTCGTCGGGCAACCCCGAGCCCTCGCGCACGCTCCTGGCCATGGGACGGTCTCGCGAAGAGGCCTTCGCGAGCGTTCGCTTCGCCGTCTCTGTCGACAACACTACCGAAGAGATTGATGCTGCGGCTCAAGGGGTCGTCGAAGAAGTTCGTTTTCTACGCGAGATGATGGGCGGGCTGGTGTGAGGATTGGTGGCCACGAAACCTTCTACCCGCGGCCGGGTTGGCTCACGAAAGGCATCCTTCACCTCAAAAGCGGAGGGTCAGGGACCTTCTCGCTAGCTGAAACCGCCGACGAGCTCGGCGTTGGACGCAACATGGCGAAGTCCATCGGCTGGTGGCTTCATGCTTTGGCGCTTGCCTCTCGGGTAACTCGGCATGGGCCGTTGGAGCTTACAAGTTTCGGAACCGTCGTGGCTGACAAGGATCCCTTCATGATCCACCTTGGCACCTGGTGGCTTCTGCATGCGTCCGCGATGGCTTCAGGCACCGGAACGTCCCTGCCTTGGTTCTTTTCGCCGGGGCGTCCTGAACGTGTTGACCGAACTACTCTCATCGAGATGCTCGTGAAGGATCTGTCGTCGGGAAAGGCGAAACCGCCTGCGATCAAGACCGTGCAGCGCGAGGTCTCCGCGATCATGCAGAGCTACGCGGTGCCCGTCCCGCGTCCGCGCGCTGACCCAGAGGATAATCTTGGTTCACCGTTGCACCGCCTTGATCTGTGGCGCCACCTGCGCGCAGCTGACCGTTTCGAACGTTCCGAGCCGACAGCCACTCCCCCCGAGGCTTTGGGCCTCGCGCTCTCCGCACTCGCCATGAATGCTTCGACTCACGAACTCGATGAAGGCGTACTCCTAGACGTCTCTGCCTCAAGTCCCGTCTTGGCGCGTGCTGGAGCGTACTTTGGTCGATCTCGCGAAGCTCTTCTTGATCTTGCGTACATCGGACAACAAGAGTTTGGGGCGGGCGTCATTTCGATACGAGCGCTCGCGGGTGAACGCCTTGTCTCGGTTATGAGCGCACGCGCCGCGACCTGGGCCGAGCGGTTCTACAATCGATCCACTTCGAGGATCCCGGAGAGCGCCTAATGGACGGTCTCCGCTCAATTAATCTCCTCGAAGACCATGCCCGGGATGAGGTCGTGGCCCTTTACAGACCGACCCGCAAGAGCTTGCAGGTGGTCAGGGCGGTGTGTGGTCTAGAGCGAAGTATAGCTACCCATGTCGTCGCTCCCTACGGCACCGGAAAGTCCTTCGCCGCGCTGGCGGGCATCACCCTGTTGGGCGGCACGCCAGCCGTGGCGCAGATGCTCAGAGAAAAAATTTCGGCCTTGGATTCGGATCTCGCTACAGCGGTCGGCGAGAGGGAAACACCGTCTTTTGTGATCCTTCTACACGGCGCTTGTGCCGACCTACCTGCTGCCTTGGCAGAGCGCAGTGGTGTGCGCTCTGCCGGTTCTATGCAAAAGGTCCTGGGGGAGATCCTAAGAAAATCGCGCGAACAGGGAAGCGAGCGGGTAGTGATCGTTTGGGACGAGTTCGGTCAACACCTTGAGACTCTTGTGCGCGAAGGTCGGTTGGAGGATCTACTCGCGGTTCAGGACCTCGCGGAATGGGCGGTGCGGCGGAGTCGCCCGAGAGTCACGCTGACAACCCTAATGCATCAGGGCGTCCACCACTACATCCGGCGGGTGTCGGAGACGGCTCAGTCGGCTTGGAAAAAATTTGAAGGTCGATTCGAGACCCTAAACCTGATCGAGGACGGGGTCGATGCGATGGAGATGTTGGCTGAGTCCCTCAAGGGTCATCGCGAACCCCCGGACGCTTCTGCAATCGCGCGCGCGCGTGCGGCCGGGATGTTCTCTAACGTGCCCGATGATGCCCGACTCACGGCGATCCTAAAACAGACCGCTCCTCTGACGCCCGCCGCGCTTCATATACTTCCGCGTCTCGCGGCACAGGTGGCGCAGGCGGAACGCACGCTGTTTACGTTTCTCGATTATGTTGTCGCCACAGTGGCGCCGGATCAGCCTGTCGGGGTGGACGCGCTCTACGATTTCTTCTCGCCGTCCATGCGCGCGGACACCGGTCCTGGCGGAACTCATCGTCGCTTCATTGAGACGGAAACGGCCCTGTCTAGGACTGAGACCGAACTCGAAAGACAGATCGTGAAGACGGCGGCGCTCCTACAGCTTGGTCCTAGTTCGGAGCGCGTCCGGCTACCCCGCGCACGATTGGTCTATGCCGCGTCGGAGGGCACGCGCCAACGCACCAATACGGTGGAGGCAGGTATCGATGCGCTGATCGCGCGTAAGGTGTTATTGCACCGGCGCCGTGTCGATGACGTGGCTGTCTGGCACGGTGCCGATATCAACCTCGCTCAGATGGTGTCCGAGGAAGCGGCGCGCCTTTCTTTGGACTCTGATCCGGTGGAGGTATTGGAACGCCTTTTTCCGCCTGATGCCTATACTGCGACCCCCTACAACCACAAGAGAGCGATCACCCGGTTCGCTCGGGCCCGCTACGTTAAGGCAAGCGATCTTACCTCTCCTGAGGAGCGCGAGGCGCTGCGGAACTTGGCCGATACCGAGGACGCCCTTGTTGCGCTAGTGATTGACGCCACCGCGGACCACGCCGAACTGCTGGAGATCGCGGCCACCTTGCCCCCGCACTTTGTGGTTGCCTTGCCGCGCCGGTCTACGGAGGCCGCCCCGATCCTCGCCGAGTTATTGGGTATCGAAGCCCTTCTCGAGCGCCCCGATGTTCTCGAGACGGACCCTTTGGTCAAGCGCGAACTGCTCGAATTGAAGGCTGAGTCAGAAGCCTCCCTTCGCCAGGCTCTTGAGCGGTTGTTGAACCCCGATCGCGGCGACGTGGTCTGGGCCTTTGGGCCCACGATCCATACATTCGACAAGGGCGTCACGCCGGATGACGTTCTGTCCAGTGTCTTCGAGGATCGGTTTCCGGAGACGCCGATCATCCGGAACGAACAGGTCGTGCGCCGGAAGGTATCGGCCGTCACTCGTTCGGCACGAAAGCGGTGCATTCTTGCCGTGCTGGAGCGCACGGGCTCTCCTTCCCTTGGTTACGAAGGATCGACCTCCGCTGACGCATCACTTTACCGCACTGTGTTGGAACGACCGGGTCTTTACGCTTCTCGAGATGGTGTGTGGGGCTGGAGTAGCCCTAGCGATATACAAGACCCTCACATGGCCACGGTCTGGCATGAGCTAGAGGCGTTCTTCGGGACCCCAGATGACGCGCCCAAGAGCTTCGCAAAAATCATCGACAGTCTGACGGCACCTCCTATAGGCCTTCGTGAGGGCGTTCTTCCATTGCTCATCGGGGCGGGCCTTATGGCGTTCGGCAAGGCGCTAGCTATTCGTGAGCGTTCAGACGGACGACCGAAGTATGTGGATGATGTCCAGCCTAGCTTGATCGAGAAGGTGTGTGATCAACCCCGGCGGTTCGAACTGGAAGTCGTGTCGTTCACGCAGGATCAGATGCGTAACCTTGAGCGGATGATTCGGTCCCTGGCGGGGGAGCTTTCTCCCGAAGAACCCGACCGGCTCAGAGGTCTTTATGACGCACTTCTGGAATGGCGGAGAGGCCTTCCGCCCTCGGCCCTCAGCACGCGGGGTTTGGGCGAGGGAGCAGATGTTCTTCAACCTCTCCTCCGGCGAAGGTCCTTCGATCCGCTCGAGTTGGTTGTGCGCGAACTGCCGCGTGCGTTCGGGGAGAGGCCTCTTACCATCGGTACCCTCGAGGCATTCCAATGTGCGCTTGAGGAGATGGAAGCGGTCTCCGCCGCCTTGGCGACGCGGGCCGCGGCGATGGCGTCTGACGTCTTTAATGCCAGGCTACAAGGGCGGGTGCGCCCGCTGCTTCGCGCCGCAGAAGCATGGGCCGCCTGTGTGCCACTTGAGGATGAGACTGTCCGCATTCTTGATCATGAAGCCCGGGGTGTGCTTTCACGTGCGCGAGCAGCATCTAACGCTCGAAGGGGTGAACTCGGGTTCGTCACCCAACTTAGTGGCATCCTCTGCGGGGAGGGGCTTGACTCCTGGGACGATGCGACCTTGGCAACCTTCCGAGGCCGGCTAGAGGCCGCGGTCGTCCGTGTCGAAGAGGCGGTGTTGAACCGTGCCGACGGCAGTGAGGCTTTCGAGCCTTTTTTGAGGAACCGGCTTGCGACCATTTTCGACACTTACCGCGCCAAGATTGGACGAGAGCGGTTGATCCAGTACCTTGATGAGATCTATAGGGAGACTTCATGACGCCTACTAGCCTTTTCAGCGCCATCAAGGACCAGTCGCGGCGCCACATCATCCCCCTGAGCGGCGGTAAAGATTCCACCGCCTTGGCGGTCTATATGCTCGAGCAGCATGCGAGCCTGCCCATGGAGTTCGTCTTCACGGACACGGGCGCGGAGTTGCCGGAGACCTACAGCTACCTGCGCCGGTTCGAGGCGATTTTCGATGTTAAGATTAATCGCTTGACGGCGCTGGACCTTCCGGAGCTCAAAGTGCGTTCCAAGGGCGGCCGACGGTCGCCGTTCGACGTGCTCCTCAACGAGGTGTACTCGGGCTTTCTGCCGAACCCGCAGGCGCGTTGGTGCACAAGGATGCTCAAGATCAAGCCGTTCGAGCACTTCGTCGGCGGGGACGAAGCTTATTCTTACATCGGGATACGGGCCGATGAAAACCGCGCAGGGTTTCGTTCGGGCGTGAAGTCACCGATCGACGGGGAGGATGCTCCGGCGGGGCCGGCGAAGCCAGTCGTCCTATCCAACCGCAACAACATTCTGCCGGTCTACCCCTTGAAGGATATCGGGTTCGGTCTCGAAGCCGTCCGCGAACTGCTCCTGGGTAGCGGTCTAGGGTTGCCTCCCTACTATGAGTGGCGTTCCCGCTCCGGATGCTACTTCTGCTTTTACCAGCAGGTCGGAGAGTGGCAGGGACTCAAGGAACGTCATCCTGAGCTCTTCGAGGCCGCCAAGACCTATGAGGCCGAGAAGGCAAACGGCCGGCGGTTCACCTGGTCACAAACGAGGTCGCTGGAGGAGCTCGAAGCGCTCAAGGAGCGCTACGCGACGCCCTCGGGCGAGCCCGAAGATGGCTGCGCCATTTGCCATCTGTGAGCCGGCAATGACGACAAATCCCCTAGTTGAGTTCCTCGCGTCGTACGGTCCGCAACCGTCGTCCAACAACCTCTACGACGAGTTCGTGGTGGCTGCGTCGGCGAAGACCGGGTGTGCGCCTCTAAAAATCCAGCAGCCGCTTGTTAAGGAGCTAATCGACCTTCTCCGATCTGAGAGCCCCAAATCGGTGATCCTCACGGGCACGGCCGGCGATGGCAAAACGTTCACTGCGCGAAAGGTCGCGGAGGCGCTCGCCGAGTCTGGGACCGCTTGGGGCAACACGGACAAGGTCTTCGAACTGCCAGAACCGCCCTGGACTTATCGTCGGCTCCGCTTCATCAAAGACCTCTCAGAACTCAACGAGTCAGACAAGAAGGCCATCTACCCTGAAATCCGGGCATCTCTTGTTGGCGAGAGTCGGGACATCTTCATGATCTGCGTCAACGATGGGCACCTACTCAAGTTCTTCCGGGACCGCGGTGACGAGATCTTGCACGATAAGGTTGCCGACATGCTTCGCAAGAACACCCGCGAGGACTCAGATGGGGGGTTCCGGCTGATCAACATGTCCCGCCAGTCGCACCAGAACCTCGTCGACCAGATCATTGACGGCGTGGTGTATCACCCCAACTGGTCGGCCTGCGGAGGATGCCCGGCGCTCTCCGACGGGCAGAACCCGTGTCCGATCCGGTGCAACCTAGAGATCCTGAGACGCACTAACCGGGCTTCGATGCGAGCGCGCCTCAAGGATATGATTCGCATGGCGGCCGCGGATGGGCGCCATCTGTCGATCCGGCAACTCATCCTGCTGATGGTCAACATCCTTCTCGGTGACACGAAGCCTGGTTCGGCCCTTCTGACCTGCCGCAAGGCGAAGACCCGCGCGCGCAACAACGACTATGCGGCGACCAATCCTTGCGCCAACGCGTTCGGTGTAAACCTCACTGAGAAGGAACGGGGCCAGTACGGCGCCTTCGCTGTCCTTAGTGAATTCCAAGTGGGGTTCGAGACGAACAACTACTTTGACCATGGCCTGCTCTGGGAGGAGAACGACCTGCCGGGCTGTACATTCTACGGAAGCCGCATCTTCTCTTCCCTGCGCGATCGCTACCGCGGTGACCCCAGTGAGCACGCAGCCGAATTCCAGCGCGAGATGGTCGACCAGCGCCGCCGTCTGTTCTTCTCGCTCGACCCCGAGAGCGAAGACGTTAGGAGGGACCCGCGGCGGAATCCGTGGAACCTGACGGTATTCAAGCACGGTGCGGACTACGTTGCGATGGTCGACGACCTTTTGGCCGAACAAGGGACTCCGCCCAAGGACGTACGGCGCGGGCTGATGCGTGGTCTGAACCGGATGATGACCGGGGAGATGACGACGACCGACGACCAGCTTTGGCTGACGGCACCCGCAGGGGTCTACATGGGGCGCGAGATCCCACTGCTTGTGCAACGCGCGGGACGTCCGGGCCAGGGGACTAGCGTCGTGTCTTTCTTGATCCCGGCCGATGACGGCAGGCCCCCTGTGCTTCGCGTGACCGTGCTTTCGCAGAATAGCCCCTCGGTGGACCTCGCGTTGCGGCCGACGCTCGTCGAGTGCCTGCTCAGGATCGCGGACGGCGCTCTACCCGCAAGCTTCTCCTCGGAATGCCAACGCGAGGTGGAACGCGTCCAGCTTCAAGCCGCTACGGCGGTTCGCGATGCGTTCGGTGGCATCGTTCCGATCCCCAAGGAGGTCAAGATGGACGGCGGTAGGCTGCAGGAGAAGGAGATCGCGATCATGACGAGAGGGGAGTTTTGGGGATGAGTGTCCCCCTGCCGGCCCCTGGAACGCTTCTTGACGGAGCGGACATGCGCGTCCAGGAGCAGATTCATGGTCACCGGTTTGTGCAAGAGCAAGAGCCGTTCATGATCGTCCTGGAGACCTTGGCCGTCTGTGCGGCCAAGCCTCTGGGAAGCGTGCGGGCTCGTGAGGGGAGCCATGAGGCGTTTCACTACACCTTGCCCCACCGAAGAAAGCTGCGGTTCCTACTGTTTCAGGACCGACACCTGGAACAGGTGGCACGAGACGATTCCATCCCGGATCATGAGAAGTGGGCCGTATGGAAGGCTCGTGTGAACGATCAGTTCGACCCTGACCACAGGGATCACGACGCGTTCGCCTACCTCGACGACATCTTCGACCGCGATCTGGAGGCATTGCTGCAAGCCGTCCAGCTTCTGCGGTCACGCGAGATCGATGTCATGCACAACCGAAGGTGGACCTCTCGCTTCCTCGCGGTGACCGGACCGGACATGATCTGCACCGACATGCGCGAAACGCGCGGCAACTGGACGGCCGACCGCAGGTTCTTCGGACGGGGCGGCGAACTCGTCTACCTGATGCTGAATCGGTCCGCCCTTGCCGTTGAGGTTGCCGATCTGATCCAGAGGCGTTTATTGAACGCCGAAGACCCAATGAACCAGATCGCCAGGGCCCTCACAGATCCTGACGGATCGGGCGAATCCAACACGCACATCGGCTACCTTCCTTTCCTGCAACTGCCGGCCTACGACCGCATGGCAGAGGATTGGCACAGCATCCTTAGCTGTGATCGCCTTCCGGAAGGGCATCTTTTCGAGCCACTGTTCCGCGTCACCGGGCTTAACCTACTTGTCTACCTCGCGGAACGTGCGAAGACTGAGATGAAGGCGCTCACGCCTGTCCCCATCGTTGCGGACCTCACCGACGGCGGCAACACGCACCTTCGCGTTCACGCGAAGACCCATCTCAGCCTTCACCGCGACACGGCGAATCGAACCGTACGTGCCTTCATCGAGAGAAATCTTGCCGATAACGAGCGGTGGAAGATGGCCGCCGGGCGGGAAGATCCTGGCCTAGCTAAGCAGGCAATCGCGAGCCTCTTCGCCTACAAGAACGACGATGAACGGGCGACCGCACCAGCAAAGCAGGTCGAAGCCCTGATCGACCATGCAACTCGACGCGATAAGAACAACGCCTTCAAATACATTCTGCCGCTAGCGAAGGGCTCGGGTATTGCCACTTCCCGCCAAAGGGTCGGACCTTGGTTCGCTTTGGACGACTCCTTGCTCTTCGCTCTGGTGATCGCGAACGCCGACCGAACAATCGAGCTCCGAGATTTCGTGGCCCGCCTGTACGGGAGGTACGGCCTCGTCATTGGTCCGGAACAGGCGCGTGCAGCCTTTGGGCGGATCCACGCCGAGCATTACGAGGAAAACCTGTCCGCGCTAGAAACGCGACTGACGCGTCTGGCACTCACCCAACGCCTGTCGGACGACTGTGCGTTCGTCACAAACCCCTACAGGAAAGCGCAGGTAGCGCCATGAACGACCTGACCGCCACCTTTGACCAGGCCTGCGAACTCTGCGAACCGGCATCTTCGCCCGTGCCCAGCGAGATCCGATGCGCCTCGTGCCAAGCGAGCGGGGACCTTGTTGCGCGCGTTGTATGGGGCCTCGTTCGTGCCGCGGTTCGTGAGGCGGCTTCGGGGCAACGTGTGACATTTATGCTGGCTGGACTCTCTGCTTGGGCCTTGGAGGGCATCGCACGGAACGCACCGGCAGACATCGAAGGCCGCAGCATGCTGCTTCGCATGAATCCGAGAGCTGCACCTCGTCTGCGCGTGGACGACAGGTTTGCGTCGACCGAGTCCGCGGTTCACTGGCGCCACAGCGACGATGCAGATGTCATCATGTTCGCTCCGTCGGACGAAGAGCGCGAAGGCATCGGCGCCGGCCTTGGCCCGATCTCGCGTATCGATGAGCAGCGGATCGTCGATCAGGTCGAATCGTGGGTCGATGCCTTCAACGACACTGGTGAGGGTCGCTCCTATCTCAGGGCTGCGCTGGAGGGGCTTCATGATGCCAAGTCCTACCTTGATCTGCGTATGTGGGTGGACTTTGTATCTGCGATCCAGAAGCAGGGCTTCGCCTATACGCCTGATATCCGCATCAAGAACGCGATGCCTTCGCTCCGTATCCCGCGCGACGGGGTCACAAAGCTCCCGGCGTTCAAACCCCAGGGCAACCCCAAGGCCAAGGTGAAGGACTTCGCTGCGGCGTTTCGCGATGCTGAGCTCGAGGTTGGCGTCTACGCGAGTCTCATGACACCCAAACACGAGCGCGTCGACATCGCCTCGGTCCGCGCTGCGGTGGATGCCTATCCGCACGAGGACGATCCGGAGGTTATGGAAGCCCTCGATGTGGTTCGTAACCTTCTCGATGATGCCGCCAACGTTCGACCTGGGGGCTGGCGCCCGAGCCAGGGCCGTTTCTGTGAGAAGGTGTCATGGGCGCGAGTTGGAGCGAGCCTCTTCGGTGGCGGCCGTCGACCCACCAGAGAGAGCCTGGGAGAACGTACGCTTCGTTTCATTGAGGGAAACTACGGAGACGAGGTTACGAAGGAGGATCGAGACCTTCTGGAGTCATTGACGGAGGCGGTACCCAAGGAACCCCGCGATGTGGAGGTCGAGTTCTTCAACCGCTGGCAGGAGCGGCTGAACCACCCTCAAGAGGTTAAGCTCTTCAAGTCGTGGCAAAAGCGCCTTTTCTTCAAGGAGGTCATCGGCCATGATCTTTTATCCGCCCTCGCTGAAGGCTTTGAGGCCCTGATCATCGCCGGGGCCGACGCCCTTACAGAGATGCGGGATCCACGGATCCTGGCTAGAACGACGCAGCACAATAAGGCACGTTTCTGGGAGGCATTGGACCGCGACGTCCTGCGGCTGTTTCGGTTTGAACTTTTGAGCCTTCAAGGGTTGTTCGGCCGGCAGGTGGTTTGGGACCTCGACGCAGCCTTTCGCCACGAGTCAGCCGGTGAGTCTAGATCGAACGAGGCGCGGAAGGTCGATTTGGAGCTCTATCTGGTCGAAGCGGACGAAGTGTCGGATCTGGCAGGTCTGAAGGCGCCGCCGAAGACAGCGCCTCGCGTGAAGGCCACATGGCAGCCTGGGACAACACCCAAGGCTGAGCCCATAGGACTGGCTCTGGTCGACGACATCGAATCCTTGGGAAACGCGGCCGCAAACGGAGATAGTCTTTTCCGCACGATGGTTTTCGCGCCACGAGCGACGGGCGACGATACGCGTGTGTCTTCGACCACGCTCAAGGACCGAAACTCTTTCAGCGATGTCGCGCAAAGTCAGGAAGGGCGCACCTTCGACCTTGCCGTTAGGCCCCGGGATGATGTGCTCGAACAGCTCCGATCGAAGTTGCTCGAGCTTGAGTCCAACCGAACCATCGATCCGAGCGTCATCGCGAAGGCTTGGTCAGCTACTAAAGACTTCGATGTTCTCTTTCGTGCTGTGATCCAGAGCATCGCGAAAGACCCCAAAGGTGCCTTTGCGTCTCCGGAGATCGACGAGCAGGCCGAGGCCTTTGGTGACTTGTGCCGAGCCTGTCGCTTGCCTGCGGACGCCGGGAGAGCGGGAAAGGAAATTCGAGCACTCGCGGCGCAAATCGGCGTGATCGTGTCCGATGGTGCTGAACCCATGGCCATCCTCGCAGCGTGGCACCCGCTGCGTCTAGCTGAACGACGCGCCAAAATTCGGGAACTGGCGGCCTTCGTCCGGGCCGTTCTGACATCACAGGCCGCTCTCAACGCCGATCTGACGGTGGCTTTCCAGGAGCGTCGTGTCGCACGGGGCCGGTGGGTATTCCCTGAGGTCGTGTTGTCCAGTGACGAGACCATGATCGCTGTTGAGGATGTGGCTGGTTACAGCCTCGTGGTGCCGGCTGACTGCGTTTCGCGAAGCCAGGAGGCGCTAGAGGCATCCGCGCCTTCGGCGGCGCAGAAGTTCATGGAAGGAGTCGACCAGTACCTTGAGGTCCATCCGCACGAGGCGACGAACCTGTCCGCGGCTATCTTCGACTCGGAAAGCCAGGCGCTACCCCGCGAGGTGGCGCGTGAAATGGCGAAGCGGCTGCACCAGCGCCCGGACCTTCGCTGCGATTTGGTGATCACGCACCAGAAGCAGGAAAGCATGAGGAGCATCTACCGAACCCAGAATACGCGTCTGGCGGCGGAGAATATCAGCGAAACTGCAAGGGGGTTCTTGTCCCGATTGCGCGTCGATGTGCGGCCAAACCGTGCTGGGGCCGCAGCAGACGACCGGGTTCGCGACATGGACCTCGTCGTGCTACACGATGTCGTCAGCCACCATGCTGAGCCGACCTGGGTCGCCGAGGCCGGCGCCTCGGAGGATCTGGACCGAGAGTTTGATCCCTCCATGGCCAGGCGCCCCCGGCGCAGGATGACGGAAACCGATGCCTCAGGGGTAGGAGTCTACCTGACCCTCCCCCGGCCACCGCGCGCGGTCGCCGAGTATCATGACATGCTCTACGAGCTATCCAAGGATGCGTTCCTACCGCATGGGTTCCACGGCGTGCTGATCCGTCAGGTGGAGTTCGGCAACCCTGAGGTTCAGAAGCTCATCCAGCGTGCGCACGATCTTGGCGAATGGGTGATCACCTACGACAAAGTGTCCAGCCGTGCACTGCTGGAACGCTGTGGCGTGCAGATCATCAGCGATATCTCCGTGCCTGGCTCAGAGGGTCGGGTCATCATCAGTGCCGGCAAAGTGGATGATCGCCTTAAGCAGAACGTTCGAAATGATTTGATCGGCGCCTGTGGGTTCGATGCCGAGCGGGTATCCGCTTTCGCCGATATTGTCCTGCGTGACGTTCTTCGGGTCTCGGGTCAGAAGGTTCTTTCGGCGGCCCGTTACGCGAACGCTTCCCGGGAGATGATCGGGCTCGCGGTCATGCGAGCACAGATGGAGGCCGCGTTAGGCGGCTCGGTTGATGCCAGGCCCATCTGGATCTCGCTGGATGACTACCGCGGGTGGTTTATGTCTGAGAAGGGCAAGGTGGCGGATGCTGTTGGCGTGGTGATCGACGACCGCGGCGACAGCTTCCGCCTCCTGATCCAGGTCGGCGAGGCGAAGTTCATTGAGAAGGCCGCTGAGACCGACACGGTGAAGGAGGCACGTCAGCAGGTGCGCGATACGGTGGATCGGCTTGGGCGCATTTTCGTCGATAACGATGACCCCATCTCTCGGAACGCGTGGTGCGCCCGCCTTGCAGACCTTCTCGTCAACCGCGACGGGGTTACGGAGCGCTTGCCCGACCCGGCGCGACGGGCCGCTTTCTTCGACGCGTTGGGGACAGGCAACGTTTGCTTCGAGTTGAGCGGAGAGGCTGTCATCTGCCTCCACGACGACCACGGACTTGTGCCGAGGGCTGAAGCCGATCCCGATCGTCCGCATCTTCGGCACCATGTCCTAACGACGCCGGTAATACGCAAGACCCTGCAGATGGCAGCCGAAGGGTTACTGCCTGACCGGGAGGAACTCCGTGACGTGCGGTGGTACAGTCGCAGTGCGCGACTGGAACAGTCGGCGCCCACCCCACCCGTCCCGGGAATTCGGCCCTCTAAGCCGCTTGATATTCCTGCAGACACGAGCGCGGACACAACCGCGCCATTGCCCGAAGCGAAGCTTGAGACGGATTCGCCCGATCCAGATTCCGAAGTGGCGGAAGAGCACGCGACGACGCGCGAGGAGTCAGACGAGGCGACAGAGAGGTTTGACGGTAACGCGCGCCCCTCAGACCCGGTACATCGGTTTCTGCCCCCTCCCATCCTGGCCATCCTTCAAGACATGGCCTCTAAGGAACGTGGGGCGATCGCCGACGAAGCCTCTCTCGCATGGGCGGAACAAGTCTCGATTGAGACGCAACGCGCGCTAAGCCATTTCGGCATGCAAGCCGAGTTCTCGGCGCCGAAGCTCAGGCTCACGCCGAACGGGGCGCTGATCGCGTTCCGCGGGCATCACACTCTCACCGTGGACAAGATCGAGAGGCGGCGGGGCGAATTGCTCACCACCTACGGGATCGAAGTGGCTGATGTGCGGCCAGGCCGCGGCCGGATCTCGGTGTTCGTGACACGTGAGAGACGCGCGACGGTGCCCCTCGCCTCCACTTGGCTCGGCGCGCCTTGGCCAGATCGCGAGCCGGGCTACCTTACCTCATTCGTCGTTGGTGCCCGGGAGGACGACGACCGCCTCCTCCACCTCAACTTAGCCGAGCCGTTCGCCGAATACGAGGCGCACGGGCCGCACACTCTGATCGCCGGTGAGACTGGAAGCGGCAAAGGGATCCTCACACAGAGCCTTCTCCTCCAACTGATCGCATTCAACGATCCGCGCGAGGCCGAACTGATCCTCGTGGATCCCAAGAAGGGCGTCGACTTCACGTGGCTCGACGGGGCGCCGCACATGAAGCGGCCGGTTATCACCGAAATGGCGGACGCGCAGAGCGTGCTAGGTGATCTCGTCCTAGAGATGGATGAACGCTACGATCGGCTTGCGTCCGTCGGCACGGCCAATATCGCCGAGTACAACCTTGCGGTACCCCCCGGGAATAAAATGTCTCGGATATTCTTGTTCCATGACGAGCTCGGTGCTTGGATGGCGCAGGAGAAGGACTACCAGGAGGTCGTCCTCTCAGCGGTGGCGAATCTCGGCATGAAGGCGCGCGCGGCCGGTATCCATTTGATCCTCATAACGCAACGGGCGGATGCGGACGCGGTTCCGGGCCGCCTGCGTGACAACATGGGTAACAGGTTGTGTCTGAAGGTTCAGAATGCGACGGGGTCGCGTATGGTGCTCGGACTCGGCGGCGCCGAGAAGCTGCTCGGCAAGGGCCACCTCGCTTGCATCCTTGCCAACCAGCCAACCCCGCCGGGCCAGGACTTGTTTTTAGTGCAGGTGCCCTACGCAGAGCCTTTGGACATGCGGCGTCTGGCCGACGCGTCCAAGGCTTACTGGAAGGGTAAGAACGCCTGAGGCTCATGGCTCGCCAGCGTCGCCCCGTAAGGCAGTAGTGGGGCATAGTGATGGTGCCGGACAAGGTCATGAAGCGGAAGGGTCGCGTGTTTCACTTCAACCGTACAGCAAGTCCCTTTTTGACTTCAGCTCCCGTCTAGGGGTTTCGCGCCGTCGGAGCGTGCGAAGAACGTGGTGCGGTGCCGCTGAGAAGCGGTAGAAGGTGCTCCGTTACACTTTCAACCTCACTTAGAGGTGCCAAGCCGTCGGCGGGTAGATGCTGAATGGCTAAGGTCAGGTCTCGAGGCTGCGTCGGCACGGCGATGACTACCTCACGATCAAAGGTGGATCATTTCATCGCTCAACACTAAATCAGACCTGATTAGCACGAATCGTCCGCAGGATCACTCTGTGAGCCACCACTGGGCGTAGGCTGGGACCGACACCCAGAGTGGAGAGGAGCACCATGGCCCAGAATCGGATCCAGTTTCAGCCGGGAATGTCGATGCCGGAGTTCATCGCCCAGTATGGCACCGAGGAACAATGCGCAGCGGCGCTGGAGCAGACCCGCTGGCCGGACGGCTTTCGCTGCCCGCGCGGCGGCAGCACCTGGCATGGCGTCATTGAGGACGACCGGGCGAAGCGGTTTCAGTGCAAGGCCTGCCGCCACCAGACTTCGCTGACGGCGGGCACCGTGATGGAATCGACGAAGCTTCCNCTGACCACGTGGTTTCTCGCCATCTACCTCATTAGCCAAGCGAAAACTGGGCTCTCGGCCATGGCATTGATGCGCCAGCTTGGGGTCAGCTACCCGA
>SL_8KL_010_SEDDRAFT_10001718_pt1 | contig 18910 bp, 16 predicted proteins | sample SodLakKL_010_SED_4_FD_11160 | JGI IMG/M metagenome (IMG submission 11160)
AAATTACAGATAACCATGGGATTCTTAGAACTCCTACAAGACTCGGAGATCTCGGGAGAAGATAGAGAATTCCTCGAGGACTCTCTCGGCAGTATAGAAGAAGGTATAGAACTGATAGAAAACGTGAGGACTCTACAAAAGATAGAATCCGATAGAAAAGGCGGAGATATAGAACCTATTGAACTGAAAAAAGTCATAAAGGAAAGTGTGAGGCGTTATGACGATCTGAGAAAACAACTGGACTTTAAAATCAATAATCATATCGATCAGAAGAACGTGGTTAAGGGCGGAAAGATATTGAAGGAACTGTTCGCCAATATCCTCGAGAACTCATTGACACATTCTGGAGGAAATAGGATAGACATCTCGTCAGTCCAAAGTGAAGATAAAGTGAAAGTTATCATCGAAGACGACGGGAAAGGTATCCCTGACGAAATCAAAGACAAGATAACGGAAAAAGGATATCAGGGCGAAGATTCATCCGGATCCGGCTTGGGGATGCACTTGGCAAATAACATCGTAGAGACTTACGACGGAAAGTTAGATGTGAAAGATTCGGAGTTGGGCGGGACAAAATTCGAGATAGTTCTGAACAAGTACTTTAATTGAATCGCCAATCCAAAACTATAAATCAGCTCAAACTCCTATACTATTATGGTCAATATCCTGGTCGTAGATGATGAAGATAGGATGCGTAAGCTCATCAAAAATATACTTTCTAGAAGATACGAGATCGCTGGTGAGGCCGAAAACGGAGAAGAAGCGGTGAAAAAATTTGAAGAGCTAGATCCTGACGTTATAACCTTGGATATCATGATGCCCGAAAAAGACGGACTCGAAGTCCTGTCCGATATTAAGGATAAAGACCCTTCAAAGAAAGTGATCTTGATAACCGTCGTTTCTCCCGACGAAGACGTTCCTCAAGAGATGATAGATAAGGCGGATGCCTATATAGTAAAGCCGGCGAAGAAAAAACAATTGCTCGATGCTCTAGAGGATGTTTTGGAGAACGATAAACCTTATTGAACGTTTTTAACTCGTCTTTTTCAACTCGTCCTTGCATTTATCTTCCCATATCATCATCCTTCTTTCAGAGAAGATATTGTATGCCTCTTTTAGATCATCCTCCCATCCCTTTTCATCATTTCTTTTCTTGAGAAGGCCTAGATGATACAAAATTTTAGCTTTACTTCCATCGTTTTCTCCATCGACACAACTGTCCAAGGCATCTTCTAATTTGTTTTTGGCCTCGGAGAATTCATCTTTGTTTAAATATGCTTTAGCCGCTACCCATCTAGATTTTATCAAGATCTCTGTGTTCGCATCGCTTTGAGCTTTAAGCCAAATATCGGAAGCGTTTTTCAAAGCAGCTCTCAGATCGCCTGATTCTATAGAATCTAAGACCAGTTCGTATTCTATGGAGAATCTTCTATCACCATATTCCACTACGTCAAGAGCGTTTTCGTGATACTTCACAGCATCTTCAATATCACCTTTCTCACGACACATCTCACCCAATCTTTCTAGAACCGACGGAATATGATACGCTTGTCTTGGAGCCGCTATACATTTTAGACTGTTTTCATAGCATTTGATGGCTCTTTCGATCTGTCCTTTTTTCTGATTTATCAATCCCATATGGTAGTAGATAACGCTGATCCCGTTTTTATCTTCTAATTCCCTGCATAGGGACAGACTCTTCCCATAATAGTGCAGTGCTTGATCCAGTATGTCGTCGGAGGTCTTGTATATGACGCCAAGATTGTCGAAAGGCATCTCAAAATCTTCGTGCCCGTCTCTATTTTTTTTCAAATTAGCACATCTTTCGTAGAAATTAAGAGCCCTCTCCAGGATATCTTCTTCATTCATATCCTCCCTCAATTCTACAAGGGATTCCGGTATATCTTTGCCTTCGATCTTTTTATCTTCACTTTCAAGAGTATAAATCAGATATTCCACAAGATTTTCGGCCTCGCTGAATGGCAGTACCACCGAACCCAATTCGTTTATCGCTTCACCTAGAACCTCGTCTTTTCGGTTCATTTTAGCTAGGTCTATCTCCTCTCTAAATACATCTAAAGCTTTAGATTTTTCTCCCTTTTCCATCAAAATCCAACCCTTGAGTTCTAGTAATCTACACCTTTCGTTTATATTTTCTTCTATCCGATTCAAACCTTTTTCAATATACTCAAGGGCTCTATCGAGATCATTAGTCTCAAAGAAGAGGGATGCCAACTTTCTATTCATCCGTTCTTCCTGGGCTTCATCAAGCGGTTCCTCGTAGAGTTCTTCGTTTAATTTTTTACTTCTTTCATATCTCTCTGTCAGCCTGAACAGATCGGCTAATTTTTCCGATATTTTCTTTTTCTCTGCTTCGATATCCCCAGATGAGTTCTCTATCAGCTCTAGGCCTTTTTCGTAAAAATCGATGGAATCTTCGTAAGCGTACTGCTGTTGAGCTTTTTCACCAGCTTTCATGTAATACTCGATTGCCTTAGAGTATTCCTCTGCTTCTCTGTAATGATACGCTAACGTAGAATATTTTTTACCCTGTTCAATGGATTTTTTCTTTTCCAGCTGGTCCGCCACTCTCTCGTGTAATATCTTTCTCTTCAAGTTTTTCATATCTTCTAAGACCGCATCTCTCACTAAACCGTGTGAAAAGTGAAATATCTCGTCGCCTGATTCCTCATACCAAAGTTTAGAATCCAATAGAATATCGATATGATCCAATATCCCAAACTCGTCGGAATCAGAGAGTTCGACAAGTAAAGAGAAAGGAACGCTGTTGCCTATAACGCTTCCGATGTGAAGGATCCGCTTGGTATCGGGCTCGAGACGGTTTACTCTCCTTTCTATGACCGGTCGTATGATATCTGGGACCGTGATATCGTCTCCACTCGAGGGGGACACGTCGTTTTCGAGGTCGAGGAGACCTTCTTCCTGCATCTGCTTGATCGTTTCCTTCACGAAGAGAGGATTGCCTTCCGTTTTTTCATGTATGAGATCTATGAATCTTTGAGGGACCTCTTCTCCTTTGACCATGTCTCGAATCATTTCACCAGTGTGTTCTTTTTCAAGAGGTGACAGTTCTATTTTTTCACATGTGTCCCTCCTGATAGATCTATGCAAAAGATTTTCGAGAGGATGATCGGTAGAAATTTCAGTAGGACGGTAAGCTACTATGAATAGGATCGGTTCCGATTCGATCTTATTGACCATATATGAAAATATATCTACTGTAGCCTTATCGGCCCAATGTATATCATCTAAAAACACCACAAATGGATTCTGAGAAGCTATCTTTTTAATGCGTTTAGTCGATTCGTGAAAATTGGCTTCTTTTTTAGAGTTGAACATATCTTCCGCATCATTCGGCTTATCTGTACTCTTACCCAAAAAAGCCATGGGCCTTCCTTCCAGATCAGTTTCGGTTTTATCCATGTGTTTTTTAAAGGCCTCTTTGAAGGGATGGTAAGGTTCGGAAGATTCTATCTTGCTGGTACCCATCAAAAAATCGAAATTTTCTTTTATTATGTGATGCTTGAATTCTGAAACAAGGGTTGTTTTTCCTATGCCGGCTTCGCCCTCTATAAATACTGAATGGGCTTTTCCTTTTTTCACAGCTCTCAAAATATCCTTTAATTCGTCCATCTCTTCTTCTCGATCTACGAATATATCTTTTTCTCTGGTCGACATGTATTCCATCGTTGTGAGATTTCTTTTCATCATATAAAGAATTTTTCCGAGCTTTGTGGATCACAAATCCCTGTAGTTCTCTGTCAGAGGAAGCGTGCCCCTGTATTCGATGACAGAACCAGTATAAGCCAATTGTACTGCATGGACTTCGATCCCACCAGCAAGAGCGGTCTTAAAGGCCTCGGCAAAATTTGGATCCCTGTCCTCGTTCGGCTCAAAGACGACCGCGTCGGGTCTGAAGACTAGGAAGAGTAGAGCTGAGGAGGTTCCTTCATCTTCAAGCACACGGGTCAATTCTTCAACGTGCTTTGTTCCTCGCTGTGTAGGCGCGTCAGGGAATAGTGCTACTTCGTCTTTAGCCAAAGTGCAACCTTTTACCTCGACCCATACGGCTTCGTCACCTCTCTTCAGGAAAAAATCGATCCTGCTGTCACCAAGTCCTTTCTCCGCTTCGTAGCTCTTTATGTTTTTAAATGGACTCGTATCCTCGTTTTCTAAAATTTTTTCAGCTATGACCCGATGGTAGCCAGAATTTACCAATATCCAATGATCTTTAACTTTACCTGCTAACAAACTCCAATCGGTCTTTCTGTTTTCATTTTTTGCTCTCTCAAGAAGAACCTCGTTACCCGCGTACAATATCTCGTTCAAACGTCCAGGATCTCTGATGTGCACATCTTGTGACGAGCCGTCTAACATTTCTACAGTGCCGAGAAAACGGTTCTTTCTTTTTTGAAAAATTCCTCGTGTATCATGTGGGATCTCTAATAGGGGTCTGTTCATTTTATCTTTTCCAAAATTATGGCGGGACAGAGATCTCTTACGCCTTGGATCTTGCCGACCTTATCGGTCATTATCTTAGAGAGATGTTCGTTATCTTTTGCCCATATCTCTGACATTATCATGTGGTCGCCTGTAGACTTCGCCACCCATTTGACCTCGTCTATTTCACTCAGATTCTCGACGGCTTTCAAAAAATATTCTGGTTCTACATCTAAACCTAAAAAAGTGACCATGTGATACCCTAAACGAGATGGATCGATTTCTACCGTGAATCTTTTTATTATGCCCCGCTCTTTCATCCTGTCTATCCTTTTTCTGACAGTAGCTTCGCTGACTTCTAACTCGTCTGCGATCACGGTGTAAGGAGTTCGTGAATCTTTTTCGAGTGTTTCGATTATCTTTTTATCTTTTTCGTCGAGTTTATCCATCTTAACTAAAGGTATGGTTCTGTTCTATTTAATATTTTTTAGTGATTCGAACAAAAAATACTTATACTTCGCACATATTAGGGCGTTATAACCGGAAGTGAGACGGGTATGGTAGGTAAAAGCATATCGCTGATGGATGTCAAAAAAAATTTGTGTGAAAAACACGGAGTCCCAAAGTTTAATTTAGGGGGACGTTCATTACCTTTCTATCGAGATGAGAGGGTTTATCGTCTCGCAGGAGGAGGAGATAAAATATGATTAAAGATGAAGATGTAGAGAATATAAGCTTTGAAGAGATGGTAAAAGGTGCAGTTAAAGCGGAGATAAACGCTAGAGAAGTCTATGAACACATGGCTGGAAGAGTAGATAATTTCGTCATGGTCGAAAGATTTGAATTCCTTGCTGGCGAAGAAGAAAAACATGAGGGTTTTTTAAGAGATATATACGAAAGCTTAGTATCTAAAAAAGAGATCGATCCAGACCAAGAAACACCCGTGCCCTTGCCTTACATCAGATACGGAAAAGACGTGGATGAAAGCGAGATAATCGAGCAGGCGATGGACGCCGAGATCGCTTCCCGGGATTTCTACAAGAAAATGGCGGAAAAAGCAGAAAATGTTGGTCTCGAAAAGAATCCTAAAAAACTGTTGATCTATCTCGCAGGGATGGAACAGAACCACTACCAGATATTGAAGAACGAATTCGAGAGGATGAGCGAGTTCGAAGAGTTCGACGAGTATCATCCTGGGATGCACTTAGGGCCTTAGAGGTGTGTATGTATGGCTAAATGGAGATGTACCGTTTGCGGATATATATATGACGAGGAAAAAGGCGACGAGAGCAACGATATAGAACCAGGAACTGAGTTCGATGAACTTCCTGACGATTGGGTCTGTCCTGTCTGTGGAGCGCCGAAAGAAGATTTTGAAAAAATAGAAGATTAAAATGGAGGTATAATATATGGAAGAAAAACCTGAAGAGATAAAGGAGGGCGTGAAAGCTCCCGATTTTACGCTGGAAGATCAACACGGGGACGAGTTCACTTTGAGCGACTATAAGGGCAGAACTAAAGTATTATTGTCGTTCCATCCTCTCGCTGGAACGAGTGTGTGTGCAAAACAGATGATTTCTCTTGAGAAGAGGAACCATAAGTTCCAGGAATTGAACATGATCCCGGTGGGGATCAGTGTGGATTCGGTCCCCGCCAAGAAGCTTTGGTCTGAAAAACTAGAGCTTGAAGATCTGCGCATACTTTCCGATTTTTGGCCCCACGGCGAGGTTGCCAAAAAGTACGGCCTTTTCGACGAAGATAAAGGGTTCTCAAAAAGAGCTAACGTTCTGGTCGATGAAGATCAGGTCATAGCTTTTTCCAAAGTTTATCCTCTTGGTGAAGCTCCTGAGTTCAGAGAGATTATTTCTTTCGTTAAGGAGAAAATGTAAATGTATATGAAAGGAGGTGAAAATATGTCAAAAATAGAAGATATGTATCAAAAAGACGATTGGAAGACGGAAAAGCACGTACCAGTGATCGAAGTGGAAGAGAAGGGAGACGAGATGAAAGTCAAGGCCAGCGTTGGAAGAAAAGAGGTAGCGCATCCGAACGAAACGGAACACCATATCAGGTGGATCGAGCTGTACTTCAAACCTGAAGGGGAGGAATACCCTTATCAGTTGGGAAAATACGAGTTCACGTCACACGGCGAATCCGTTAAAGGTCCGAACACTAGTACGGTTTACTCGGAACCGGAAGTGGTGAGCGTATTCAGCACCGATAAATCAGGTACTCTGATAGCGAACTCGTACTGTAACATCCACGGATTGTGGAGTAACGAAAAAGAATTGTAAAAAGGAGAGTAGATAAAATGGAAGAAGAAAAAAAGGGCATGCCTTTGATAGGCGATAAGTTCCCTGAGATGACCGTACAGACGACGCACGGCGAGATAAAACTGCCGGACAAGTTCAAAGGACAGTGGTACATACTGTTCTCGCATCCGGCGGATTTTACACCGGTTTGTACTACAGAATTCTATGCATTCCAGAAAAGGTACGATCAATTTAGAGAGCTGGATACCGAGCTCATAGGTCTCAGCATAGACCAGGTGTTCAGTCATCTAAAATGGGAAGAATGGATCGAAGAGAAGATGGGAGAAAAGATAGAGTTCCCGATAATAGCGGACGGCAGAGGTAAAGTAGCGGAAAAACTGGGCCTTATACACGGCGGTGAAGGAACCACGACGGTAAGAGCTGTGTTCATGGTAGATCCCGAATCAACTATCAGAGCGATACTGTACTATCCCGCAGAATTAGGTAGGAACATGGACGAATTCATCAGGATGATCAAGGGATTCCAGAAGTCGGACAAGGAAGGCGTCGCCATTCCTGCGAATTGGCCTGAGAACGAACTGATAGAAGACAGGGTCATAATCCCTCCGGCAAACAGTGTTGAAGCCATCGATGATAGAAAGAAGAGGGAGGAAGACGGAGAGATCGAGTGTTACGACTGGTGGTTGTGCCATCGGGAATCCTAAAACCCCTTTTTTATTATTTATAAAGATTATAACCAAAATTCACATAGAATAATAAGAGGTGTTTAGATATGAGCGAAGAAAAAGAAGAATTAGGAGCGATGACGAAAAAGTCTTTGAACGAAGCATTCCAGGGCGAGTCCATGGCGCACATGAAGTACCTACACTTCAGTGATGTCGCTAAAGAAGAGGGTAAAGAAAACATCGCAAGACTGTTCAGAGCGATAGCCTATGCGGAAAGAGTGCACGCGGGAAATCACTTTGAGGAATTGGGTAACATCGGAAACACTAAGAAAAACCTTCAAGCAGGTATAGACGGAGAGAATTTTGAAGTGAACAGTATGTATCCCGCTTACCATGCAATAGCGGAATTGGAGGAAGAATACGGTGCACAGACATCTATAAATTACGCCCTAGAAGCTGAGAAGATCCACGAGAAGATGTATGAAGAAGCGAAAGAGGCCGCTGAAAACGACGAAGATATAGAACTAGAAGATGTTTACATCTGCCCTAAATGCGGATACACGCATGAAGGAGAACCTCCGGAGAACTGCCCGGTCTGCGGGATTTCCAGTGATAAGTTCAAAGTATTCTCTGCGTGAAGGTGATGAAGATGATAGATGAAGAGATGGAAGAAGCGCTGAACGAACAGATAAACGCGGAGTTCTATTCCGCCTACATCTACCTCTCCATGGCCTCTGAGTTCGCGTCCAGGAGCTTGGACGGCTTCGAGACGTGGATGCATTCACAATTCATCGAAGAGATCAACCACGGTATGAGGTTGTACCAGTATGTTAACAGCAGAGGCGGAAGAGTGGAATTAGGGGATATCGAAGAACCAAAGGTTAAGTGGGACTCTCCGCTCGAGATGTTCAAGGAAGCCTATGAACACGAGCAGTACGTCACCGGAAGGATCAACGATCTGGCGGATCTAGCGGAAAAGAAGAACGACAGAGCGACCTTACAGATGCTGCAGTGGTTCATAGACGAACAGGTCGAGGAAGAAGAGTCGGCGGAAGAGATAGTAGATAAACTGGAGATGATCGGAGACGACTACAGAGGGCTGATGATGTTGGACAAAGAGTTAGGAGAGCGACCCTTAAAAACCGTATTCCCTATAGAAGGCAAAAACGATGAGTGATGGTGTCTACGTTCAAAAACCCTTTTTTCATCATTTTTGATTTGGAAGCGTAAAATACTAAATATAATAATGTAATATGACTAAAAGAGGGAGAAAGATGGAAGATGAAGATGTTTTCACGTATATGGTAGGAGGAAAGGCGGGAGAGGGGGTCAAAAAGGCGGGAACGGCCGCTACAGATCTCTTTTTAGACCTTGGTAGGGAATCATTTCAGATGAACGATTACCAGAGTCTGATAAGAGGGGGACATAATTTTTCCGTAGTCAGCACTTCTATTAGAGAAGTCTACAGTCATCATATGGAAGCAGACCTGATAGTGAATCTGGACGAACGAAGCCGGAAAATACACGAGGAACATCTAGCCGAAGAAGGATTGATGTTCTATAATTTGGACGACTCTGAAGAAAGAGATGAGGGACTAGGCCTTCCTCTAGACGAGATGGCAAAAGAGTATTCCAAACCGGATCTGATAAAGGGCGTGGCGGGCATAGCTGTGCTAGCCGCTTATACAGGCATGGACCAAAAAGATCTGGAGGATCTGATCGAAAAAGAATATTCTAGAGGGGTCGAAGAGAATCTATCTTTTGCGAAAGAAGTATACAAAGAAGTTGAAGAAAAGATAGATGAGACGATCAATTTGGAAAAAGGAAAAACCGATTCTACGGTTCTTACAGGGAATGAGTCGTTGTCTTTAGGTGCTGCCGCCGGTGGCTTGGATATGTACATCGGATATCCCATGACTCCCGCATCTTCTATACTTCACTTTTTTGCCGCCCATAAAGACGATCTGCGAGTGATGCCGATCCATCCAGAAAACGAGATCGCGGTGGCGAATATGGCTGTAGGAGCCACCGTACCGGGTGCTAGGGTCATGGTGGGCAGCAGTGGAGGGGGTCTCGCATTGATGGAAGAAACGATCTCTTTAGCTGGGATGACGGAAGCTCCGGTTTTATTCGTTTTGTCTTCTCGTCCCGGCCCTTCGACAGGTGTTCCGACTTATACAGAACAGGGCGATCTGAGCTTCGCTCTAAACCAGGGACACGGTGAATTCCCCTTGATCGTTGCATCGCCAGGTAGCGTAAAAGAAGCTTTTTTCCTTTCAAAGGAGATGTTGGATCTCGTGTGGAAGTATCAGACACCCGGCATATTTCTCACTGAGAAGCATCTATCGGAAAGTGCTAAAACTTTAGATCTAGATCTGGATTTTTCGGATGAAGATGGTCTAGAAACTAAAATGGCCGATGAAGATGATGACTACAAGAGGTACGAAAAAACGGAAGACGGTATTTCACCTTTAAAATTCCCTCCATCCAAAGATCTCATAAAGTGGAACAGCTACGAGCATGATGAATTGGGTTATACTACGGAAGACGCGGAAACAGTCAAAAATATGCATGACAAGAGAAGGGAGAAGAACGAAACTCTGATCTTAGACCTTAAAGATATGAATACGGTGAATGAGTTCGGGGAAGGAGACGCGGTGATATTCACATTTGGCTCTACCACTCTAAGTGTACGTGAGGCTCTAAAGTTTACCGATATAGAAGCCAAGGTAGTTCAGCCCGTGTTTCTGAAACCTTTTCCGATCTGGGAACTTGAAAGATATATGGATGAAGAGGTCATCGTCGTAGAACAAAATTCTACCGGTCAGTTGGCAAAGCTCTTGCGGGAGAAATGCGGTATCAAACCGAAAACGGTGATAAGAAAATATGATGGGAGGCCTTTTGGACCTCGCAAACTCGCTGAAAAGTTAGAGGGGGCGATAGAATGAAGTTGGATGAATCGGAGGTAGAGAGTGAAGTGGAAAACACGTGGTGCATCGGTTGTGGAAATTTTGGACTTCTGAACTCGGTGAAAAACGCGGTAAAAAAGCTTGAAGATGAAGGCGTTGGAAAGGACCGTCTGTTGATTTCCGCCGGTATAGGATGCCATGGCAAGATATTCGATTACTTGAACCTTTCAGGCTTATACTCCCTACACGGCAGAGAATCCGTTACCATCCAAGGTATGAAATTTGCAAACCCAAATTTAAAAGTGATGGCCTTCGGCGGCGACGGAGACGCCTATGGTGAAGGTTTGGCACATCTGATATTTGCGGCTAAAAGGAACGCGGACATAACGATGATAATCCACAATAACGGTAACTATGCTTTGACAACAGGCCAAAAATCACCTACGAGCGTTCAAGGGTTCAAGGGTCCGTCCTCACCGGAAGGGAGCGTTGATGAGCCAATAAATCCTCTAAAAGTACTGCTTTCCTCCGACGCGGGATTCATAGCACGGGGCTACCCGGGAAAGATGCAGCATTTAACGGAAGTGATAGTTGAAGCGGTGGATCACCAAGGCTTTTCTTTGGTAGACGTGCTTCAGCCCTGTGTAACCTTCAACGATACATACGAAAAGTACAACGAACTCGTAGAGGTGTTGGATGAACCTGCGGAGACCAGAAAAGAAGCGGTAGAACTGGTGGAGAAAGAAGAAAGACTCCCTATAGGTGTACTTTACAAAGAAAAGATGCCCGTCTTCAACGAGAGAATTTATCCTGAAAAAAATCCCGTCGAAGATAGGATGGATGAAAAAGAAAGATTTGAAGCGGTAAAGAAGATATTGGATGAAAAGAGGTGATGGAGATGGAATTGGACGAAGCGATAGAAAAAAGGAGAGCTTATAGGTCTTTGGAAGAAGTGGAGATAACTGACGAGATCATCGAAGAGTTGGCGGAGACGGCTCAACTCTCTGCCTCCTGTTTCAACAACCAGCCCTGGAATTTTGTTTTTGTCCATGACGAAGAGATGCTGAAAAAGATGAAAGACGTGATGATGCAGGGTAACGAATGGACTCAGAACGCCTCTCTTATCATAGGTGTTTTCAGTAAAGCAGAAGACGACTGCGAAGTTCAAAAAAGAAAATACCACCTTTTCGATACCGGTCAAGCTTCCGCCTTCTTACAGTTGAAAGCCACTGAGATGGGATTAGTAGCACATCCGATCGCAGGATTCGATGGAGCTGATGCGAAAGAACTGCTCGAGATCCCGGATGAGTATACTCTGATAACGTTGATCATCGTGGGAAAACATTCAGAGGATATGGTGGATATCCTTTCTGAGGATCAGGTCGAGATCGAGAAAGAGCGGCCTGAGAGAGACGATTTGGAAGAGTTCGTGTACCGGAATAAGTTCAAGGGATGATCGCTGTTAAAGGTCTTCGATCATGCTAGCGTGCTCGATATCATAGAACCTCTAATACCTCTTTGGTCTTTCTCGAGATCAAGGTTTCCACATTGGGCTGCCTAAAGGAAGTACCGTTTTTTCGGCCATGGTATTCAGCAATACAGCTGCTGCCGCATAGAACGAAAGTGCGGACGTTATCAGTAAAAATACACCCGCATAAAATCCAGAATAGCCCCATAGATAATGTGCCATCAGGATGGGGAGCGCTATATCCACAGCGACAACGATCGTGAACAGTACCTTATTCGTCATCATAGACGCAAAGGTCACGATCAGCAAGAAGACGAATACTGCAACGAGTCCAGCAACATAGTGATTTGTATCAACTGTTACATCTGTAAATACATTGATAAATGCAGTCAAAGCGATGGAATACATAGCCATGGAAAAGAATGTAAAAACCGTAGCTCCAAAGATGTTATTACGTTTGAATTCCATTATCCCTGCTACAAATTGTGTAGTCGCACCGAAAAAAAGTACCCACGGGATCAACAGAGCCGTGTTAGTGCCGTCGGCCAGATCCATATAGGTAGCACCGAGTAATAAGGCGGCTACGGCTAGACCGAAAAGGCCTAAGGATGCTGGCTCAGTAGATTTTTCAGGAAGCTCTTTGATAAAGATATCCCTAGGTTGATTGTTATTCTCCATGAAAATTTGCTAGACTCCTATTATATTTATGTTTAATGGATGTTTGGTCTTCATCCCAAAATGTTCAATTAGATTTTTATCTAATTATAGTTAGGATGGAGTGTAGTAACAGGCAAATGAATCCCAAGGTAGTACAGCAAGTAAATAGGGAGTTGGATACCCTTACGATTGATGGTATTATAAGGCCTCTAAAGAAGCTAAACAAACCGTGGAAAGGAAAGAAACTAGGTCGTAAACCTTATCCTCCAAAGGTAGTTACCTTTTGTAGTATAACCTAACTTTGACAGTTATTTGCATTTTACGTTAGAAAAAGTCAAGAAAATCTCTTTGACAGGTGGTAAAAACAACAACTTTTTGGGGGAGTACGACTTAAATATCCATTGATTTTTAGGATTTTCTCCTTGATTATAGCCTATAGTAAAAGACACGACATTTTGTACTTTTTTTGTGTCTTTTACTAGCAGTGGAGCTCGTAACTTAGTTCAAAAAGTTATGAGTTCCACTATAATTTTACTATTTTTCTGAAGATCATAATCCGTATTGAGTTATCGTCAGCCTTTGAATACGTTATCTTTTGTTGGGTAGCATTTTTGGTAATGACTGTCCCTAGCTTTTTTCACTGACCGTAGCTGTCGGAGGATAAGATAGGGATATCATCGTTGTTGGAGAAGATTCCTGCAGTTAGTCTTCTTCGTCGTTCTCTTCCTCTTCGTTATCTTTTCGGGGAGTGTTTTTATCAGATGTCTTCTCGTCACTCCGCATACCCATCCAGACGAACACTATTAGAGCTATGACGGACAGAACTATAGCAACGATCAACCAACCGTCGGTGGTGACTTCTTCAACAGTAAAAGTGATGCTCATATCTTCAGCTTCTATGTCGTACTCCCCTTCCTCTTCGACCTCGTAGCTCGTTGAAACCGTTTCTGTTTCACCGGCCTCCAGCTCTACATCGACTTCGTCGATAAGGGCGTCGTTCACGTGAAATTCTACGGTGTATTCTCCTTCTAGCTCGCCCACGTTGGTCACGTCTACGCTTATCTCAACTTCTTCGCCCAATTCCGGTTCTTCCGGCTCTACTGTTAGGGCAGAGAATTCGAATTCTGCCGGGTCCAACTCCTCAAAATGTGCGGTGATGGTTTTATCTTCGTCCATGGTGACGGTGATTTCTACTTCTGTAGTTGTTTCGTCACCGGACCACTCTTCGAAGTACCAACCTTCGGCAGGTACCGCTGTTAAAGTGACTTCGGTCCCGTGTTCGTACTCTTCTTGATCCAACTCCCTTTCCACCGAACCTTCACCTTCTATGTTCACCTCTAGCTCGTGATACTCCACATCCTCTTCAAACCATGCCGTGATTTCTTTATCAGAGTCCATGACCATGGTGATATTTTCATCAGTACTTTCATGAGCACCTGTCCATTCAACGAAAAGCCAACCCTCGTCAGGTACTGCCGTAAGAGTGACTTCCGTTCCCTCTTCGTACTCTTCCCGCTCAGGTTCTACCACCACGTCACCTTCACCCTCTACATCCACCGTCAATTCGTATGTTTGGATCTCTTCGAACACCGCCGTTATCTCCTTGTCATCGTCCATCACTATAGTTATCTCTTCCTCCGTTCCTTCCGCATCGCCAGTCCATTCATGAAAGTGCCAACCTTCGTCAGGTACTGCCGTAAGAGTCACTTCCGTTCCCTCTTCGTACTCCTCCCGCTCCGGTTCTACATCCACCGTGCCTTCTCCTACTATCTCTACATCCAACACGTATGTCTTGATCTCGAAGTGCGCCGTCAACTCCTTATCGTCGTCCATCTCTATCGTTATCTTTTCTACTTCCTCTTCTACATCGCCTTCCCACCTGTCGAATTCAAACCCGTCGGCCGGTTCCGCTTCGAGCGTTACCGTGGTGCTTTCAAAGATAGTGAAAGTTTCGTAATCGATAACAGTTTCCTCCACATTATCGTAAGAGACCCGAACTTCACCTTCTCCGTCTCCTATCTCTACGGCAAGGTCGAACTCTTCGGCCTCTTCAAAGTGAGCTGTTATCTCGTAGTCGTCGTACATCGTTATCGTGGTTTCGGCGGATTTTGGATCGGCAACGCTGTCGATCTCGCCGGTCCATTCGTCGAAGATCCATCCTTCGTCGGCAGCGGCTTTTAGGTCCACTTCCGTACCATTCCTGTAAACAAAGGTCGTGCCGTCCACGATCTCCTCCCCATCGACCTCGACGGTTCCTTCCCCTTCGACGTTCACCTTCAATTCATACTTTAGGGGTTCCGTGTCAAATGAATAGGTGGGAGATACGGTCCTGTTACCCTTATCTTGACTATTCGCTTCCACATTCCATTTGTAAGTGGTGTTATATTCTAATTCTATTTGTCCTGTCTCTACCCTTCCATCTTTTTCGATCTCCTCCGAGTATTTTAAGGTGTCATCCAGATAGAACTCTACTTCTACCGGATAATCATCACTCTCTATCTCTACCGATAAGGTGGTGTTCACAGGGGTCTCGGTTTCCTCGTTTGATGGTTCTGGATCCAATATACGTGGTGAGGAGGAAATAGTCGGATTAGTCCACGGATATTCGTCTTTAGCTTCCCCCATGATATTCCTAGGTACGTCCACTATGCCGTCCGAACCCGGTTCGTCCTGCCCGGGACCGCTGTACTCATCGGGTTCGATATGGTCATCCCAGTAGTTGCCCCCGATCGGATATGGCTTGTTCCAATTATTACGCCTCATAGCATCATAAGCATGATATTCATTCCCTATGAACCTGTTATGATAAATGATAGAATCTTGTGAGTAAATGAGAAAACCTACGGTATTGCCCGTAACATTATTCTCTAAAAGGATGTTTGGAGATTCCCCTGCAAAATATCCATACTCATTGTCAGATATTGTATTTGAGGTTATTCTGTTTTCACCACTTCTCGCAAAGTAAAGACCATGTCTATTGTTCACTATCTGATTATCAGTTATATTGTTCTCAGAAGAGTGTCCCACCAATATTCCTATACCTCCACCGGTGATGTTCTGATTTTCGATCGTAACTCCTGTAGAATTTGCGAGTATCACTTGACCGGCCCCCGGAGGAACAGTACCTCCTGTCCTGTTCTTCCAGTAATACACCGGATCGCCATTGACTGTGTTGCTCGTGTCTATCTCGTGCCAACTCCAATGCCATGGCCCGATCTTCAAACCTTCGGTTATGTAAAAGCCAGTACCCTTCATCGTGTTGTTTGCAAAGTTATTGTTCCATGATTCTATAAGAGTTATTCCCCGATCAACAGATGAGATAGTGTTATTTTCAACCTTGATATCCGTAGTCCTTTCCAACCTTATACCATCGAAACTGTCTGCGATGTTATTATTTTCGACCGTGTTATTCCAGGAAAAACCGATAGATATAGATGCACCAGTGATATTTTGGTTTTCAATTGTAACCCCTGTAGAATTTGCGAGTATCACTTGACCGGCTCCCTGAGGAACAGTACCTCCTGTCCTGTTCTTCCAGTAATACACCGGATCGCCGTTGACCGTGTTGGTGGTATCTATCTCGTGCGTATGCCAATGCCCAAAAGTATCTCCAGAAATGAATAATTCGCCTCCTATCATCTTGTTAGACACAAGAGTATTCTCCCCACTCAGCCAAAAGTGTAAAGATACTGTATCATGGATGATGGTGTTGTTAATCCAAGTTATTTCATAGGAACCAACTACATCCACTCCACTGCTACCGGCATTATCCTGGATCGTATTATTGGAGAGATGAACTCCACGGGAATTGCCAAGCCAAATCCCCCCTCTTACTCCTGATTCCCATGGTTTAAAGTCGAAACCATTATTCGAGAGGATGTTATCCGAGATGATCCCATTTTCTACATACTCAAATGCTATTCCATAAGTTTCGGCACTGTGGATATAGTTATTTTTTAATTCAAAATGAACTGACGTCTGTGAAATGAAAATACCAGTACCAATCCCCTCAGAATCTATCTCATATCCTTCGATAATATAAGGATCCTGCTGTTCGCCAGTCCCCGGCCAGTCATTCTCTTTTGCTTTCTCGTGAAACTCCACGTCATCGCGGATCCAGATCGGGTCTCGAGGAGTGTAATCATCTCTTATGCTTTCATTGTTCCCCTGGTTTCCCCTCGAGTTCTTCGAAGGTGTTGGAAAAACTTGTTCTAGATACTGCTGATGGTATGAGATTCTTCCCGTTTCAATTAGGCCTCTTTCAAACGAAGGATAAGAATAATTCGGTTTTTCTAGAAAAGAATCAGCGTGTATATCTTTATCTATTTCGGCCTCTAGCATCTCGCTTTCCCTTTTATTTTCTTCACGAACTGTTTCGTTCGCATTCCCTAATCTGAGAAAAACCCCTGCCGAGAATACGCTTACACACAATATTAATACCATCATTAATACCATCAGCCAAACTAGATTTTTCATCATTTTCATCCTCTTCCATTTAAGATTGTTTTAGAGGTATATGTATTTTATCCAAAATATATATATATATATCCTTTGTGCTATACTTCTTCGTGGTGTAAGTGTGAAAAACCCCCGATTACTAACCATATTTGTAGGAGCGGTTTTGGTGATCTCTGTAGCGGGTGCTGTGTCACCCGACGTAGTTACCGCTGAATCCGACCAGGAACTGGTCCTGGTCAGGGATGTCGAGGAGGACGAAAACACGGCCGATTTTGAAGAGGTAGGGACCGTATTAGATCGATACGGCAGGTATCTGCTGTTGGAAGCGCCTGAATTCGAGATAGAGAACCTAAAAGAGAACTACGGGATAGACTGGTTGGAAGACCGAAACGAGCTGAACATTAAAGGACACGAGTTCAACACAAACGAAGGATACCCTGACTTCGATCTAGAATTGATGATAGATGGCTACGAAGAAGGAGAAAGGGGCATCTACATCGTGGATATGATCGGACCTGTAAATCCGGAATGGCGGGAAGAACTCAAAGAGGAGATAGATGTTGATATAATCAATTACCAGCGGAATTATGCCTACGAGGTCGTTATGACACCAGAACAGGCGGATGAAGTTGAAGACCTGTACTTCGTCGATTGGGTTGGAATCTATCAGCCTGGGTTCAAGCTGGCTGAAAATCTAGAGCCGGGAGAAGTCAATATCCAGTTGATCGAAAATGCTAGCCAATCTGTGATTGAAAACTTGGATTCAATTGTCAAAAATACCACTGAGACTGATATAAGTACTGGCGGAAAAAGAATAACAGGTGTGATTGGAAACGAAGCTGAACTTTTTGATATTGCTAGGAAGAACGAGGTGTATTATATCTCTAATATTTACCAACCAGTGTTTTTCGATGAGGTAGGTACTCAAATCACTGGTGGTGGTGCATGGAACTGGGATCCATTTAACAATCCTAATAGTGCCTATAGGGGAGAAGGAGAATATGGTTCATTGGCCAATCAATTAGGATATGAAGGCGACGACGTCATTATTGCTGTAGCAGATACAGGTATTGATATCCATGATGACTTCCAGGACAGACTATTTGATGGACACTACTTCGTAGGAGATGATTGGAGTGATGAACACGGCCATGGAACTATGGTATCTGGTTTGGCCGCCGCAAATACTCATGAAGATTATGGCACTGGGAGTACTATTGAAGAATTTGAAGAAGGGGCAAACGAATATTATAAAGGACAAGGATCTGCCCCAAAGGCAGAATTGTTTTCAGTCAGAATAGGAGATAGTACCGGCGGGATTCATCTTCCAGATGATATTTTTGAAGTGATAGAAGTGGCAAAACAAGATGGAGATGCATATGTTCATACTAACTCCTGGGGTTTGACGGAAGATTTAGGAGAATATACTGAGCATGCAGAAATTTACGACGCTGCCGTGCGTGATTCAAATCGTGATACTTCTCAAAACGAAGAGATGATGATAACTGTCGCTGTTGGTAATTCTGGAATAGAAGCAACGGAGGACCCTCCTTGGGATTATTGGAGGAAGGACTACACGATATCATCCCCCGCTACTGCAAAAAACGTTATCTCGGTAGGTGCCGTTGAAAATTATAATCCACATCTAATCGAAGAATACGATGACAGACCTGGGTTTCATAGTAATCCGCATCGTCTTGCTAAACGGATAGGTTTTGATGGAGAGGACATGGCAGGATTCGGGAGTTCCCGAGGATGGACCCAGGATGAGAGAATCAAACCGGATTTAGTGGCTCCTGGAGAGAATGTTTATTCGACAGGACGAGCTGGTGACAATTATAATTTGGGCATTGGGACTTCTTACCCAACTCCTACAGTTGCTGGTGCTTCTGCAGTTATCACAGAATGGTTTGAAGAGTATTATGGATATGAACCAAGCCCCGCAATGGTCAAAGGATTGTTAATCAATACAGCTAGTCCAATAGGTGGAGGAGAACTTGAACCTTCCAATAGCATACC
>SL_8KL_010_SEDDRAFT_10001721_pt1 | contig 18893 bp, 11 predicted proteins | sample SodLakKL_010_SED_4_FD_11160 | JGI IMG/M metagenome (IMG submission 11160)
AGCCCCTTCTCCTATACCCAAAGCCAGGGGCAGCATGGCCAGCATGGTGGTTAAGGCGGTCATAATAATCGGCCGCAGACGGACCGAGGCTCCTTCCAGAATAGCCGCCCTTAATTCATATCCTTCCTTTCGCAGCTGGTCAATATAATCTATTAAGACAATGACATTGTTAACTACAATCCCCACCAGCATGATTATACCAATCAGGGCCACAACATTGATGGTGTGCCCGGCCACTGCCAGCCCTAAAAGAGAGCCGCTTAAGGCCAGAGGTACGGCCAGCATCACAATAAAGGGATAGACCAGAGATTCAAACTGAGCGCCCAGTACTATATAGACCAGAAAAATGGCCATGGCCAGAGCCAAAAACAGCTGATAGAAGGCATCTTCCATCTCCTCAATCTCTCCGGCAATAGTATAACCATAACCTGGAGCAAAATCAACGGCCTCCAGCTCTGCTCTCAGCTCCTGCTCTATACTTCCCAGATCCCTGTCCACCACATCAGAGGTGATCTCCATAATTCTTTCCTGAGCAAAGCGGTTAATCTGCCGGGGACCGGTGGTATAATCCAGATCAGCTATTTCAATTAGAGGAATTAAATCACCCCGGGCATTCATGATTCTCATATCTTCCAGGGTCCGCAGGGCTGATTCTTTCTGGGTGGCCTGGACCCGAATATCATATTCACGCCCTTCATGGCGCCATTCAGAGGCCACTATGCCGTCTATGGTGTTTTCAATTATACGGCCCACCTCGGAGGCGGTTAAGCCCTGCTGATGCAGCCGGCTGCGGTCATAATTTATCTGCAGTTCGGGCCGGCCCTGGCCCAGGGGACTGTCCACATCCTGGGTCCCTTCAATATTCCGGATAATCTCTTCCACCAGGGCTGTATACTCCTCCAGCTGATCCAGATCATGTCCATGAATCCTAACTGCCAGGGGATCACCAAACAAACCTGCCCCCAGCATCTCACTGCCCATTACGGTATAATCGGCCCCGGGGATCCGGCCCACAATCTGGCGGGCAACCTCCATCAGGTCCCTGGTGGTTCTTTCTCTCTCCGAGGAGGGAACAAGGCGGAGCATAATCCGGGCTGTGTTGCTACCTCCTCCACCACCCCCACCGATTAAGGCTCCGTCATCAGCACCAATACTGCTGAAAATGGACTCTACTTCCGGTTCCTTCTGCAGTTCATTCTCTATTCTTTTAACCACGGATTCGGTCTCCAGCAGAGTGGTTCCCGGTGCCAGTTCAAGATTAATATTAACTTCTCCCTCATCAAAAGCCGGCAGAAACTCAGTACCCAGCAGCATAAACTGCAGAGCCCCGGCTCCCAGAATAACCAGAACCACCAGGGCTACCACCCAGGGCTGGTCCAGACAGAAATTAAGAATGGCCGAAAATAAGGACTGTACCCGGTTAAAAACCGGATCAAAAACTTTTTTCTGGAATTTTTCCATCCAGCCCGCCTTATCATTATCCCGGAGTAAAAATCGGGACAGCATGGGCAGCAGGGTCAGGGCCATAAACAGGGAGGCGGCCAGAGAAAAGGCAACGGTCAGGGCCAGCTCAGAGAATAACTGCTGGGCTAAGCCCTCAATAAAGACCACCGGCAGAAATACAATAGCTGTGGTTATGGTGGAAGTTAAGATGGCCACAGCCACCTGTTTGCTGCCTTTCCCGGCTGCGGCAATGGGTCCTTCTCCTTCCTGGCGCAGCCGATAAATGTTCTCCAGGACCACAATTGAATTGTCAACCAGCATCCCCACTCCCAGGGCCAGTCCACCCATGGTCATCATGTTTAAGGTTAAATCCTGAAAATAGAGCAGGGCAAAAGTGGTGATCAAAGAAAAGGGTATGGCAATACCGATAATAACTGTGGTGGACACATTGCCCAGAAAAATCAGGAGCACAATTACGGCCAAAATACCACCAAAAATTGCATTTATAATCAAATTGTTTATCGAATCCTCAATAAATTCGGCCTGATCAAGCCCAATATCAATCGTTATTCCTTCCATTTCCTGCTCAATCAAAGCAAGTTCCTCTCTCACTCTCCGGGACACGGCAACCGTGTTGGCATCACCCTCCCGCTGAATGCCAAGCCCCACACTCTCCTGCTGGTTCATGCGGGCGATATGGGTTCGGGTGCGGTAAGCATCCTCAATATCGGCAACCTCGGTCAGCCGGATCTGATGCTCCTGGGGATTGGTTATGATCATATTTTCTAAATCCCGCCAGTCATCATACTGCCCCATGCTCCTCAGGGTATACTGGCGGTCCCCAACTGTTATATCCCCTCCCGGCAGATTGATGTTCTCGGCACCAATAAACTCCGTAATTTGAGTTATACTCAAATCATAATGAGCCAGTTTTTCCGGGTCGGCAGTTATCTGAATTTCTCGCCTCTGGCCTCCGGAAACATCAACCGAAGCCACTCCTTCCAGCCTTTCCAGCCGGGGCTCTATCTCATCTTCGGCCAGATACCTGATCTCCTCCAGATCATCTCCGGAAATACTGGCCTCAACGACCGGCAGCATGCTGGGATCAAAGCTGACAATTAACGGATCTTCAGCTCCATCCGGAAAAAATCCCTCCACCTGGTCCACAAGCTCCCGCATATCCATAATTGCAAAATCCATGTCCGTACCCCAGGTAAAATTAACCACCACCGTGGCCTGGCCCGGACGGGAGAATGATTCTATATGCTGAATATTCTCCAGGCTGGACAGTATTTCTTCTAAGGGCCGAACAACTAAATTCTCTATCTCTTCGGGTCCCGCACCCTCATATTCAACCATTACCGCTCCCGAAGGAAATACAATTTCCGGGAATAAATCAATATTTAAATTGAGAAAACCAATAACCCCCACCACTATAATTAATATAAATATTAAGCTGGAGGCTATTGGCCGGTTAATAGCTATATCAATAATCTTCATTGTTTCTCACCTCAACCAGATCACCCTCAGCAGCTCTATCCTGACCTCTGGTAATCACCCTTTCATCCTCCTGGAGGCCGTCAGTTATTTCATAATATTGTTCAGTATAGGCACCCAGCTGGACCCGGTTTTCAACCACCCGGTTGTTATCATCGATAGTATACACATAGTTATTAATGCCCTCCTGAAGTACTGCAGAGCGGGGCACGGTAACCACATTTTCTACTTCTGTCTCCGGCAGCTGAACTGAGGCATACATACCCGCCCGATAGCGGGCTCCCGGAAGGTCCAGCTCTATCTCCAGAGGAAAACCACCTCTTTCCCGGTCAAAGGCAGCTCCTATATAGGTGATCTGACCCTCTATGATCTGTTCATCGACCGCAGGTATGTTGGTCTCCACCACCCGGCCGGTATCGAGATTGACCAGTACATCCTCATTGACCGTAAGCTCCAGCTGCAGAGTGGGCGAAATCAGAACCACCGGGGGACTTTGAGCCTCAGGGCTGACCATGGTCCCCTCTTCAATCTCCAGCTGGCTGACAATACCAGCAGCCGGGCTTTTGACCTGCAGCATCTCTATTCTTTCCTGTACTATATCCCGGGCCGCCTCAGCCTGCTCCAGCTGGGCTTCAGCCCGGGCCAGCTCCTCCTGGCTGGGACCTTCCTCAATTAAATCCAGCATGGCTGTTGCCGCTTCCAGGTTGGCCTCACTGACCTCAATCTGATTCTCGGCTTCGATAAGCTGGAGTTCCAGAGAACGCGGTTCTTCATAAACCTGCCGGGCTAACTTCAGACCCTCCCGGGCTGTATCTAAATTGGCTTCTGCCTGCTCATACTGCAGCTCCGCATTTTTTAGCTGCTGTTCTATTCGCTCCTTCTGGTACTCAATCTCTTCAAAATCCCGTTCCGGCAGCGCCCCCTGTTCATATAGGTTTTTCATCCGTTCAAAATTTGTCTTTATTTCTTCCAGACCAATTTCGGCCTCTTCTATTTGATTGGCGGCCATGTCCCGCTGTATCCGGGCATTATTGACCTGATTTTCAGCCTCTATTACCTGCTGTCTTTCGGATATTAGATCCTCTCTTTCCTCTTTTAGCAGCTCATAGGACTCCCGGGCAGCCTTGAGTGCAGATTCTGCCTGTTTTACATGGCTTTCGGCCTCCCTTATCTCCTGGCTGCGGGCTCCCCTTCTCATCTCATCAAGCTGACTTTGGGCTGACTTGATCCCGGCCTCAACTTCTCTTTTTTCTATCTGAGCAATAGACTGATCCAGGGTGAAAAGGAGCTGATTTTCTGTTACCCGCTCCCCCTGTTTTACATGAATTGTCTCCACCTCTTCTGACATTGGGGGAAAGACATAATAGGTGCTTTCGGGGGTTACTGCGGCATTGAAAGTGGTATATTCGGTAAGGGATCTTAAGGCCGAACGTTCAGCGGTTACCGGTATGGCCTCTTCGTCCGGTTTATCAGCGGTCTCTTCTGCTGGTTCTTCTGCCTCATAAAAAAAATAATAGCCTCCGGCAAATCCGGCCAGTAAAAATGTGAACAGTAAGATGATAATAAGAATATTATTATTGCCTTTTACCTTTTGGGTCATACAATCATTCCTCCTGTGGTCCATCCTGCTGCCGCCTTTTTTTAAAAAATAGCAGAATATAATTTTCAGCACTTATTTTGGGGCAGGCTGTCGAACTCTTCTATTAGAAAAATCTTCCGGGATACTGATAGCCCAGCAGTTCGGCCAGGCGGGCAGCTGTGGATAGAAATTCGTATTCCAGCTGCAGGATTTCGGTTTTTATCTGCCGGACATCGGTCTGAGCTGCTGTGATTTCTAGGGCTGTAACCAGTCCGGCTTCATAACGGATTTCGGTTAATTCCAGATTGTCAGCTGCGGCCTTTTTTTGGGTCTCCATTAGAGCCAGGTTTTCTTTTATTTCCTCAAACTGCAGGTATAATATATCCAGTCCCTGTTTGATCTCCTCTAAGACCTGTTCATAGCGGCCGGCTGTTTGTTCCTCTTCCAGCCGGGCCCTGTCTATTTCTGCATCCCGGCGCCCGCCATCAAATATTTCATAATTGAGTCCCAGAGTCAGACTCCAGTGTCCATTGTCCAGACTTAATTCTGTATCCTGCCAGTTATAGGTCCCGGACGCAAAGATTTCCGGCTTTTTTTCGGCCTCCTTCATCTCAACCTCCATACCGGATAATGTCTTTTGAGCTTCCAGAAGCTGTAAATTCGGATTGTTTTCTTTAACCAGAGAAACCGCCCGGCTGCGCTCCACCGGGATCTTTTTTTCCTCCAGCTCTATATCTTCCAGGTTAATGTCAATATGGGCCGGCAGACCCAGTATATACTTGAAATTCCTTTTGGCCCTCCGGACTCTGTTTTCCGCCTGGGTCAGGCTGCGCTCCACACTGGCTTTTTCCGCTTCAGCCTGCAGGATATCACTTTCTGTAACAATACCCTCTTCATACTGCTGTTGGGTCAGTTCCAGAAATTCTTCGGCCTGCTGTAGAAAATCCTGATTAAGGTCAATCAGGGCCTGAGCCAGAAGGATGTCATAATAGGAATCCGCCACTTCCCGGGCCAGTGAGATTTTCTTTTGCTCTAACTGCACCTCGCTCATACCCAGTCCGGTTTCGGCCATCTCTACGGCTGTACTCAGACGCCCCCCGGTATAGAGAGGATAGCGGGCATTAAATTCAGTATAGAATATTTCTGAGGCAAAGGCTTCCGGCATTATTTCTTCCCAGTCCATGAAATCCTCCAGACCATCAATTATCTGCTGCAGATCTTCATCGGGAACGGTGATCTCCCCGGTTTCGGGCTCCTCCCTTTCTTTCTGGCGGGTATAGCTGGTCATAAAATCAAGCTGGGGCCTCAGGGCCGATTCGGCCTGCCGGATGCCGGTCTCGGCAATCTTCTGATCATATTCACCAACGGCAAGCTCCAGATTATTCTCCAGGGCCAGATCAATGCTTTCCTGCAGGGACAATGTTTCGGCCCGGACCGCAAAATTTAGACAAAAGATAAATATAAAGAGGCCAGCACTCAGCATGATGATTTTTGTTTTTTTGTACATAAGGTATCCTCCCCTGGTTAAAATAAATATTGAGCTGCCTTTTTTGGGTTAAAAGACCATTGAGAGACCGACACTGATTTCGGTGCCCCCAAAATCTTCACTGACATCCTGCAGCTCTTCATAAATACTGCGCTCAAGAAGGTCAAATATGTCCTTTTGGTCCCGGTCTCCATATTCATATTCCCGGTTATGAACATCAATATCCATCTTCAGGCTCCGGAAACTGCCCCGGGCAAAAAGCGACAGGGTCTCGGTCAGCTGATAGGCATATTCTGCTCCCAGTTTCCAGCCCAGGCTGGATGAAATGTCAAACAGTTCCTCGGTCTCCAGGCTGTGCTCTCCGGCCACCTCCTGTAAAAATTCCTCCAGTTCATCGGGGATGTCTTCCCCATCAGTATAGGTAAATTCAGCTTCATCATTATGGACTATCTTGCCATCACCCCAGAAATAGAGGGGGGTGAAGACCAGATCAATGGTTTCAAAAACGGGAATTAACAGGGGTAAAGTGATGCCTCTTAGGCTCAGCTCCAGTTCTGTATGAGTGGACCCTTCCAGCTCATAGGGGATAAACTGCTCCAGCTCTTCATCTTCATATTCGGTCATTTTACCGGTGCTCGCAAATTCAGCTTCAGCCCGGCGGCTGGTGAAATTCCGCTCATACTTAATGTGGGGATATATATCAAAATCCAAAAGCCGGTGGGCCACCGGATACAGCTGAATACCGGCCCTGTAGCCCAGGCCCTGTTCTATTTTGGCAGCTGTTTTATCCTCCTGGCGGTGGGTGGTGACTTCATATTCNATATCCTGCTCTGCAAAAAGTGACTCCCGGGTTAGGGCTACATAATCCCGGATAAAATTATTGTTATCCTCCAGCAGGTCATTAAATTCCTCCAGCTCCCAGAAGATATAGCTGCCACTGGTCTTGATACCCTCAACTCCCGGCTGATAATTAAATTCAGCAGCCGCCTGATTGATATTTAAGCCCCAGACGGTAATCAACAGCAGCAAAAAAAGCAGTAAACTTATTTTTAGTTTCATCTTTTTTTCCTCCTTTTTATACCTGTCAGCTGTTATGTAGGCCATTAAACCGGATTTTCAAAAATAATGGTCACAATGTCCTCATAGATTTTATCAACCTTAAATTCTTCTTTAAACAGAAAAGAATTTAGGGCTGCCCCCCAGACCATGCCCACAACTGCAGCCGCACTATTCCCATTACTCATCTTAAAGTGCCCTTTTTTGTTTCCCTCACTGATAATGTCTTTAATAATTACGGTGTGTTTGTTATGCAGTTTTTCAATCTGGTCTTTTAGATCTTCTCTATAGGCCCAGACCTCACGGAAAGCAAAAACACAAAACTGCTCATTTTCTTTGAAATACTGCAGCTGGGCTTTTATTGCTTTTTTCAATTTTTCGGGGGGAGATTCCAGATCCTGGATCCTGTTTTTGACAAACCGGGCCAGCTCCTCAATCCCGCTGTCCAGAACTTTTGAGAAAAGATCATCTTTGTTTTTAAAATGGATATAAAGGGTGCCCTTGCCCACTCCTGCCGCCCGGGCAATCTCTTTCATGGTGGTTTCATGAAAACCTTTCTGGGCAAAAATATCAACTGCTGCCTCAATAATTCTGGCTTTTTTAGGCTTTTGGGTAACCATGTTATCTCTCCTTTTGTGAGTATAGAAAAACTGCTGATCATTTTAAGCTAAAAAACTGACCAGTCAGTTTTCAAATAATATTATACGGTTTTTGAGATCAATTGTCAAATTGTCATTGGCACTTATTTTTGTTCAATTGCAGGCCAGAAACCTATTTTCACATGCAACAGTTATTTTTTAATAACTGCTTTTAGGTTAGTTGTAGAGCATCTCTTTTTTGCAGTTCATTTTGTATTTTTCTTACTTCCAGCCGGCGGGGTGACTTTTTGTTTTTGGCTGCCAGAGCAGCAGCGGTTCCCGCGGCCTGACCCAGGGCCAGCATGTTACCCATGCTTTTCCCCCCGGAATGTCCTTTAAATGAAGCCGAACCACAGCGCCCCGCTGCAAGCAGATTATCCACTCTGTGGGGCAAAAGAGAGCGATAGGGATAGGCCGCACCCTGTTTGATCAAACGGCCGCTGTCAAAACCCACAGCATCCATGGCTCCGTACTTGCGGGCCACGGTATCGGGAAATTCCCGGCCTTCCATAATATCTTCTTCAGTCAGCACATACTCCCCCACCAGCCGCCGGGTATCCCGTACTCCAACATAATCACCGGTCCGAATTAGATGACAGTCTTTTAGACCGGGCAGCTGATACTGGTGGACAAAATTCACAAAATCATGAGCCAGCTTGAGCCCTACCCTTTCTCCGACTGTCAGATGACTGCTTTTTGTGCCCTCAAGATTGAGATCACCGGTACCACCATTGTTCACAGATACAGCTCCCGGGACTGTTGTTCGGTCAAAACTGTACCAATCAGCCAGCCAAAATTGCTCTTTTTGGCGGGCAGCTGTCAGTTTTTCAGCCCAGAGATCATTTTCCTGGTTTATAAAATCAAAAAACTGTTCTGTATCCACATTGCTGAGGGCAAAAACAAGGGTCAGGGGCATATGTCTGCCATCTGTTTTTCGTCCGGAAGCCATCTCACAGCCGGCAAAATAGCAGAGGTCACCATCCCCGGTGGCATCCACAATCTGATGGGCGGATATGGTCTGTTCTCCCGTGTGCTCCTGAATAACCACTCCTTTAAGGGAATCATTTTCCTGCAGCACATCCACCACCGGACTGTAGAGCTGATAATCGATTCCGTTTTCTGCAAACAGCTCAAAGAGAGCAAGTTTCAAAAATTCGGGATGGACATCCAGGTTGCCACCATTGATTGTGCCCTGTCGTTGGCCGGCTATACTGGCTCTATCACCGTAAGACCTTATTTTATCGACTAAAACCCGGTGCACTCCACCCCGGTCCTGTTCCTGGTTATCTTTAAAAAGCCAGTTTATACACATCCAGAGCCCGGCCGTGGCTGTGCCCCCAAACTGGCTGCGGGCCTCCAGAATTAAGGTCTCTGCTCCTGTTTGGGCGGCAGCCAGAGCAGCACCAATTCCCGCCGGTCCTCCTCCGGCGACTATGACATCATATTTCTGGTCGGGATCAGCAGTCTGACCGAGTAATTCTTCCTTTTGTAATTTAATAATCTCACTTCCTTTATAGATTTTTTATAAATCTCCGGGAGCGGTACTGCCCGGTGATTATTTGCTCCAGATCTCATACCTCTTTAAGGAGAATAGTGCAGAAATTTTCCGGACAAAAATTAAAGTGCCCCGGGATCAAAAGCAGCTTCAGTAATTCGGTTCTTCCAGAAAGAATATCGGGGAATTATCAGCCGGGAGAGATTAATCCTGTTTGTTTCTTTTCTGGCAGCAGCCGTTACTTCAGTTCGGGCTGCAGCATCCCGGACCGGAAATCTGCCTTTCTTAACCTCAAAGGCGGTGAGGGCCGCCCTGCTGCCTATTTTTAAATCAGTCCAGCCTTCAAGACCCAAAAATTGAGCCGGAGCAGCTGTAATTCTGGCAATTACCTCTGACAAACTCAAACCGGCCTCCCTTATTTTTGAAGCTGTGGTGGCCAGGTCCCGGACCGGACCCTGAATACTTTGCCGGTGCAGATCAGTACTGATTGTATCCGGATACAGATTTTCAGCCACCGCCCGGCAGGCCACCGGATGGGAGTAGCTGGCTCCCCCGTGGCCCACATCCAGCAAAATTCCTTTTTTCTGGGCTTTTTTAAAGAGCCTTAGAATCTCTATATCTTCCCGGAGGTTAATCCCCCGTTTGCCGTTAAAACAGTGGGTCATCAGATCACCAGAAGTCAGATTCTCAACTATGTCAGCCAGATATAAGGGGGGTTCACCCAGATGAACTATAAGGGGCAGACCGGTCTTATGAGCTGCTTTTTGGGCCAGCCTAAAAGCTTTAAGACCTATATTCCCGATTATTCTCCTGGAAGCTCTGATCTTAACTCCTCTGATAATATCCTTATTTTCTGCAATACATTTGACTGTCCGCTCCAGGTCAATACAGTCTTCATTCTGCAGTTCACTGACCCTGTTGGCCGCTATGATCCCGGTGGAACCGATATTCAGGAAGGCATAGATCGGAAAATCTGCCGGGCGGACAACATAATCTCTGAAGCCGGAAAAGCTGGCCTCACCGGCAGAACCGGCATCCACGGTGCTGACGACTCCTTTCTGAGGGCCGGCAGCTGCGGGATCGACCCCTATGTCACTGACCCCTTTGTAGATATGGGTGTGCAGGTCAATCCAGCCGGGTGACAGATAGGTCCCGGCAAGGTCCAGCACTCGATCATAATCAGATGCTGGCTGGTCTTTTTCCCGGAAAATTTCTTCTGATGGACCCAGATAATCTATTTTTCCGGCTTTATTAACCCCGATATCCAGGGTATCACTTTCTCCGGCCGGCAGACTGGCTGTATTTGATATATTAAAACCTATGGGAGCTGCATTTTTTATTAAATAGGACTTTTGGGGGGCCATGTTAATCTCCTTATATTTTTTAATTTGATCTTTTTATTTTTTAAAATAGCAAAAAAAGATTTGAGGTACAGATACTGAGAAGCATATTTTTTTCTGGGGAGATCACTGGTACAACTCTATCCACTATTTCAGTTATATATTCATCAATTTCTTGTTTGCTTATTTTTCTTGCCATCTCAATCACTCCNTGAGGAAATCTTCGGNTGNATAATATCATATATGCAGGAAANTTTCCATATTGCTTAAGAGCTTCTCNTCTNACTATTNAANAATGTATAAACCTTTGTCAACCTNTCCACCTNAATCAAAAAATAAGANTTTGATAATGTATTTAAAAGAAAGTTTCAGTGAACTCGTCTACTAGAAATAGACTGGCGTTTAATCAGCAAACAACCTCGCAAGTTCCTTCTAGGAATCCTCGTTCGTTAGTATAACGGACGGGGAGGATGTCAAATCATCTTTACCAATCACAAAAAAACTCTCCTGAGTGAAATGATATCCTGAGCACCCAGGAGAGTGTTTTTTACCTACTCAATAACAGATACTTATAAAAATCCAGCAGTGAAAACTCCATCAAAATTTATATTGGAGCTGGAGAGGTTACTCTTCTTCATCTTCTTCAGCATCTTCCTCCACCAGACCGGCCACCGTCTCCTGCAGTTCTTCCAGCTCTTCTTCCAGCCGTTCACTGCTTTCTTTGAGCTTTTCTATCTCAGCTGTCAGCTCTTCATTCTCGGCCTGAAGCTGTTCCATATTCTGCTCATAATAATCATGGCGCATCTGACTTAACCTGTTCATAGACTCCAGATCCACGGCTGTTTTGTTCACCTCTGCCCCGAGGTCTGAAAGCCGGGTCGAAACATCAGTATCCAGATTCTCAATCTCCTCTACAAGAGAATTATAACGCAGCCGGCTTAAATTCTGCTGAGAACCGAGATCAGCTGCCAGGCGATTAATTGTCCTATCTATCTCGGTCAGGCCGGCCTCCTGCTCTGAATCCAGGGCTTCGATTTTATCCACCAGGGATTCATAACGCATCCTGCTTAATCTCTGCATAACCTCGATATCCACCACAGCCTGATGGGCGGTTTTTTCCAGATCTGTTAATCCTTCCTGTCTTTCATCTGCTTCAGTATCAATTCTTGAAGAAAGGGAGTCATACCTCAGCTGACTCAATCTCTTTGCAGCCTCCAGATCCACACCAAGCCGGTTCACCCGTGAATCCAGACCACCCAGTGCTTCTGTTTTATCTGATTGTAGGGCTGTAATTTCTTCGGACAGAGAATTATAACGCATCCTGCTTAACCTCTGGAGGGCTGTCAGATCAGAACCCAATCTGCCGGCAGCAGCCTCCACTTCATCCAGGTTTTCCTGTTGTTGAGCACCCATATTGGTTAATTCCTGCTGCAGATGCTCATATCTCATCTCATTTAATCTCCGCATCACGTCCAGCTCCACCATCAGAAAATCCAGATCAACCTCATCATCAACCATCTGGACAACCAGATCCTGGCTTAAGCTCTCCAGCTGCTCCCGGGTCCGATCCCCGACAACCCCGTCCACATAAAGGTTATGATCCTGCTGAAACTGTTCCACCACATCGGCCGTCTGCTGACCATAAATCCCGTCAACCTGCACCTCATAGCCCAGCATAGCCAGCATCTGCTGTATTTCAGCTACCTCATCTCCGGCTGATCCCTGACCCAGAATTTGACCATAAGCCGTAAAATTAAAAATTACCAGACCCACAAGCACCACCAAAGACAGATAGACAAACTTACCATTTTTTATAATCATATTAATTTTCCCCTTTATTCAGAATATTTATAAAAAGGCAGCTCATAATAAAATGACTTACTCACTCAGCTATTTCCACCTTCCTTCTTAAATATCAATTATCACCCCTTTTTTTGCTATTTTTAAAAACTATTTTCAGCAGCGGGAATACACTTAAATTAAATACTGGAATAATTTGTATAAATCAGGCATAAATATTATTATGTTTTATCTCCTTTTACTTATAAAATTATAGATACTTTCTAAAAATCCTGCTTAAATTAGGTAATAAGTAATAATTTTTTTAATTTTTTGTTGTTAACAAACAATACCGGGATCACAGCCCAATTTTCAAAAAAAAGGGCTGAATCCCGGTATCAAGAAAGTTATAAGTGCTATATTATAATCTATTTTTCTATATTTAATCTTCCAGGTGGGCTGTGGCCTCTATTTCCAGATCTGCATTTTTGGGCAGCCCGGATACTTCGACAAAGGCCCGGGCCGGAGGCTGAGCAGCAAAATAGTTCCCATAAACTTTGTTTACCGCTGCAAAGTTATCCATATCTGTAGTGTAGATGGTTACTTTAACCGTATCTTCCAGACGGCAGCCGGCCGCTTCTAAAATAGCCTGCAGGTTATCCAGAACCTGCCGGGTTTTGGTTTCAATATCTCCGGTTACCGGTTCCCCTTCCGGAGTAAAGGGGATCTGCCCGGAGACAAAAACTTTATCTCCGGCCCGCACAGCCTGTGAATAAGCCCCGATGGCGGCCGGAGCCCTATCAGTGCTGATAATCTCTTTACCCATATTAAATAACCTCCCGTGATTTTTGTTTTTACAATTTTTGCCGCTGTTAACTCATCAAAGTGGATTTCGTATCTGAACCTGGCCTCTTTTTTCAGGGGCTGCTTTTTCAATCAATGTCCAATCAATGTTAAGCTAATAGAGCTTTTTTCACTTTCCATTAATAATTATACTGCAAAAAGTGTTATTTTAAGATTTTCCAGTTTGAAATTGTTCTCATGACAATGAGCTTACTGCAAAAAATAGTAAAAAGTGACTTTTGCCAGGGGAGCCATCAATTTATATTAAACAGTATATCAGCTGCCAAATTCCTCGATAAGCTGCTGATATTCTTTTTCAGTCAGGGGTAAAACACTTCCATGCCGGGCTCCATGAGGTATATCAAACTCCCCATAGGGTACCTGCTCCCAGTCTCCTGAAGAAATGTCTTCAGACTGATGCAGACCCCACCGGCCCTGGGTATATTCATCATAGTACATATACCATTTATTCTCCCGGGGAACAAAAAATACGGTCGGACCCTCCACCCAGGTGTGGTTGATAAGTGGTTCGGAAAGTGGTTTATCATTAAATTCAGCCCAGGGGCCGGCTGCCCCGTGTTCTGAATAAGTCCACTTAATGGACTTTTCATCAGGATGGTCCTCCCGTTCATCTTTTAAGAAATGATAATATACTCCCTCTTTTTTTACCAGGGTCGAATCTATTACCGGGTATCCGGGATCCAGAAAGATCTGGGGTTCAGAGAATTTTTCAAAATCATCGGTCTCCGCATAATACATGCGGTGGTCCCAGCCGGGATACTCAGCCGAAGCCCAGAACACAAGATAACTTTCTTTTTGGGAACAGTAAATGGACTCCGGGGCCCAGGCATTACGGGCTCCTGTAAAAGAAATCTCAATAAGCCGTTCATTTTCCCAGTTTATCAAATCCCGGGAATCCCAAATAAGGATCTTATTGGTCACACTGGTCCAGGATTCAGAATTGGTGGATACCAGCCGGAAAACCCCATCTTCATCCCGCAGAATATGGGGGTCACGAATGGACTGGTTGCCTTTGGTGGCCGTCAGTACAGGCCTCCTCTGGTTTAACTCCTCCCAGTTTAGACCATCTCTGCTGACCGCATAATACATCTCTTCTTCCGGTACTCGAAAAAAGGCCAGTAAGAAAGCTTCATAATCGGCGGTATCTGCTGTTCGGGCCTGAAGAAATCCACCACTGCCCCCGGTTAACAGCAGGAAAACCAGCCCCATGATTAAAATTATGCCCCGAACTGAAATTATGCTGTTCATTGTTAGCCTCCTCAGATTAAATACTCTCACCTAAAGACAGCAAATTTTTTTTAATCACTCCGGGCAAAATAGTGACCTATTCTGGAATCCATGAGCAAAAACTTCGGTAATCGGGGTACCAGCCAGCCGAGAAAATTTTTATAACTTCTCTTCAGGGCCGGAACTTCCAGATAGGTGTTTATGACCTCCCGGTTGCTGGACAGCAATTTAATGAAAATATTCGGATATCGGTGCATCAGACGGGACAGCCAGAGAGAATACTTCAGATTATCGGCAAATTCCTGTTCACATCTTTTTTTATATTCCTCCAGGTTCCCGCTGGCTGTTTTGTTGTCCAGAAGCTCTTTGATTACCTCTACCGCAATCTGGCCGGACCTGATCGCATAGGCAATTCCTTCTCCATAAAAAGAGTCCACAAATCCCGCTGCATCACCACTTAACAGCATCCGCCCGGAGGTGATTTTTCTTTTCAGTCCTCCAACCGGAATCAGGTGTCTTTTGATATCAGTATTTTCCGAAAATCCATTGTTATGTAAAAAGCTTTTCATCTTTTCCAGGGGACGGGAAAGTTTATCGGCCAGGCCTCCTATTCCCACTGAAAAATGATCCTCATGGGGAAAGATCCAGCCATAGCCCATTTCTGCCAATCCAAAATGAATATCAATGGCATTATATATATACTCATCAATATGCTGTTTGCTGTCTTCAATCTCTGTTACCAGGCATAATCCAAATTCTCCGGGGGTGATATTTTCTCTTATCATTTTTTTAAGAGAACCCTGAGCCCCCTCGGCAATGACCACATATCGGGCCTGATAACAGTTATCCGGAGTGTAAATGTCCACATATCCTTGCTTTTTTTCACATTTTTTAACTTTTTTACCGGTATGGATATTTATACCACTCTCAGCTGCCTTTTGCAAAAGAAAATTGTCCAGCTTTTTCCTGGTTACAATTGAAGCAATCTGGTAATCTTTATGCTCTTCAATAACTTTATCCTTAAAATGAACCCGGGCCCCAAAAACATTTTTTTCCAGAATCCTGTCCGGTAATTCAAAATCCAGGTAGGATTTAGCCTGATTGGAAAATGCACCTCCACAGGGTTTGGCCCGGGGGAATTTTTCTTTTTCGATAAGCAGAGTATCCAGGCCGTATTTACCGGCCAGTCTGCCGGCAGCGGTTCCCGAAGGACCACCACCTATAACTGCTAAATCATACATTTTATTTCTCCTTTCTCCTTCCTTTCCCTTAAAGAATAAACAGCTCCAGAGAAGCAATAAAGATTGGGCTTAATTTTCCTTCTTATTTTTTGATATTACCCTATACTGGTTTATATTATTTCTACAGTAAAATAGGGGCCCGGAGCCTCTGAATGATATAACCCGGGATATACCACAGAGCTCTGTTTTCCGGGAATCGTAAAATAGATCATTAAGTTCAGGCCGGCCCTTAAATAATCCTGAGCAATGGTCCCTTCCAATTTCTGACCATTTTTTTCCAGCCTGAGGCTCCTGAAGGGGCCCTCCAGCTGGTTCATATTCCGGTAGTGCAGGGTTGCTTTCTTCAGGTCAGGGGAACCACCCACGGTTACCCTTACGGAGAGCGGTTTTTCTGCCGGATGCCGGTCCGGAATTTCTACCTTAAATGATAACTGCCGTTCGGAACAGTCATAGTTAAGCCGGGAAAAAGCTTTATGATGCTGGTTTAGCTGTGCTGTCTTTCGTTCCTCCGGAAGAGAAGTCTGTTTTTTTTGTTGTTGGGCCTTCATTTCGGCCAGTTTCTGCTCATCTTTTTTTAGCTCATCCAGCCTGTCCTGCCAGTGACCGCGCCGCCCGGGACCCACTCCGGTACCAAAAACCAGATCATCATGATAGTTACCTGCCGTAAGGTCTGTTAGTTCCTGCCAGACTTCCCGGGCTTTACTGCCGGACTGATGTGCTTTCTCAAGATGAACTGGACGGTCCGTTGCCCTGTATAATTCCAGTTCCAGAGCTGCTTTAATTTTAGCTGCATGATAGGCGGCCAGGTTTTTTAAAATAGCAAAATCAAGAATTTCTGAACTGTGAACTTTCTGGTCTGAACTCTTAATCTCTTCTGCTTTTGTATTAATTTCGGACAGCAGTTCTGTCAGCTCTGCGGACAATTCTTTAAACCAGTTTCTCACCTGAAGTGGGGTGTATTTGCCCTCCAGATCATCCTCCAGAAAATCAGCCACAAATTCATCAAGGGCATAAAACAGGCCCGGGTCACTGGGCTCAGTATTACCATAGGTTGTCTTACCAAAATCGGTATTATAATTATGTTCGGCAAACAGGGCCCCTCCTGTGCTCAGCTCAGGTCCATAGATTAAAGCCGGATGGCGGGGCATATGAAAGGCTGTTATCAGGGGCAGTATCTCACCTGACACCCGATAGGCTTCCTCCATCAGTGGAGCCAGTTTTTCTCCATATCTTTTTTTGAACTCCCGGGCCCATACCTCCCGGTCAGTATCGGTACTGTATCCCAGGTGTCCAAAAACCAGATACCACAGCCAGTAACGCTCATCCTCCCATCTGTAACCGGGATTGTTTTCACCTTCCAGCAGGGACCAGTCTTCTTCCTGCAGGCTGGCCTGGCCTCCTTTTAGACTTAAGGGCGCTGAAATTTCAAAACCCCGGCCGCTGCCAACCGGAATACTTTTCATAAATCTCCGGGCAAAATCAGGATTACCCCAGAGCAGGAAGTTGGTGGAACCAAAATTCCATAAACGGTAAACCATATCATAGAAGAAAGGTTCTTCCAGCAGGTCAGCATAGCTGTAGCGCCGGCTGTGATTTAAGTTTTCCAGGTTGTTTAATTCCTTTTTTCTCATCTGGGTCAGATGATAGGGCAGACCGGTGTGTTCACACCAGTACTTGGTTGGTACCTCCAGCTCAAGGCCTAAATTCAGGGCAGATGTAATCATCTCATCGGTCAGCCCCTTGGCCCTTAGAGCAAGCTTCAGCTTTTCAGTTCTCTTTTTCTGAGAACGGGCAGCCGCCTCAATCAGCTGCAGCCAAAAATCCTCCGCTGTCTTTTGGCTGCCCACCCCGGCTTCAAAATTAACTCTCAGCTGGAGGCCATCAATCCCGGGACATTCTGTCAGCAGGGTCTCCAGGCCCCGGGCACAGTAGGCGGCCAGTTCATCTTCTCCACTGATTCCACTCAGGGGGTTTTTCTGATCTTCGGTCCAGGGCTTCTGCTGCCAGGTTCCAAAATAGAAATCAAGACCATATCGTTTACACAGCCGCCCTATTTCTTTGAGCTGGGCCAGGTTTTTTTGTTTCCTTTCTTCATCAAAATCCCTGACTCTAACCTCATCAAAGCCGGGTACATCCACAAAAAACGGGTAAGGGGGTGACATATAGCCGGTATCAAAACCGGTGATCAAGACCAGCCGGTTAAAGCGGTTACGGGCCAGACGGTCCAGATAATAATTCCAGAACTTCTCACTGTAAAACCAGTCATCATCCAGAGGGCCCATCAAAAACCTGTCCACACCCCGGACCTTCAGGTCGGGATAGCTGACCTCATTATCCCGGCTCATTAATCCGGAGAGTCCGCTGTGTTTCACTGTTTCGGCTGCCTCCAGCAGGGCATAGTTCAGGCCCCTCCGGTCGGTCCCCCCTAAAAGCAGCAGCCGGTTCCCTTCGATTTCAAACTGCTGAAAGATAATTCCTTCAGCTGAGCCTTCAACCTCGATACCCCGGTGGTCAAGCAGCCTCCTGACCGGCTGTTTTTCGGTCCGGCCGATAACAATAATTACAGAGTCCTCCAGTCCCAGCCAGTGGGCGGCTTCTTTTGTTTTTAAGCCCTGTTCTGTGAGGGACTGCCGCAGTTTTTCTTTCCCCCTGTTCAGGGGCGGCTCATCCCTGCTTAGATCTATTAGATAAAGTTCCTTATTTTGAAGGTTAATTGGCATCAGCTCCCGAATTTTTGTTTAGTAATCACTGAAATATACTCCATCTTCTATGAGAGCTTTTTTTAGCTTATCAAAAGATAGTTCTCTAATTCCCAGGTTTTTCCGGGCACATAAAGCGGCTGCAGTTCCCGCAGCCTGGCCCTGGCCCATACAGCAGACCGTATTCCGGGTTGACATATGGGCATCAAAATCAGAAGTTATGTTCATTCCCGCTGCTAAAAGATTTGAAAAACCCTGTACCCGGAGGGCCCGGTAGGGAATACCATAGGTTCTCCCATCTTTTATCTGCAGCCTGGGGGCCAGATCATGGAAACCATAAACCATAATCTCATCCTCAAAGTGCCGCCCTTCCAGTACATCATCAAGAGGAATATCATAATCACAGTTAATAACCCGTCCCCTGCGGATACAGAGTGAGGGACTGCTTCGGGCAACAAAAGCCTTTTTGCAGCCGGGGATATATTCTCTGATAAGTTCAATTGCCTGTTTCTGCTGTCTCCTGAGTTTTAGTTCTGCTTTAGTCACTTC
>SL_8KL_010_SEDDRAFT_10001723_pt1 | contig 18876 bp, 15 predicted proteins | sample SodLakKL_010_SED_4_FD_11160 | JGI IMG/M metagenome (IMG submission 11160)
GACCTTGGAAAAGGCACTTGAAATCATTAACATCATGAAAGATGGACCCTATGACGGAGTTAGGATCAAGGATCTTAGCGAAAAACTTGATATGGGTAAAAGTACAGTGCACCGGATCTTAAATACCCTTTTAACTTACGGTTATGTTGAACAGGGCAGCGACAACAAAAAATACCGATTGGGCTGGAAGTTTTTTGAGGTAGGTAGTGTTATTCCCCGTCAGCGCAACTTAAACAATACTGAGTTAAAGGTACTCTGGGATCTTTGCGATAAATACGAAGAGACGGTAAATCTTGGCATCAGGATTCACGACAAGGTTGCTATCATTGCCAAAGTTGATCCGCAGAGGGTCATTTTTAAAGTAGGGCCTTACCTCGGGGAACAAGAGCCCCTACATGCTACTGCGCTGGGTAAAGTGCTTACTTCCGAGTTAAGTGAAGACGAACTTGAAAAGTTGTGGACGGACAAACCTCTGGAAAAGCACACGGATAACACTATTTCGAGTTTAGCAACGCTCAAGCATGAACTGGCTCTTATACACGAGAAAGGTTATGCTCTTGATCAAGAAGAGCTTTCTGTAGGGTTGACCTGTATCGCGACACCTGTATATAACTACAGCAATGAAATAATTGCCGGGTTGAGTATAAGCGGACCTACATTTCGAATGGATGAAGAGAAGATCATGCGCTGCCGGGAGGGTTTAAAGCAATCCAGCGAGCAATTATCTGCTTTTTTCGGATCGACTAACTGCAGGTAGGATAGGGGCTAAGTGACTTTATAAACAGGCAATGAAGAAATAAATAGAGTATGAAAAAGAAAAGCTTAGCAAGGGCTTTTATATTTTTATATTCTTATGATTCCTATATATAGAACACAGTATTTAATATTAAAATTTTTTTGGTTTACAGGCAGGAAATTTTAAAATGACTCCGAATTTTATTAGTTAGTATTTAAAAGTCAAAAATCTAAATCTTATGTCAAGTAAGAACGGAGTTTAGGCATGGCTGATCAAATCACGAACACTGTTAACTCGTTAAAAGAAGAAGTGATCAAACTACGCAGGGATTTTCATGCTTACCCTGAGTTGGGTTTTGAAGAACATCGTACTGCTGAAAAAATTGAGGAATATTTAGACAACCTCGGAATTGAAACGCGGCGCATGGCAAAAACCGGTGTGGTGGGTATGATTGAAGGCTCTCAGCCTGGTCCAGTGCTATTGTTACGGGCGGATATGGATGCCCTGCCGGTCGAGGAAGCCAATGATCTTTCATACTGTTCGAGTTGTTCTGGAGTAATGCATGCCTGTGGCCATGATGCACATATGGCTATGCTGCTGGGAGCAGCCAGGGTGCTTAAGAACATGAGCAATGAGCTTAAGGGCATTATCAAACTGGTTTTTCAGCCTAATGAAGAAATAGCCGGTGCCCTGAGTATGATTGAAGAAGGTGTTCTCCATAATCCGGATGTTGATGCAGCGATGGGCTTACACATTTGGTCACCGTTACAGACGGGTAAGTTTGGGGTTTGTTCAGGCGCGATCATGGGCGGATTGGAAATTTTTAAAATTACCGTCCATGGCCGGGGTGGGCATACCGGGTATCCAGAAACTGCTGTTGACCCGTTAATTGCTGCAGCAGACATCATTCAGTCAGCGCAGCGTATTCAAACCAGGGAAATCAGCCTATTAAAACCGACAGTTATAATGTTTGGGCAAATTTCCGGTGGGACCAAGGCAAATATCATTCCTGACTCTATAACCCTGGAAGGTTCCGTGCGCACACTTTATACTGACCATGAGGAAGAGAATCCGATGCAGCGGTTAAAACAGCTTGCCGAGAAGGTGTCTGTGGTTCATGGCTGTAGGTGCTCAGTGGAATGGTACCGGGAAAATATCCCTCTGATTAACGATTCTGAAATGAGCCGCATGGCTTCTAACGTTGCCCGGAATATGGTTGGCAGTACAGCAGTGGTCAATGATCTGGTTTGTATGCCCAGTGAAGATTTTTCCGAGTTTTCAGCCCGTGTTCCCGGAGTATTTGTTTTTCTGGGAACCGGGAATAAGAAGAAAGAAAGTGATTATCCCCATCACAATCCGCGCTTTAATATTGATGAGGAAAGCTTGCCTTTAGGGGTTGAGATGTTTGTGCGGTTTGCGAAGAAATTCTTTAACGAATGGGAGGTGGAAGGGACTTAAACAACAATCAACATTTATCATAACGATTTCATCAGATTTTAATTTAAATTTTTAGGGGGCTTTTAGATGACTAGCAAAAATAAGTTTTGGATGTTTCTTTTAGTGGCAATGGTTCTGACAGCAGGTGTTTTCATGCTGGCTGGTTGTGAAGAACCGGAAGAAGTTGTAGAGGAAGAAGCTGTAGAGGAAGAAGCTGTAGAGGAAGAAGCTGTAGAGGAAGAACCGGAAGAAGAACCAGTACTTGACGAAGTAATAGAAGCACGGCTTGCTTCTGAAGAAGTTGAAGGCGACTTCATGACAGTATGGGCGGAGAACTTCTCCGAACATATGTATGACTGGTCTGATGGTATGTACCAGCTGGATGTCTATCCAATGGGAACCCTTGGCGATCTTCGTGATATTAACGAACTGGCTCAGCTTGGCGTAGTAGAGTATGTATTTTCGGATTTTGCCTGGATCGGCGCTTTCGTTCCTGAGGCAATGGTCTTTGGACTGCACTACATGTGGCCTGAAGAACGACCCTGGGAAGTAATGGAATGGGTTGTCCGCCATGGAGATACTATGGAGATACTTGAAGAAAGCTACCGCCGCGAAGGACTGGTTCCTTTAAGCATTATGTTTGAAGGCTGGCAGTGGATGACTTCGCATGAACCAATCCGAACTATAGATGATATGGATGGTTATGATGTGCGGATCATGGCCTCTGATATGCTTAACGAGCAGTATCTCGCTCTTGGAGCTTCTCCTACCCCGATGGATTATGGAGAGGTCTACAGCGGTTTACAAACCGGGCTTATCGACGGCCAGGTAAACCCGTTGTTTGCGATCAAGAGCATGGATTTTTACCAGGAACAAGATTATTTTACGCAGATATTTGCAGAAGTTTTTGTTGGTATCCCGACCATAAACATGGTATTCTTTGATTCTTTGCCCGAAGCTGTCCAGGAAGAACACCTGGATTGGTGGTCTGATGCGATTCTTCCCGCAGCAGACTGGATTAACGAAAGGCATGAGGGAGAACTGGATGAAATGCTGGAAGAGCGTCCCGAGATTGAGGTGATCGAGGTTACCGGTGAAGAGCAAGAGAGATTCAAAGAGGCAGCAATGGATGCTCATGAAAAATTCTTTGAATATGGCGGTCCTAACGCAGAGGCTATTTACGAAGCACTGGTTAGCGATATCGAAAATGCTAAAGAAGAGCTGGGCATAGAATAACAGTAGCCTAAAGCAAACCCTGCAGCGGATAAAAACCCGCTGCAGGGTTTTTTAAAAGTGAGGTTAAGATATATGGACACACTTTTTAAAACTGTTGGCAAGATTGTAGATTGGTTTGAAATAATTGTTTTAAGTGTGGGTGTTTTTATTCTTGCTGCTCTGCTAATAGCCAATGTTGTTGCCCGCAATTTTTTCAGAAGCATATATTTTGCAGAAGAAGTATCAATGATTCTGGTCATTTTTATTACTTTTGTGGGTTTAAGCTATGCAGTCCGTAAAGCAAGGCATATCCGGATGGGGGCTATTTTTGATGCGTTCAATCCGAAATTGCAGAAAATTATGATTTATATAATTGCCGGTTACAGTGGTTTCATTATGTTTCTAATGGCCTATTATGCTTATGAATATGTGGCTACAGCCCGAATGACAATGCAAGTTACTTCTTCTTTAAGGATTCCTTACTGGATGATAGTGGTTATTGTTATTGTTGGTTTTTTTATGGCCGGAATTCAGTATATACGTACGATCATTAAAAATATCAGGGAGGAAGATGTCTGGTTATCCCCGGAGCAGCAGAGTGAGTATGAAAAAGAAGGGTAAATAAAGCAATGCAGGGTGGTGAATCATAGTTGTTATTCCTAGGCGCTACAATGTTAACCAAGTTGTTACTTGGTTTCCCGTTTATGGTTGTATTAATGGGTTCTTTGATCCTTTATTTTTGGTTTTTTATGCCTGATTTTAATATGCATGTTTTGGTTCAGCAGGTGGTTGGCGGCATAAAGCCACCGGCTCTGGTGGCAGTGCCCATGTTTGTCCTGGGTGCCACGATTATCACTTCCGGTCAGGCAGCAGGTAAGCTGATCAATATGGTTAAGTGTTTTGTGGGACACATCCCCGGAGGGTTACCGATTACCACAAATGCCAGCTGTACCCTTTTTGGTGCGGTTTCCGGGTCTACCCAGGCTACTGTGGCAGCAATTGGTGGAACTATGAGGCCGATGCTTTTGCAGGCCGGCTATCCCAGTTCTTTTACCCTTGGTCTGATTATCAATTCCAGTGATATCGCTTTTTTAATTCCTCCCAGTATTGGATTTATCGTTTACGGCGTGGTAACCGGCACTTCGATTGGTGAGCTTTTTTTAGCCGGGATCGGTCCCGGGATCCTAATTTTTTTACTGTTTTCGACATATAGTTTCTTTTATTCCAAGTATAAAAGAATTGGGCTACTTCCCAAAACTGACTGGAGTGCGCGAGCTGCCGCGATTAAAGAAGGCCTTCCAGTAGTTGGGTTTCCTGCGATTATAGTCGGCGGCATCTATGGGGGCATTTTCAGCCCAACCGAAGCGGCTGCTGCAGCAGTGGCTTATGCTCTTTTTTTGGAGCTTGCTGTTTACCGCTCTCTGACTTTACCTAAACTAGTGGACAGTTTTTTGCAAACCGGGGTTATTACTGGTGTGGTCTTTATTTTGGTTGGCGCAGGACAGGCGCTTTCCTGGATGTTAAGTTTCCTTCGCATCCCGCAGCAGGTGCTTGGCCCCATGTTTGGAACTGATCCCACTTATTTAACCGTAATTTTGATTATAGTGGTTTCTTATTTTGTGGCTTGTATGTTTGTCGATCCGATTGTGGCAATTTATGTCCTCAGTCCGGTTTTTGCGCCTTATGTAATTGAGGCCGGGGTGGATCCGGTTTTGCTGGGGGTGCTGGTTACCCTGCAGGCAGCTATTGGATCAGCAACTCCGCCATTTGGCTGTGATATATTTACCGCCCAGTTGATATTCAGGCGGCCTTACCTGGAAGTAATCGGGCATACACCGCCTTTTATATTAATTTTGGTTTTGGTCACCGTGCTATTGGTGGCATTTCCGCAAATAGCGCTCTTTTTACCAGATACCGCATTGTTGTAAAATCAGCGATTTGTTAACTTGATTGATCGGCAAGGGGAGGTCTTGTTGTGAAGTACCGGGCTAAACCGGGGCAGGTCAGTTATGGTGAAGCGATTGGGATATTGCTGCTGGAAAGCTGTGCCCCTTTTATTCCCGGCGATGTAGCTAATGCTTCCACTTACAGTTTCCCGGTCCGTTTTAAAAGGGTTCCCGGTCTGACCGTGGAGCGCATTTTCAACCATGACCTGACCTTGTCGAATGAAATAACTGAGGCGGCCGAAGAGTTAAAAAGAAACGGGGTTCGGGCTATAACCGGTGACTGCGGTTTTATGGCCCTTTACCAGCGTAAACTAGCAGAGAGACTAGAGTTGCCGATTTTTATGTCCAGTCTCCTGCAGNTTCCCTTTATGATCCAGTTGATTGGAGAAAAAAATAAGATTGGCATTATTACTGCCAATGCTGCAGCACTGGACGCTGCTGTCCTGCGACCTTGCGGGGCTGATTTGCCCGGAAGGCTTGAAATTAGCGGTCTTGAAAATTGCTCGAATTTTAGGATTGCCTTCATTGAGGAGAAAGGCGAATTGGACAGTAACGCCGTAGAGGAAGAAGTGATTGCTGTGGCTCTGGAAATGGTTCAAAATATACCGGAGATTAAGCTGCTGCTGCTGGAATGCAGTGTTCTTCCACCCTATGCTGCAGCTATACAAAAGGCTACCGGCCTTCCGGTATTTGATTATGTAACCATGATAAATTACGTATATTCGGTGGTGCATAGGCAGTACTTTACCGGTTTTATGTAGATTGCGTTGGGGGTGTGGTCATAAAAGAACAACAAACTATATTGATATCGTGCAAGATAGGAGGGCTATAAATGGCAAGTGCATTTTCGACGGAAGAATACCTGGGTCGGATCCGAAAAACCAAGCAAAAGATGGCCGAAAAAGGCGTCGACTTACTGGTTATCTCTCAACCGGCCAATATGAATTACCTGACTGGTTATGACGGATGGAGTTTTTATGTACATCAGTGTGTGCTTCTGCACCAGGAGCAGGAAGAACCAATGTGGCTTGGTCGCGGCATGGATGCTAACGGGGCGCGTATTACCACATTTCTTACCGAAGAGAACATCCGAGAATATTCTGATGATTATGTACAGTCAACCATTAAGCACCCGATGCATTTTGTGGCTGATGTAATCAAAGAAAAAGGCTGGGATAAAGGCGTGATCGGGGTGGAGATGGATCAATTTTATTTTACCCACCGCGCTTATGTCGAACTTGAGAGATCTCTTTCCAGGGCTAAATTTAGTGATGCGAATGCCCTGGTCAATTGGGTCAGGGTGGTTAAATCTGAAGCGGAAGTAGAATTTTGCAAGCGGGCAGGTAAAATTGCAGAAAAAGTGATGGATGCTGCCCGGAAAGCTATCGCAGTTGGGGTTCGCGAGTGTGATGCTGCGGCGGCAGTCGCTTATGCACAATATTCCGGAACGGATCAATATGCCGGAGATTACCCGGCAATCGTGCCTTTAATGATGGCCGGTGAAGCAACAAAAACTCCGCACCTGACCTGGACTGAAAAAGTCTACCAGCAGGATGAAGCAGTTTTGCTGGAGCTCGGTGGTGCTTACAGACGTTACCAGGCTCCGATAGCCCGGACCATTTATTTAGGGAAAAAACCACCAAAGCTGCTAAATGAGACTGCTTCTGTTGTGTTGGAAGGGCTTCATAAGGCGCTTGATACTATAAAAACAGGGGTAACTGCTGAAGATGTTGAAGCGGCATGGCGTAAAGGGATCGCCCACTCGACTGTGGTCAAAGAATCTCGTATTGGCTACTCCTTCGGATTAAATTATCCTCCTGACTGGGGGGAACAAACCATCAGCGTTCGTCCTGGAGACAAAACTGTTTTGGAACCGAACATGATGCTGCATTTAATCCCGGGGATCTGGTACGATGAAGTCGGTTTTGAAGTAGATGCCAGCGTGCGGGTAACTTCGGGTGGTTATGAACATGTTTACAATTATCCTCTGGAGCTTTTTCTTGAAGAATAGCTCGTATTATTAACTGGAAATAGGCCTGGACCTGAAGTGGCTCGGGCTTAAATTCAAATAAATTATTTTATGAAAGGAGTAATAACTTTGACTAAAAAAAATGTATTAGATTTAATCAGGATGAAAAAAGAGGGCGATAAAGTTGCCTGGGTTACCGCATATGATTTCCCCATGGCGATGTTCGCCGAGCAGGCCGAAATGGATATGATCCTGGTTGGTGATTCGATGGGTATGGTCCTTCTTGGTTATAATGATACTATTCCCGTGACCATGGAAGATTGCCTGGCCCACTGCCGGGCAGTCCGCCGAGGGGCACCTAACACCTGGATTGTTGGTGACATGCCTTTTGGTTCTTACCAGATAAGTGATGAAGATGCAGTTAAAAATGCGATCCGCTTTTTAAAGGAAGCCAGCATGGATTGCATTAAATTAGAAGGCGGAGTGCGGGTGGCCAGCCGAATTAAAGCGATCAATGATGCCGGTGTGCTGGTCATGGGCCACATCGGGCTAACCCCGCAAAGTGCCGGTCAGTTGGGCGGTTTCAGGGCAACTGGCCGGGATGTAAAAACAGCCAGAAATTTGATTGAAGATGCACTTGCTGTGCAGGAAGCGGGCGCTTTTTCAATTCTTGTTGAGGCAGTAGCGCCTGAATTAACCGAGTTTTTGACTGAAAAGTTGGATATTCCTGTTTACTCGATTGGCGCAGGAGTGAAGTGTGATGGACAACTGCTGATTTGTGGTGATATGCTGGGCCAATTCCAGGCCTTTACCCCAAAATTTGTTAAGGTTTATGCAAACATTGCTGAGAACAGTGTTAATGCTTTTAAACAGTACGTTTCAGAAGTCAAAAATGAAGAGTTCCCGACCGATGATCATGTTTATCCACGTAAAGACAGCCTGGAAGATTTCCAGAAGTTATTTGAAGAGTACAGGTAAAAATTATTGGGTATGCAGTGGGTGCCTTTTGAATTTAAAGAAATATACTTTGGAGGTTTATTAAATTGTCTATCGAAAAGATTGAACAGTATATAAATGAGAAAACCAATTTCCCTTTGCGGGATCGCTATGATTTGCCGACATCGAAGCATGTTTTTCCTGACGGATCACATTATCGTATCGAGATTGCCGGGATGGAAACTATTAAAAACCTGGAAATAATGACTAAGGAAGCAGAAAAAAGAAAAGTCCCGGTTCACCGAGTAATTTCTACGGTTAAAGGCGCGGCTCTGATGGATATGGGAGAACTAAAGGAATATGCACAATTTGCTGCTGATAATAAATATGAGGTAATTATTAATCCGATCCCCAGTAGAGGTTGGGATAGCGGTCGGCAGTTTACTACTCCGGAAGGTTATGTTTCAGGCATGCGGCTCAGGGGAAGTGATAAAGTATATGAATGGCTAAAGGAGTTTGACCGCTGCCTGGAAGCAGGAATTCGTGGTTTTCTGATTACAGATGAAGGCATATTGGATTTAGTCTCGAAGATGAGAGCAGATGGGGTTTTCCCGGCTGACGTGAAATTCAAGGTGTCTGTATTTGCAGGCCACGGTAGTCCGTATGGTGGTAAGCTGCTCGAAGATATGGGGGCGGACAGTTTTAATCCATTAGGCGACCTGACTCTGCCCATGTTGGCTTCAATCAGAAGCACGGTCAAATTGCCTCTGGACGTTTACGTCAGCCTTGTCGAGTCAATGGGTGGTTTCCAGCGTTTTCATGAGTGTGGAGATATTGCCCGAATCTGTGCACCCGTATACTTTAAGATTGAACCAGGGCGTTCCGAAGCAGAGATGTATAACGCCTGGGTAGACGACGGACTACTTAACCACCTTGCTGCGCACCGTGTGAAGATTGCCCAGATTTGCATGGAGTGGGTGGAACGTTCCGGATTAGACCTGGTCATGAAAGCCGGTGGAGAGGATCTCTCTCTTCCCAAGCCCTAACGGAGCATAGGAAAAGTTTTGTTTTCTCCTATGTTCAAATAGCTTTTTTTTCAATGGGCAATTTAAATCCGGCAATATATAGAGTTAGACCAGAATAATGCAGTGGGGGAGAGATTATCCCCCACTGCATGTTTGGGCTATGCAAATAAATTAATGAAAGGACGGGATACTATGGGTGATAATCCACTGAGCACTGCTCTTCATTCCTTGCGGCAGGCTGCAGAGCTCGCTGATCTTGATCCGAAAGTAATAGAATTATTAAGCGTTCCTAAGCGTACCATGGAGTTCACTTTTCCAATGCGCATGGACGATGGAAACGTAAGGATATTTACAGCTTACCGGGTTCACTGGTGTGATGCCCTGGGTGGTTTTAAAGATGGAACAAGGTTTACTGAAAACCTAACCCTTGATGAATTAAAAGCACTGGCTTTATGGATGACCGGGAAAGGTGGAGTGATCGTCAACCCCGAGGAACTTAGTGAGTGGGAGTTAGAAAGGTTGTCCCGAAGTTTTATGCGTCATCTCCCGATGAAGGGGGCCTGGGTTGATGTGCCCGGTGCCGATATCGGGACCAGCGAAAAGACCCAGGCCTGGATGCTTGATGAATATGAATCAATCGTTGGTTTTCACAGCCCGGCAGCGATAAATGATAAGCCCACTGAAGTAAGCGGCACATATGGAACTGATGAAGCTACTGGTTTAGGTGTTTATTTCGTATTTGAACAAGCGGTTAAGGACTTTGGTTTTGCAAATGACTGCAGTGTGGTGGTGCAGGGTTTTGGTAAGGTAGGGTCAGTTCTAGCCAGAAAGCTTACTGAAGGCGGCTATAAAGTGCTTGCTGTCAGCGATGTTTATGGCGGTATATATTCAGCAGACGGAATAGACTGTGTAAAATTAAACGAATACTTTTTGAAAACAGGCTCAGTGGTTGATTATCCAGGCACCGATCCGATAGATAACAAAAATTTACTGGAGATGGAAGTTGATGTCTTAATTCCTGCTGCAGTACAAAGCGTCATACACGATCAAAATGCTTCACAAATTAAAGCAAAAATGATTGTTGAAGCGGCTAATGGTCCGGTTACCCCGGCAGCAGAAGAAGAACTCCGGAAAAAGAATGTCCCGGTGGTTCCGGATGTGGCAGCTAACGTTGGCGGAGCTATCGTCTGTCATTTTGAGAGGATTCAGGGCCTTACCGACGAATACTGGGACCTTGAAAGAGTCAGAAGCCAGTTAAAGGAATGGATAACCAGGGCTTATGATCAGATGACGGCTACAGCTAAGGAAAAGAATAGTTCTTTACGTATGGCGGCCTGGATGAATGCCCTGCGGAAAATTGAAGCTTCGGCTAAAAAACGGGGCTGGGTTTAGTAAAAGCTTCCTATTGCAGTGCTTTATGCTTATGAAGGCCCTGGCCAGCAAGATAGCTTTGACCAGGGCCAATAATCTTATAATGCATCTTTAAGTTCCAGTTCTTTTGAGAAGTAATTGTAACCGCTAAGGGCATTTATTTCTTCCGGATGATTGGCTAGAAAGGATATTGACCGCAGCCCTATCTCTAAATAAGCTTGACCGTGTTTATCAGTTATGCTTAAATAAATGGTACAACTTAGATTAGATTTACGTGCGCCCGTAGCTCAGCCCGGATAGAGTAACTGACTTCGAATCAGCTGGCCGCAGGTTCGAATCCTGCCGGGCGCACCAACAAAAAAAGTTTGGAACCAGAATGATGTTCCAAACTTTTTTTTATGGCCAGATATTCCTGATATCCTATATAATAGAAGAGATCAACCGCCTGTATGGGGGCAGATAAGTATGTGGGAACCCAATTACGGAGAAGACAAGATATTTGCCGGCCCCGAAGTAACCACAAAAGGTTTAAAGGCGGGGACAACCAGCAGGGTGCCGCCTCATCTTTTTGCTGTGCTGATGCTGGGCATTGTTTCCCAGGTTGGCCAGGTCTTGCTTTTGCGGGAATTGTTAATGGTCTTCCATGGTAATGAACTCTCGATCGGGATTATCCTGGCTTCCTGGATGGTCTGGGTTGGTGTGGGCAGCCGCCTGGGAGTTGTATTTATAGAAAAAATAAACCGTCCTTTATCTTTGCTTATGAGCAGTGCGGTGGGTCTCTTGCTGGTCCTTCCAGCAACTATCATGCTGATCCGTTTCCTGCGCGGGGTTTTTGAAATTCCTCCCGGGGCTTACCTGTCCCTGGTTGATATGGCCAGTTCCTGTTTTTTGATAATGGCTCCGGCCTGCCTGCTGTTGGGAGCTCAGTTTGTTTTCCTGGCAAGGGTTTGGCGCGATATTGATCAGAGTGTGGATAGCTCTGGAACTGGCAAGACTTATATTTGTGAAGCGGCGGGGAATATGCTCGGCGGCCTCTTATTTACTTTTCTTTTGGTTCATTATCTGAATGCTTTTCAAATTGCCTGCCTGGTTGGTATGTTGATGCTTGCTGCTGCCTGGTATTCCATGCGCAGGATTCACTGCGCAGGCTTTTTTCCATCTCGTTGGAGTTTTACAATAATTGCGCTACTCATATTATATTTTATAGCATTCCCCTTTCTCGAAGATTTAGATCAGTGGGCTTACCGGATGCAGTGGCAATACTTCATGCCTGATCATGAACTTGTTGAAACCAGGCAATCTGAGCATGGCGCAATTTCTGTAGTCCGACGTGCAGATCAGTATACTTTTTTTCAAAGCGGTCACCTGATTTTCAGTACAGCCGGTCCGAAGGCCGTTGCACCCGGTTTTGAAGAGCAGGAAGCGGTGGAACTGGCTCATCTGGCTATGGTTCAGCATAAGCAGCCTGAACGGGTCTTATTGATTGGTGGAGGCTTACGCGGCCTGCTCAGCGAGATAGTCAAACATCCAGTGGAGGCAGTTGATTATATCGAACTTGATGAGGCTCTTACTGATGTGGCCCGGCCCTATATTACCTCTGCTACCCTGGAGGCCCTCGACGACCCGCGGGTCAGCCTGATCCATACTGATGGCAGACTCTTTGTTAAAACAGCCGGCGAGCAGTATGATATGATTATTGTTGATATTCCCGACCCGGCTACAGCCGTGCTGAACCGCTACTATACCAGGGAATTCTTTAGCGAAGCAAATGATTTGCTATATGATGGCGGGGTTCTGGCAATCGGTGCGGTATCCACTCCCGATTTGCGGGGTACTGCTGTGGCAAACCGGAATGCTACGCTATACCATACCCTGAACAGTGAGTTTGAAAGGGTTTTGCCGGCTGGTGAGCGGGTTATGTCATTTTTTGCTTCTAACGAACCGGGGCAGATCTCTTTAGATATAAAAACCCTGCAGGACAGATACACCCGGCGGGATATCGAAATTGAGGGGTTTTCGGCGCATCATTACCAGGCCATGCTGGAGGAAGGGCAGCTGCGGCGGGTTAACTGGACGGTGCGTAACCACGGGCGCAGCAGCAGAGCCCATCTGGACGGACCTACTGCAGCGCCGCTTTCTCCCGATTCACTTGCTGAACAGGAGGCGGCTGAAAAAGAACTCCTCCCTGTAGAAGAGCAATACTTTATGAACTCTGATTTCAAACCGATCGGCTATTATTACACTCTCATGTTTTGGGATCAGCTGACCCGTCCGGAGGACGATAAAACATTGATGGCGCTGCTGCATGTTCAGCCTTGGTGGATCTTGCCCCTTTGTTTTATTGCTCTGCTGACTGTACTCGGTTTGCGGATCAGTTCAGGAAGAGCTTATAAAAGAAGCAGGGTTTACCAAAATTATGGGGATGAGCAGAGGCCGGACACCAATTTTGGAGTGCTTTGCACCATATTTACGACTGGACTTTCGACCATGGCTCTACAGGTAGCCCTGCTCTTTTCATTCCAAAGCATTTACGGATTTGTTTATGAAATGGTGGGCTTGATTATGGCCATGTTCATGAGCGGCCTGGCCCTGGGCGCTTATCTGACCAATCGTTTTGTGAAGAATAAAGTTAATCTGAACCTCCTGGCCGGAGTACAGCTGTTCATAGCCTTGCTGGCTGTTTTGATCGCTGTTGTGCTTCCCCGGGCTGCGCTTGTCGAATCACCAGCTGTGATTTTTATGCTTTTTTCATTACTTACATTCTCAGCGGGTTTGATAAACGGTGTTGATTTCCCCCTTTCCTTAGCTTGCTATATGGCTTTGAACAAAAATGCTGAAAAAACTGCCGGAACCGTATACGGACTCGAACTTTTTGGGGCCTGTATTGGTGCAGTCCTGGCCAGCGCGGTCATTGTCCCGGTGCTTGGAATCATTGCCTGCTGTCTTTTTGCAAGCATTGCCAACTTTACTGCTTTTGTAGTAATCTTAATAAGTAGGAGGGATGTTCGATGGCTGGAAAGAACTCATCACCGGACAGGTTGAATCGACGGGAATTTATAAAAGTCGGCGCAGCTGGTTTTTGTACATTCTGCCTGGTTGGCGTTTATGGTTGTGATGCAGAACAAAATGATCAAAAAACAGTTTCTCCGAAAGAACCTTCGGCAAAGACAAGCAAAAAGGGGCTGATCAAAACCAGGCGTTCCCCTTGGTACACTGAACTGAATAATGATAAAGTGCGTTGTGATTTATGTCCAAAACTTTGTGAATTGGATGAAGGCGAAAGAGCGTTATGCAGAGTGCGGGAAAACCGTGATGGAGCTTTATACAGCCTGGTTTATGGTAATCCGGCTTTAGTCCAGGAAGATCCCGTGGAACGCAAACCTTTTTTTCATGTGCTGCCGGGCAGCCGGGCCCTGTCGATTTCTACAGCCGGTTGCAATCTGGCCTGCAAATTCTGCGAGGTATGGGATATGGCCCTGGTTGATCCAGAGGAAGTGCATGCTTATGATATGTCTCCGGAAACCGTGATGAACCATGTTCAGGCCGGTGATGCGCGCTCGGTTAGTTATGCTTTCGGGGAACCGGTCATCTATTACGAATATACATCAAAGGTAGCCGAGTTGGCTAAAGATGCCGGTTATTTAAACCTGATGCACACCGCCGCCTATATTCAGCCGGAACCTTTAAAGGAAATTATAAAAAAGATGGATGCCATCAATGTTGACTTAAAGGGTTTCGATCCGCAATTTTACCGGGAATATGTGGACGGAGAGTTGAACGTTGTTTTAGATAACCTGAAAATAATCCGGGACGCTGGAGTGCATCTGGAAATCACAAATATTGTGATCCCTACTTTAAATGACGAACCGGAAAAGATCGGAGAAATGTGTGATTGGATTGCAGAAGAACTGGGTACGGATATACCGATCCATTTTGCAAGGTTTTATCCCCTCCACGAACTTTCCGCTCTGCCGCGGACTCCCGCTTCCAAGCTCGATGAGGCCCGGGATATAGCTTTGGAAGCAGGTCTGAAATATGCTTATGTGGCCAGGGTAACCGGACACGATGGTGAAAATACTTTCTGTCCGGACTGCGGTGAAAAGGTCATTGACAGGGAAGGCTTTGTAATTACGGAGTTGAAGCTGAATAAAGGGGCTTGCAGATTTTGCGGCACTGAGTTACCCGGGCTGTGGGTGTAAAATTGTAAATTATATGTGCAAGCGAGTTGTTTCCAATTTAATCCATTCTCTGGCGATGGATCTCGAGGTGACCGAGGGAGCGTTCGTCTAAGTTGGTCAGTCCGGCTTCTTTGGCCCACTCCATCGCTTCTACAAATTCTTCCGAGGTAATCGCACGCGCAATTTTATCATATTCAAAGGCCTCAAATGCAACCCGGTACTGGGACATAATATTTACATAGGTATCTTTTGATAAGTTTTCAGCAACCCAGTAAACAAATTCCTTAGGATTAGAAACCCGGTTTGGCATGACCAGATGGCGGATCATCAGTCCACTTTTTGCTATGTAGTTATCATCTGTAACCAGTTTTCCAACCTGGCGATGCATTTCCTGAATCGCTTCTTTAGCCCTTTGCGGGTAATCCCCAGCTTCAGCCATATTATATTTCTCTGCCTTTTTAGCGTCCATGAACTTCATATCCGGCAGGTAGATATCAACTATACCGTCTAAAAGCTCGATTATTTCTTTGCGTTCGTAGCCGCTGGTGTTGTAGCAAAGGGGTAGATCTAAGCCGTTTTTGTGGGCGATGCGAGTTGCGCTGAGGATATTGGGCATCACATGGGTCGGAGTGACCAGGTTGATATTGTGGCAGCCTTTACGCTGCAGGTCGAGCATCATTTCGGCGATTTCTTCATCGCTGACTTTATTTCCCCGTCCATGATGAGCAAGCGGATAGTTCTGGCAGAAAACACAGCGCAGGTTGCAGTTGGAAAAAAAGATTGTGCCCGATCCGTAACTGCCTACCAGGGGGACCTCTTCACCAAAATGGGGCTGCCGGCTAAAGACCACGGCAGTATCCGTGGTTTGGCAAAACCCTGTTTCTCCGGCCAGACGATTTTCACCACACTGGCGGGGACATAGTGCACAATCTTCGAAAATACTGTAGGCCTTTTCAATTCGTTCGGTAAGCTTTCCCTCTGCCTCCAGTTTCGCATAGGCCGGTTGCCATGAGATGGGTTCTTCTTCCGGATCCTTGTCCGGTTCATCTGTCACTATATCTTTTGGAGTACAGGCTTTGAGCAGCCAGGAAAAGCCGGAAAGGGCCATTAAGCCAGCACTACCAGCCAAGAATATGTTTTTGATAAAGTTATTCCGGTTCATGGCCATCAGAAACAGCCCCACTTTGATTGTTGTAACTATATTATAACAAGCGCATGAAGATTTTAAAAGATTGCCTGGGCTGCCTTTGTTACTAAAAAACTGAACATTTACCCTGTGAGTACCGTTCAATGCCCTGCTTTAGGCAGGAATACACTTAGTCAGTTACGAATAAAATAACTATAGGCTGGTTTTCTAATCTAATCCAAGCCGGGGAGGTATTAAGGTGCACTATAATTTTGATGAAATTATTGATCGCAGAAATACAGGTTCCTTGAAATGGGATTTTAAGGAAAGATATTTTGCAGAAAAAGACATTTTTCCGATGTGGGTGGCAGATATGGATTTCAAGTCACCTCAACCCGTTATTGATGTTCTTACTGAAAAGGCCCAATTTGGGGTTTATGGATATACTGAAGAAACAGAATCCTATCATGATGCTGTTGTTGATTGGATCAAGCAGAGGCATAACTGGACCATAAAGAAGGAATGGCTTCATTACAGCCCCGGTGTGGTGCCTGCTTTGCACTGGATTGTTCAGAGATATGCTTATCCCGGCGACAAAATTATTATTCAACCGCCGGTTTATTATCCTTTTTTTGAGGCAATTAAGAATGGGGGATGCCAGATAGTTAATAATCCTCTGAAATTAATCGATAATAGATACTATATGGATTTTGAGGATCTTGAGAATAAAATTGATGATCGGGTTAAAATGATTGTCCTTTGCAATCCTCATAATCCCGGAGGAATGGTGTGGAGCAGGGAGGCCCTTTGCAGGTTGGGTGACATTTGTATAAACAATGATATCCTGGTGGTCAGTGATGAAATTCATGGAGATCTGGTTTTAAGCGGTAGCAAGCATATCCCTTTTGCTGCTTTGTCAGAGGATTTCGCAATGAATTCGATAACCTGTTATGCGCCCAGTAAAACTTTTAACCTGGCCGGACTGCAGATTTCGAATATTATAATCCCTAATCCCAGACTGTCCAAAGAATATAAGATTGCCCTGGCCAGAAATGAAATGTCCAGGCCCAACCTATTTGCAGTAGCAGCAGCGGAAGCTGCCTACAGAGGTGGTCAGCAGTGGTTGGAACAGTTGATAAGCTATATTGAAGGCAATCATAAATTAGTGGAAGATTATATTGCAAAAAATATCCCGGAAATAAAAGCAATTCAGCCTCAGGCCTCTTACCTGGCCTGGATAGATTGCCGCAACCTCGGGATGGATGATCAGGAGCTGCAAAGGTTTATGGAAAAGAAAGCAGGGTTAGCTTTAAATCCGGGAGCTATGTTCGGTCAGGGCGGAACAGGCTTTGTCAGAATGAACCTGGGTTGTCCCAGGTCAGTTGTTGAGGAAGCCCTTCAACAGATAGAACATGCAGTGCATACTTAATGAAAATAAGCTGCTTCACGATCCAGGGGCTGCCCAACATCGTACCGCCAGGCAGCTCAAACCTAAAGATCACTTCTGACCTTTTGGTTTTTTGGTCAGTCTTTTGCCCTGGATAATCATTTCCGTGCCGTATTTATTTCTAAGCTGATCTTTTACAACTAAGAGCTTTTTTTCTTTTGTTTCTGCCGGAGTAGGAGTGAGCAGATTTAACTGGGTGCCATGCTCAAAACCTGAAGCCTGAATTCCGATCAGGCGCCAGGGAGGGGTTCCGCAGTGATTTTGAAAGAGTTCTTTGGCTACCCTGTAGATTTCAAAATCTCCAAATATTGTTTCGGGCAAAGATTTGCTACGGGTGATGGTCTGGAAACCTTGAAAACGTAACTTGAGGGTGATTGTTTTGGCAGAAATCCCCCCTTTTCGCAGACGGTAACCAACTCCTGAAGAAAGTTCCTGGAGCACTGCAAAAACGTATTCAGGGTCAAAAACATCTTCCGGAAAAGTTGTTTCCTCTGAAATGGATTTTGCTTCGTGCTCAAGCTCCAGTTCACGGTTATCGATACCATGGGCATATTGATGGAGTGTTTTAGCATGGTCCCCTAAATAGCGGATTAGGGGATCTTGCGGGTAATTGGCTAAATCCTGTACTGTTTTTATTCCAAAGCGTTCCAGTTTTTGTTCTGTCACCGGACCAATCCCCGGCAGGTTTCGAATCGAAAGCGGCCATAATTGCTCCGGGACTTTTTCCGGCCAGAGGGTGCCTACATTGTTTGGTTTGGCCAGTTCGCATGCTATCTTGGCCAACAGTTTATTAGCAGAAATGCCAACGCTAATCGGAAGATGGAGCTTTTCCCGTACAGTATGGTGTATTTCTTTTCCTATATCGAAACCACTGTCTTTAGGAACAGCCAGGTATGCTTCGTCAATGGAGATGAACTCAATATCTGGGGTAAAGCTTTCGAAAATCTGCCTGACCTGGTTGGAAACTTCTTTATAGCGAGCCATGTTCCCTCTGATTACTACTGCATGAGGGCATAGTTCCAGAGCTTTTTTCATAGGCATTGCTGAGCGGACACCGTATTCCCTGGCTTCATATGAACAAGTTGACACAACCCCCCGGCCGGTGGGGTCGCCGCCTACCAGGAGGGGCTTGCCCTGATACTCCGGGCGGTCTAGCTGTTCAACCGATGCAAAAAATGCATCGAGATCACAGAGCATTATGTCACGGATTGTTTTCATAGAATTATCGTAAAATTTTTTACAGGCAATGTCAACTTAATAATTTTACAGCACCTGAGCAGCCTCTTCAATTTTGAAGTATGACTTGATCTGGTAAGAGAATCTGGATTAAAAGTGATTGTACAAGAACAAGATGAGCTTGATGATCCATATATATCTGGTAAAGGGCCTACTTTTTGAAGATATTTATCAGTACAATAGCCTTATGATAGTCCTGCATGGTTTTGATCTTTCATTTTTCAACCTGTTAGACTTAAGGATGTTAAAAAAAT
>SL_8KL_010_SEDDRAFT_10001727_pt1 | contig 18866 bp, 16 predicted proteins | sample SodLakKL_010_SED_4_FD_11160 | JGI IMG/M metagenome (IMG submission 11160)
ATTTATCATATATTAATTTAAGTAGAAAAGATTTACTGATCTCTCTTAATTTTTAGCAGCAATTTTATTGACGAGTTGAAGGATCACCCCGTGCTAGGAGGAATTTATATTGGGAAGGTTATATTTAATTTTAGGAATAGGTGTACCTGAAGGTTATAATTCAGGTGAAATTTTTGAATATAGTTTTTCTGATAATATAGGATTTACCATTAAAGTTATAGAGATCAATATAAATAGCTTTACTTTAAATGAATCAAGAAAATCTTTTGCAATAATATTTGGTGGTTTTAAAGAAAGTGAATCTTATGCAATCAAGATTATAGATGCATTATATTCTATTATAACTTTTAACTTTGGATTTATAGATGATGAAGGATTAGATATTATAAGTGTTGATACTGATCTATTTTTTGATGGATATAAAATTTCATTTAAAGATATAATTGAACATGAAAAATCAAAGCTAGATAGTAATTATCATAATGAAACAACTTTATTAAATTCAATTGGTGGATTTAAAATTTCAAAAGATTATATTGATAGATCACTTAAAATACTAAACTATGCTCTAGTTGATAAAAAATTATTTGATTCATTGCAATATTATCAGAAATCTTTAATTAATGCTTACTTTTCACCAGGGGAAATTCATTACTTAACTACCCAGGAAGATGAAGAACCTGTTAGGCAAATAGATATAACTAACTATCAAGATTCGTTATTGAATGCATATAAAGCAATAGAAGCAATAATTGGAGATCCTCCTTCAGATGATAAAAAATTGAAAAGAAAATTAATTTATTTAAATATAAAGCCTAATCAAAAACTGGAATCTAATTTGCGTGATGAGTTTAATAAAACAATTATAGAAAAAATTAGAGATATAAATAAAGCTAGAAATAAAAAGTCTGCTCATGGTGGAATTAGGAATTATGACAGAACAATTACAGTATTAGAGTTGATTGATTATCAATTCTTTACTAAATCTATTATAATATCTTATTTAGAAAGCTTGCAGAAAAAAGTTGTGTGAGCTTATTTAAAAAAACTCTACATTATATATAGTGATATTCAAACTAAAATTTAAGCTGTTAGATTAATTTGATTATGTTAATATATTATGCACTATTTTTATTGTTTAATTTATTCCACCATTTTTAATATATTTTTTTTGTATTTTTTAAGTTGTTTATTTGATTTTCTTGCTATAATAATGGTATTATTGCATTAGGATGCGAGACAAGATCTTGGTTGCTATATGGCAATTAATCTGTGGTGCAAGAAAATTTACAAATTTATACACTACTATAAATGTTGATATGATAAGGATTATAGAGGGGCATAGCTCATTGATAAAGGTCCGAAGGACCAATTGGCTAGAGCACCAGACTCCAAATCTGGGTGTTGGGGGTTCAAGTCCTCCTGCCCGTGCCATTTTTATGTCTAATTTTTTGTCTAAAATGAATAACCAAAGCCTGCTTTAAATTCTAAACCACTGAAATCCTCATTAATTACACCATTTAAATCCTCTTGATTAGAATTAGAAAAATCCATATCCATTTCTAAATATCTATAATTTATATCAGCAAAGAATAAAATATTATTGTCTATTTCATAATTAAAACCGCCACCTATATTTAATCCACCTGTTCCTTCAAGCTCAATTTCTGCAGAATAGTCATCTTCATCCTCTTCTTCTTCATCAAATTCTTCACCATCGGCATCTTCTCCTGTAAACCTTTCATATTCATAAAATGAAACCTCATAATCTCCACTTCCCCAATAATATCCAGCTCCAATATTTAAGGTGAAATGACTAAGAATATTCACAACATCTCTTTCGCCTCTCATTAATAAAGGAATAGAAAACTCTGCTTCAGCTCCATGCAATCTCATGTTTACATCTATATCTAATTCGTTTGTAAAATCTAATTCAGCTTCATTAAAGTCATCTTCATCTTCTGTATCAAAATCAATCCAAATTTCATTTTCACCCCTGGCTGAAAAACCTATATTCATCATGCTATAATTGACCTTTGCTTGATAACCTTCTGTCAATCTATTAGACAGTCCTACCTGAAAACCAAAAGAACCTACTGGGCTCTCTGGTTTTTCTGTGTTGTAATCAAAGTCATAATCATTATATAATCCTGCCTCAAAATTTTCTTCTAACAATTCATCTCTAAGTTCTTCTCCTTCTTCAACAAGTTCAAAAACTTCTTCGATTTCACCAACAAATTCGCTTACAGCAGGTCTGCTGTAAATGGGTCCTCCATAAATTTCAAGATTATCCCATAAACCCCATTGTTCAGACGCTATTACCTCAGATTCAAAGCCACCGCTCATAACTACCATTAGTAATGTGATGACAGAAATAATTATAATTTTTTTCATTATGTAAATACCCCCAGTTTTGGTTATATAAAAATTTTTTAGAAATTACATGCTTAATTATTAATATTCTCTTTCTTACAAAAAAATCCTTTGAATAAGTAACAATTTCCATAAAAATTAATTAACCAATTAAAATTTAATTATTCAAAAATTTTCACATGAACTCAACACTGTCAAGATGGTTTTGAGATTAAATCAAAATATTATCCATTTGGGTAATATCACTTTCCTTCATAATTATATATAATAATATATATTAATAAAATAATACCCCTTCCTAATAATCAGCTTTTTACTATTGCTTTACATAAAATAATATTATATAATTATACATATTAGCCATAAATTAAAAATAAATTTCTGAAAATAACAAAATATCAAACAAAAAATCAATCTTATAATCCTAAAAATTACATATATCAAGCTTTTTCAGTTGAGAAATTAATATAAATGATTTTTATTCTGTATCTCCAATTAATTAATCCTGGAGGAATTTAACATGAATATTGAGGTAAAATTAGAGGATTTAAAAGTTGAGATTATACCTGAAGAAAATTTGATTATGGAGAAATACAAACAGTTCAGGAAAAGCCCTATTAAAAAGAAGGCTTTAGAGTTTTTGCCCCAAAAAGTTAAGACAATAACAATAAATTTAGAAAAAGTAGAGAGAGTTGACCATTGCTTTATTTCTGATTTAATCTGGCTAAAGAAAAAGTTTGACCCAAAGGATACTGAAATAGTTCTTACAAATATTAAGTCAGATTATGTAAAGGAATTTTTAAAAGCTGTAAAAGTGGAAGATATTTTAAATGTTAGATTTTAATCTAATAATTGTTTATATAATTCTATGTTATTTCATAAATACAATAATAGTTCTCCCAATTAATTTCCCTTATATTAGATTATTAAGGTTTAATAGAAAAAGGGAGGAGAAGTTGCTATGATTGAAAAAAATAGCAGAGAAGTTGAGAAGCAGGAGTCCCCTCCAGTCATTACCCTAAAAGCAGAAGATTTAAAACCGGGTATGAAAACAGCGAGAGCAATAATTAACAAATATGGTGGCATATTAATGCCGGCTGGAGTTATCCTAACTCAAAGTCAAGTAAACAAGTTGAAGAAATTATCCCTGGTAGAGTTTGAAATTCTGGCTGAAGATGAAAGAATGCTCTCTGAAAACCTGGCCAGAATTAAACGATTAGAAGCTAATTATCAGGAGAAAGCTAAGAATGCAGCTACTTTATTTAAAAGGGCTATTTCTGGGAAAATTGATTTTAAGGAAGTTGAAGGTCTCACTGAAGAGGTTAAGGACTTGAGCAGGGAAATTGAACTTAAAGATTTATTATCGATAGTAAGAAAGGCTGATGAATATACCTATACTCATCTATTACATGTGGGTATCCTGGCCAATATGTTTGGCCACTGGTTGAATTTAAGAGCAGAGGAGATTCATAACCTGACCAAAGCAGGGCTGCTGCATGATATTGGCAAGGCCAAAATTCCTGATAAAATTTTAAACAAGAAAGGCTCTTTATCCCCCCGGGAATATCAAAGGATTAAAAAGCATCCTCTTTATGGCTATGAGATGGTTAAAGAGCATAGTAGCATAGCTGACTCCACAGCCAAGGGGATTCTCACTCATCATGAAAAATACAACGGGATGGGATATCCTCTGGAGTTAAGGGGAAAGAAGATACCTCTTTTGGGCAGGATACTGGCTATAGTGGATACCTTTGATGCTATAGTTGCCGAGCGAGTCTACAAGCCAGCCCGCTCTCCCTTTGAGGCCCTGCTGATTTTTCGGGAAGAGTCCTTTGGCCATTATGATTATGAATTAAAAAAAGTCTTTATTGCTAAGATGCCAGAGTGTTTTGTGCGGGTAAAGGTTATTTTAAATAACGGTAAAGAAGCCGAGATAGTCTTTATTAATCCTAATAAGCCAGAACACCCTATAATCAAGGTTGAGGACAAGTATATAGATCTCTACAATGCTGAAGGGCTTAAAATTGAAGCCATCGCTAAGGGTGATAAGGGGTAATTATCAACTCAAAAAGGAAGCGGGGGGAATTTTAATGGGGGAAGTTAACTTAAATGCACTACCTTATAGTGCTGTTGTATTAAATAAAAAAGGGATTATTGAAGCAACCAATAATAAGTGGAAGGGATCCGGTCTAGAGAGAGCACTGAATATTAAAGATTGTGGTAAAGGAGCAGATTATTTAGAGGGGATTCAAAAAAGTTTTTCTGAAAATGATGAGGAAGCTTTTGCAGCATATGTGGGTATTAAAGAAGTTTTAAGGGGAGATAAGCAGGAATTTAAACTGGAATACCCCTGTCATTCTTCCGAAGAAAATCGCTGGTTTAAATTAATTGTAAGCTGCTGTGAGCAAGGGGCTTTAATAATTCATGAAGATATAACTGAACATAAGAAATATTATCAGCAGCTTAAGAAAAACAAAGAAAGATTTCAACGTATTATAGAATCAGTAGATGCTGTACTGTGGGAGTATAATATTAAAGAAGATAAGTTTAAATATGTGTCGACACAAACAGAAAAAAAGTATGGTTATAAGCCTAAAGAGTGGACGGGAGTTGATTTCTGGATACGAAATGTTCACCCTGAAGATAGAGAAAAAATATTGCAAAATAGATCTGTCAATATGACTTCTAATAGACTTGACAAAAATGAATATCGTTTTGTAACCAAAAACGGAGAGATAGTGTGGCTGCAGGATTTTATAACTTTTGAAGCAGAAAATGAAAAGCCAATTATGTTAAGAGGTGTGTCTGTTGATATTACGGAGAAAAAATTTTATGAAAAGGAATTGATCAAAGTCAGCGATAAACTGAATAATGAGTTTGATAAAGCAGAAAGACTCCATAACTATTTGTTGCCTTCGAGATTACCCCAGATTGAAAGTTTTAAAATAGCAGCCTATTACAAGCCTGCCTATCGACTGGGAGGAGATTTTTATGACTTTATCAGGATAGGAGACCAAATAATATTTTATATTTCAGATGTAAGCGGACATGATTTGAGCAGTTCAATGGTAAATGTTTTTATCAAATCAGCCATTAATTACTTCTTGAAATCTCAAAAATTTAAAGGAGATATATCTCAAGGCAAAATTGATGTTGTGGAGCTTGTTAGATTTATAAGAAACTTCTATGAAGACTTTAATTTTCCTGTTGATTACTTTATTTCTATCTCGCTAGGAGCAATAGATACTAAAGAAAAAAACATTAGAATTTGCAACGCTGGCATACATTGTCCTCCAATATTACTTAAAGAGCGGGAAGTTATGCGATTAGAAAAATCAGGCTTTCTTATAACTTCACTTAAAGAAGCTAATTCTGATTATGAGGAGACTATAATCGATTTACAACCAGGAGACACTTTCTTTGCCTATACCGATGGCTTAATTGAGCAGGAAATTGAAACTAAGAACGGAGACTATTTTGGTGAAGAAAGATTACTAAATATTTTACAAAGAAATAAGGATGCTCCGCCTGATAAAATCATCGAGACTGTAAATAATAGACTAAAAGAAGAAAAAGGCAATATAGAGATTAAAGATGACCTAACATATATAGCCATAAAATATCATTAAAATAGTGAAAACAGATCTTATTCTAGAAGTGTATCCAAAAAGTGTATCTAAACCTTTAACGTCAAGGATTGGCAGGGTAAAGACCAGGCCCCTGTAATTAAGCGAGGGGCCTGGCCTTTAAAATGACATTAAATTTACTTCTAGTTACCTATTCTCATTTCCCATTCTTCTAATATTTCTGCTCTATCTTCACCAAACTTATTTAAATCAATATCAATCAATTGATCAAGAGGTGCTTCTGCAAGTGCCGGTGGATTATCTAAGCCAGGAGATACCATAATAGTCTGGTTTAAATCTTTAATATATTTTTGGCCTCTATCAGAATAAACCCAATCCAAAAATGTTGCTGCTGCTTCTGCATTTTCAGCACCTGCAAAAATAGCTGAGTTACCAGTTACCCAGGGTATCCCATCTTCTGGGAATACAGGTTTGATGGGATGTTCTTCTGGTAGAGCCATTATTCCACCATCCATGTAAGTTATGCCGATAGCGGCTTCACCCATAACAGTCTTTTGATGAGGCTCACTTCCTCTTTGAGCAAAATAAGGAATATTAGCTGATAAATCTTCCCAGAACTGCCAGCCTTCATCCCAGCCTTTATCCTGTAATATAGAAGCAACTATAGCATAATTTGTTCCAGAGATTGCAGGATCAGACATTAATATTTCACCTTCATATTGTGGATCTGTTAAATCTTCCCAGGTTTCTGGCATATCTAATCCCAAATCATCTACTATCTCTTCATTCACCACAAAACCAGTTATTACAAGATTATTTCCCATCCAATACCCATCTTCATCTCGATATTGCTCAGGAATATTTTCAATCATTTCCGACTCATACCTTTGTAATAACCCATCATTTTTGGCCTCTATAAAACTATCGACGCCGCCGCCAAACCACAAGTCAGCCATTGCTGTGCCTTCGGCTTTCATTCTAGATAAAACCTCGCCTGATGACATTGTCAATGGTTCGATTTCAATCCCGGTATCTTCAGTAAACTTGGCAAAGACTTCTTCTTTGTTGGCAAAGGCAGCCACCACATCGATTGTTTCTCCCTCTAAAGACTGATCATAATCAATCATTTCAGGCAGCTCATCAGCACTAACAACTCCACCGGCAATAATTAGAATACTTAACAATAATACTGGGACAAAAACTTTAACTTTACTCATCATTTGAAAATCCCCCTTATAAATTTAAATTTATCGCTTTCAGTAATTTTCTTATCTGGCATAATGAAAATAACAAAAGTCAAACTTACGATTAATGTAAAAAGCAAGATCATACTTGCCATTACAGCGCCTAATCCATAATTTCCATTTTCAATTGCATCAAACATTTCAACAGTAGCCACTTTTCCTCCTGGATAAATTAAAAATATAACTGCTCCAATTGATGTCATAGTTACAGCAAAAGTATTTACAAAACTCACCAGGAAGGCTGGCTTTAAAGATGGGAAAACAATATCTTTAATAACAGTAAGCCGACCAGCGCCTAAATCTTTAGCTGCTCTTTCCAGGTCCTGGCTAACATTTTGCAAAACAGCGCTACCAGTTTTAATTACCAGAGGCATCTGGCGGTAAATATAATTTAATAAAACAATTGCTGCAGTTCCTGTAAGCCTTAAAGGATAATCTCTAAAAGCTAAAATATAACCTATACCAAAGAAAGTTCCTGGTATTATATAAGGTAGAGTAGAGATTAAATCTATAGATTTAATTCCTGGCAGATTACTCCTTTCAATATAATAAGAAAGCAGCAACCCAATGAAACTGCCAGCAGATGCAGCTATGAGTGAATATCTAATACTTCGATAAAAACTTGCCATTATAGTAGAGTCTAGAGCTCTTAAATGGTCAAGTGTAAATATCAGATTACCGCCACTATAAGTTGTAACAGCTGTAAAGAGTATTGTGAAATACTGGAGCAGTATGGCGGTTAAAAAGAAACAGGAAAATACAGTTATTAAGTATTTTACTGCCCCTGACAGTTTAAAGATATTTTGAAACCTGTCTGAAACAGAAAAGCCAGAGGAGCTAAATTTTAAGTTCTCCATATAATATCTATATACAAAGAAAGCAAACATTGCTGGAATCAAAATCAGCACACTCATGGCTGCAGCTCTAGGCAAATTAAAATAAGCAATGACATTAAGATAGATTTGTGTTGCTAATACCCGATAACCACCTCCTATAATTATTGGTGTACCAAAATCAGCTAAACTTCTGACAAAACTTAATAAAGCAACAACTATAATTCCCGGTTTGGCAAGAGGAATTATAATTTTGAAAACAATTTCTTTGGTATCTGCTCCCAAATCTTTAGCAGCCATAATATAACTTTTATCAATACCCGATATAACTCCAATAATAATTAAAGCTGATAAAGATATATTACTTAAAGTCTGCATGGCCACTATTCCCTGCCAGCCATAAGTATTTAGGGTTACTCCAAAGAGGCCATAAGTCATGAAGCCTCTCCGGCCAAAAAGTCTAATATATGCTAAAGCAGAAACAAAGGGAGGAGAAACCATGGTCATTAAGAGCACTAAAAATATAAACCGTTTTAATTTAGCTCCGGCAAAACTAGTGTATATTGCAACAAAAGTTGAAAATATAATCGTAAGGGTTGTTGTTAAAACAGCAACGAACAAACTATTTGTTACTAAATTAAAGTTTCTTTGAAATAGATTGCGATACATTTCCAGTGAAAATGACTCGTCAAAATAAAAACTTTCTATTATTACTTCAACTACAGGCCAGAATATAAATACCAAAATGCTTATAGCTAAAAATATATATAAAAAGTTATATGAAAAAATATCGAGAGCAGAAGAGAGGCTACTATTTTTTTGGTTATAATCACTCATTGTAAAACCCCTTTAACTCAATCCTGTAAATGAATTATTTGATCTTCATAAAAATCAAACTTAACTTTCTCACCAATATTCCAACTTTTATCTTCTCTTTTCAAAATATCGGCTTGAATTAAAGTGTCATTATGATCGATAAAATAAGTAATAAAGGCACCTCTATATTGCTTTTGCACAACCTCACCTTCATAATTTACATCAGAATCAGCATCAATAACTTTAATGTATTCCGGTCTAATATAAAATTTATCTTTACCATTGCTTAATTTATTAATTCTGCCGATAAAATTTGCAATAAATTCATTTTCAGGTTTATTATAAATTGTTTCTGGACTTCCAATCTGCTTGATCTCTCCCTGGTTCATGACAACAACTCTATCAGATAATCCCATAGCTTCTTCCTGATCATGGGTCACATAGAGAGTAGTTATACCCAGCTCAGACTGAATATCCTTGACCTCTTTCCTCATCTGAATTCTTAATCGGGCATCTAAATTACTCAATGGTTCATCAAGTAGCAAAACTTTAGGATTCATAATTAGCGCTCTTGCCAGAGCAACTCTTTGCTGCTCACCACCACTTAGTTGTCCGATTTTCTTATCTTTGTAATGAGAAAGCCCAACCATTTCAAGCATTTTTTTGCCTTTTTTAAGTTTATCCTGTTGCGATAACTTTTTAACCTTTAAGCCATAAGTTACGTTTTCCATTACATTCATATGAGGAAATAAGGCGTAGCTTTGAAAGACTGTAGCTGTAGGTCTTTCGCTGGAATCTATATTAGTTATATTATTATTTTCAATAATAATTTCCCCATCATCAGGCTGTAAAAAACCACCAATCATATTTAAAGTGGTGGTCTTTCCACAGCCGCTGGGGCCAAGTATAGAAACAAGTTCCCCTTTGCTGATATTAAGGGAAAAGTTGTCAACTGCTGTTATATCACCGAATGATTTTGTGAGGTTATTAAGTTTTACAAAAATTAAGCCTCACCTCCAATTATCTATCATTAATATATTAAAATAAGCAATAATAATATTAAATATAACCAAAACTTATTATAACAGTTTAAATCAAAGACTGTCAAGCAGCTTAAGGTAATTCTATATAAATCAATATCAGACGTATATTAAAAATATGACACTATAAAGTATAATATTAAATAAATAAAGAAAATTATAAATATAAGCAGGTGATTTTATCTCTATGTAGAGTAGTACAATATTACTATTTTTTGATATAAAATTTCAAAAAATTGCAACAATAATGCAGATAAAACAATTAGTTTGATTGTCTTTGATAAAAATGATGAAGATACAGGGAAAATTAATATTTGAACAGGAGGGGGTGAATGAGATGAATGAAATAAACAAAAGAAAGATTTTGTTTATTGGAATATTTTTCGTATTATCGCTAGCATTATTTTCAGGAACAATCTCGGCTGCAAGAATTGCTGTTATTGGTTTCGAGTCCGGGGGGCTGCCCTGGACTGAAAATCAAGAGTTGGAACGGGATATACTGGAACAGATAACCCGAAAATATTCGAACATGCTAGTAGATAATGATTTTGGAACAGTTGTTGAAAGAGCCCGGGTAAGGGATGTATTAAATCAGTTTGATCACAAGGTGATTCTTTTCATGCTGGTTATTCCAGCCAGGTCGGTCGAATGACAGAAAGCAATCTTCTTATAATTGGCTCATTAGATAGATTACGGGTTACTGAAGAAGGAAGTATAAGCGTTGGACCACTTAAATTATCAGGTATAGTCTCAGAAGTGGAATTGTCTGCTCGTCTGTTTAATATAGCTAGCGGTGATGTTATTGCGACATTCAGCGGAAAAGGCAGTGCTTCAGATACTGGTTTAGAGATATCAGAAATTGAAGGTCTTTCTATAAGCTCGGGAGCCTTTACCGACTCTGCTGTGGGAAAAGCTATTGATAGTGCCATTAAAGACTTATTCGAAGCTACATTAAAGAAACGTGATAAATTTGAGATTGAAGAAATTGTCCCTGAAGATTTAGTAATTGAAGCAGAAGTGATTGCCATTGTCGGGGAAAGCCTGGTTATTGATAAAGGCAGTGATGATGAAATCGTGGTAGATATAACTGGTTCGCTCTCCAGAGATATTTCTGAAGGAGAAGAACCTTTAATTATAACCATTGGTTCTGTAGAGGTTGCTTCTGTTGATGCAACTACTGCCCTGGTTCGAACAACAGAAACTCACGAGAAACCAGAGGTAGGAGATCAGGTAAAACTGGATATATTGGATGTAGCCGGAATTTCTGAAGAACGGGAGCAAGTAGTAGTTGTCGCTGAAGTAATAAAGGAAATAACGACTCCAGAGTTTAAAATCTATATTGATAATGCATTTATAACAGGCGATAGGGTTACCGTCAATGGAAGAGTAGAAGCAAAAGAAGAAGCTGAATTATCTTTGATTTTTAGATTCGGCTATGAATTTTATGATCATCAGGGAATTAGGACCTTAATTAATAATAGAACAGTTAAAATTGGTTCAAATAGTTTAAAGCATAGAAACACGAGTAATAGAACTATATTAACAGAAAAAATACTGCCCGGTTATCCACAAGTAGTTAGCTGGACAATTGATAATGTTCCCAAAGATGCTGATCACTTATCTCGCTTAAGATTTAACTTTATAACGGAATCAATTGGAGAGAGAGAAATAAATTTAGATGGCATAGAGTTGATGACTTTTTAATTTTTAAAAGGAGTGATTTCAACTGGCAATAAAATTAAAGACATATCTCCTATGAAAAATCTGACTAATTTGTCATTGTTGACTTTAGATGATAATAGAGCAAATGATATAACACCCTTAGTAGAAAATCGTGGAAGTTATCTAAGAGCCACAGAAATAAGGGAAGTTAAGATTACACTCATGTTTTAAAGGATTAACTATATGAGGAGGAAAGAAGATGTCAAGCAAAAAAACTAAGTTTTTGGGGGTTTTTATTCTTCTAGTCAGTTTAATATTGACAATGGCAGCCTGTGATATGGGGGAAAGAGAGGAAGATTCCACACCAGAGACATACGGCATAACACTTAATGTTATTGGAGAAGGTGAAATTCTTGAACCCGAGGAAGGAGATTATCCCGAGGGGAAAACAGAAATAGCTGCATCAGCAGATGATGGCTGGGTCTTTTACCGCTGGGAAGGTGACGTTCAGGAAGAATATGAGGAAGAAACTTCAATTTATCTTGATGAAGATAAGGAGATAGTTGCTATTTTTATTGAAGATTATGAGGGAGATTATAATAATGACGGTTTTGCTGGCTGGGAAGGGACTGAGGATAAGCCCTATCTGATTAAGAACCCGGCTCAACTTAACAATGTTCGGGATGAATTAGAATCTCACTTTGTTTTAATCAACGATGTTGATTTAACAGATTTTAATGACTGGGATCCCATTGGTGATTTTGAAGAGAGAGATCCTTTTTTAGGATTTTTTGATGGAAGAGGTTATGAAATTAGCAATCTATGTATTAATCTTGAAGAAGTCATTAGAGTTGGTTTATTCAGTTATATAGATGGAGAAGCAGTAGTCAAAAATCTTAATATAATTGATGCTGATGTGACAGGCAGAAGTCACACAGGTATTTTAGCTGGCGGGAATGGATTTGATGATACAGACTCACAGATTATTAATGTTTATACTTCAGGCAGTGTTGAGGCTTCATTTGCTGTTGGGGGAGTAGTTGGGACCAACTATGCTCTAGTTGAAGATAGTTCTTTTGATGGAACTGTGGTAGGGGTAGGATTGGAGTTTGAAAATACAGGAATGATAGCTGCAACCGGAGGTTTAGTAGGACAAAACCGTGGTGGTAAAATAATAAACAGCTATACTTCGGGGATTGTTGATGGTGAAGGTATTTATGTAGGTGGACTTGTTGGGTTGAATATTCAAATCAATGAAATTGGAGGCAATATATCAAATTGTTTTTCAGATGCAGAGGTAATTGGAGAGTTTAATGTTGGGGGATTAGTGGGGCATACACATTTAGGTAGTGAAATTAAAAATAGTCATGCTAGTGGAAGTGTTACAGGTAAAGAGTTAATTGGTGGTTTAGTAGGAGTTAATGAACAAGGCTTGATATATAATAGTTATGCATTAGGTGATGTTAGTGGAACTGAAACAATAGGTGGACTTGTAGGCTTTAATGATAGTGGAGATAATTATGGTTTAGTAGAACTTTCCTATTCTAAAAGTCTGGTTGAGGGAGAGCATTCAGTAGGAGGTCTTATTGGATTTTCTAAAGGAAAAGCGTTAAAGAGTTTTGCAACTGGGGAATTGATAGGTAAAAATGAGGGACATTTTGGTGGCTTGTTAGGTGATAATGAAGGAACTATTGAACAGTGTTTTGCCGCTGTAGATATTGAAATTGTTAATGCGGGTGAGGGTTCAGTAGCTGGTGGTTTAGTAGGCTGGAATCCTAAAGAAGGTGAAATTAAAAACTCTTATTCTACAGGAAAAATAAATAGCACTGGAGATGGTCCGGAAACCGGTGGTTTGGTTGGAGTAAATGATAGTAATATTCTTTATAGTTATGCTACAGGGGAGGTAGTTGCGGAGAACAGAGTTGGTGGATTGGTTGGTTCTAATCGTAATGAAGCCGAAGTTAAATACAGTTATTATGATAAAGACACAACCAAGCAAGATGATGATGAAGGTAAAGGGCTACCAAAATCTACCGCAAATATGATACAACAGATGACTTTTGAGCCAGAGTGGGATTTTGATGATATATGGAGTATAGATGAAGGTAGCTCATATCCTTATTTTCAGTGGCAGACCGATAATATTCCTTATCCTCCGAGCTGATTTGGGCGAAATAGTTTAATTTAAAAGTGCTAATTTTGGAATAAACCAATTTGGTTAAGAAATAGTATAAATTTAAAATTTATTTAGATTTGACCCCGGCTTAGAAAATATGTATATATTGATATTTAATAAGCCGGGGTGTAGAATTATTTATTTGCTACATATATAATCTTCATTAATTCATTTTCTAAAATGAAAATTTCCTCCACACCGGCCTTTAATACTCTGGATATATTCAGTGCTAAAATAAGCGATTTATTTTTGGCCAAATTAAAAAATCATGCAGGTGTAATAATTTTGATAAAGAATAATTTAACTAAGTTTTAAATCTTTATATGTGATTGCTATTTGTAGGAAAGCAAATCTATGAAGTCTTGAGAGGTGAAGAAAATGCTTTATATTCTTTACTGTCGAGCTTATCAAAATGCTTTACGCTTAACATCTAACTTTTTGCCCTGGAGAGAACCAGAACTGATAGATGGTGTAAATAGTGTTGAAAAACTACCCGATGTGATAAAAAATAAAACTAAAATTAATAGAATACTGATAGTTACCGATGAAAATCTTACATCTTTAGGATTGATGAATAATTTTCTGGCTGAACTGGGGAGTGAAGATATAAAATATTATATTTATGATAACTTTTTCTATGATCCAGCAATAGAGAATATAGAAGAAGGAGTACAGTGTTACAAAGAAAATAAATGTCAGGGCATTGTAGCTTTTGGAGGAGGTTCTCCCATTGATTGTGCTAAAGGTATAGCAGCCAGGATAGCCCGCCCGGAGAAAAATCTTATTGAAATGGAAGGTTTGCTTAAGGTAAGAAAGAAAACTCCTCCTATTTTTGCTGTTCCCACCACGACCGGTACAGGTAGCGAGGCAACGGTTTCTGCTGTCATCAAAGATAATAAAAATTCAAGAAAGCTATTCATTAATGATATACCCCTTATACCTGATTATGCTGTTCATGACCCCGCTTTGACAGTTAGTTTGCCCCAGGAGATTACTGCTTATACCGGAATGGATGCTCTCACCCATGCAGTGGAAGCTTATATCAACAAATATAATACTGAAAGAACTCGCCGCTTCAGTGAAAAGGCGGTTAATTTAATTTTTGCTAACCTGGAAAAGGCGTATGATGATGGGGAGGATTTGCAGGCCCGAGAAAATATGCTGAAGGCTTCTTATTACGCAGGTCTTGCTTTTACTCGTGCTTATGTTGGCTACTGTCATGCTATGGCTCATGCATTAGGTGGTCTATATGATATGAATCACGGTAGAGTTAATGGTATCATTTTACCATATCTTCTCAAATATTATGGTGAGAGTGTATACGAACCTCTAGCAAAGCTGGCGGATAAAATACCTTTTATAGATGAAAATATTGATGTAAAAGCTAAAGCGCAGAAATTTATAGGTAGAGTGGAACAGCTGCAGGAAAAATTAAATTTAAATAGCAAATTAAACTTTATTGAAGATAAGGATTTACCGATTCTGGTAAAGAACACATATAATGGAGCGAATCCTTTATACCCCGTGCCTAAGATAATGAACAGAAAAGATTTAGAGAATTTATTCCAGCTGGTTTCTGAATAAATTTTTTTAAATTTATTTTAATTTTCTTTTTGCAATCGTGGATCTTAATAATATGCTTCAGCGTAAGGTATATAGGCGATTCTCACCAACAGAAGTGGAAAAATTCACTCTAAAGGCGTATCCAAACCTTTAGCGTCAAGCACTGGCAGGGTAAAGACCAGTCCAGTGTCGGGTTGATTGAGATCTCCAACCACCTTTTCGATAAGCTCAATGGCCAGCTGGAGGGTTTCATCGTTTTTGATTACGGTGAAAATGGTGTTATTGTGAACATCGGTACCATCACTGTCAGAGCCGGTGAGATCGCTGAATCTGGCAAAAATGGAGTAATGGTCAGCAATAAGATGACCCATTCCTCGACTGTCTATTATTGTGGCTCCACCAATGTTATTCTCATAAAAATAATCCAAAATCTTTTCCATCTTAGATGAATCTTCAATTACTGCTACCAAAAGTTTCATCTTTCATTTCTCCCCTTCCATTCATCCTATAAAAATTTTTTATGATTTGCTATTATTTATCCTTAATGGAGCCTGTTTTTACTAAAGCCCTGTTTACTAGGAGTGGTCCGACTAGCTCGAAAAATATTATCGAGCCGAGAATCAGGGTTGAGATTACTCCCTGCTGAAAAGGTAGTTTCTGCTCGGCTAAAATAGCAAGGCCAATTGTCACCCCGGCCTGAGGGGTGAGAGCCATTCCTACGTATTTACTGTGCAATGGAGCGATATTTTTACATGTGTCAGGAAACAGCAGGCAGCCTAATAGTCCGAATCTGGCTCCGATTGTTTTTCCGGCAAGACGGGCAGTGATATAGATAGCAGTCAAAATTGAAACTGCAGGCAAAATATCAAGCTGAAATCTGGCTCCGGCCATGGTTAAAAAAATTATCAGTATAGGGGTGTCAATAGCATGAAGTGATTGATAAAATTTCCGGTAATCAACAGTAAGATTGACAACCATTGCGCCAATCAGAAGAGTTACTATAAGATAGGAAATATTAAATTGCCGTGGTAGTCCGATGGCAAAGAGTATAATGGTAATCAGTAGAACCTGGATTTTTCTTTTTTCTTCGATTCGCTCTACAACCAAAATTGCACAGTACCCAAGAAACAACCCCAGAATTACTCCCAGCAGAACTTCCTGGCCCAGATAGCCCAGCAAATTAGCAGTTGAAACTTCATGGTAATAAAATACATTTAATATGGTGGTGATAATTGTAAAACCTAGGACACAAAAAAAGTTATCCAGGGCACCAATTGACATTAAAATTTGAGGAAATTTACCCCGAGTATTTTTTTCCTTAATCACTCCTAAAATGCTGGTGGGGGTGGTTGCCAGAGAAAGAATTCCCAGCATTATCGCTAGAGGAAAGTTACCTGAAACAAAATAAATTAAGATAAATACTAAAGCAAAGGAAAGCAGGCTCTCTCCCAGAAAAATAAGATTGAAATTTTCCCAGTTTACTTTAAGAAAGCGGTATTTTAATTCACCACCGATGGAGAGGCCGATTATCCCCAGGGCAAAATCGTTAATGGGCTGCAATGTCTGCAGCGTGGGTGTGCTGATAATATTCAACAGGGATGGCCCCATAATTAAACCTGTTATGATATAACCAGTTAATGAAGGAAGATTAAATTTTTTAGCTAGCTCACCACCCAGATATCCAGTTATTAAGATGATACCGATTATTAAGAGGGAATCCAATCCTATCACCTTCTGGAATGCATTATTATTGTCGTTGGATAAAAAAGCTCTAAATTTTTTCGAATTTGCAATCATATTAGTATATATATTATATATTGATCTCTGTTTTCCTTGTTTTTTGCTCTGGAGTTATTATTTAGCGACTACGACCATTTGTAAAGTAGAAGTTTAGTAAAATGTTACATTAAACCAAAGAGTTTGATATAATAAAAAGTAATTAGTTATTAGTAAAATATTTCTATCGACAGTATTATGCTTAAAAGTGATCTGAAGAGAGAGTTAATCATTTTTGGAGATGATGCAACAAGAATACCCTGCTCAAGATGATAAATCTGGAAATATTAAAGGGATTTGAGGGTTTTTTCAGAATTATAATAATTAAAGGAATGGATAATAAGTGTTCTTTAGTTAAGTGCATTATTTAAAGCTTTTTAAGCTTGAGTCTGCTATATTATGCTTTAGAATGCAAAATAATTCTTATCAGTAAAAAATTAAACTAATATAAATGGGGGAGTATGTCAATGGAAGATAAGCTAACTCTTGATGAATTACAGTCACACCTTTGGGAGTCTGCTAATATTTTACGAGGAAGTATAGATTCATCTGATTACAAAAACTATATCTTTGGTCTCCTTTTTCTTAAACGCTTGAATGATGTATTTATGGAGAATAGAGAGGAAATTCTTGCAAAGTATGGTGAAGAGGTTGTGGATGATCCTGACTTTTACACTGAATCTCATGTCTATGTGCCAGAAAGAGCCAGATGGGAAAATATTAAAGAGAAGACTCAGGATATTGGTGCTGAAATAAACAAAGCATTCGAGGTATTAGAGCAGGAGAATAATGTATTGGAAGGGGTATTAACTCCAGTAGATTTTAATGACAAAGAGAGGCTGCCTGATGATGTACTGGAGAGATTAATCATGCATTATTCTGAGCTTGAATTGAGCAATGATAAGTTAGATGATCCTGATCTATTGGGTAGAGCATATGAGTATCTGATCAGGCAGTTTGCTGATGATGCAGGCAAAAAAGGTGGTGAGTTTTATACACCTCGTGAGGTAGTTCAGTTATTAGTAAGAATATTAGACCCTGAAGAAGGTCAGAGGGTTTATGATCCCTGCTGTGGATCAGGAGGGATGTTAATTTATTCAGCAGAACATATCAGGAATGAGAATGGTAATTCCATGAATAAAATATCTCTCTTTGGCCAGGAAAGAAATCTAAATACCTGGGCTATCTGTAAGATGAACATGTTCCTTCATGACCTCTACGATGCTAAGATTAAGAAAGGCGATACCTTCAAGGAACCATTATTTTTAGAGGAAGGTGGAAAGCTGCAGCAATTCGATAGAGTTATTGCCAATCCAATGTGGAATCAAAGCTATGCTAAATCTGATGTTAAGGATTCCCAGGCATATGGTAGATTCTCATATGGGTTCCCTCCTAAAAATAGTGCTGACTGGGCCTGGATTCAGCATATGTTAGCCAGTGCCAATAACAAAGGAAAGATAGGGGTAGTACTTGATAATGGTGTTTTATTTAGAAGCAGGTCAGAGGGCAAGATCAGAAAGAAAATTCTTATGGATGATCTAGTTGAAGCTGTAATAGCTCTGCCCTCTAATTTATTCTATAATACTTCTTCACCAGGTTGTATTTTGGTATTGAATAAAAACAAGCCTAAAGAGAGACATGGCAAGGTAATATTTATCTATGCTGAAGAGGATTATGAAGAAGGCAGTAACCAGAATTTCTTAAGAGATCAGGATCTAGAAAAAATTCTTGGTGCTTACAATAACTTTGAAGATATAGAAAAATACTGTCGAGTAGCTGACATGGAAGAAATAGAG
>SL_8KL_010_SEDDRAFT_10001728_pt1 | contig 18864 bp, 18 predicted proteins | sample SodLakKL_010_SED_4_FD_11160 | JGI IMG/M metagenome (IMG submission 11160)
CGAGGGTTTGTGACCTTGTCGGGTCCGTCGCATGCCGAAGAAGTGATCCGTGGCGGGGTGACCGCCGTGACGAGTGCATCGGAAAACGAAGACGACGCTTTCTTCGTCCAGAAGATTTTTCACAACAGCGAATATTTCAGGGTCTATTCCAGCACCGACCTGAAGGGCGTCGAGCTGGGCGGATCGCTCAAAAACATCTTTGCCCTCGCCTCCGGCATCATGCGCGGTTTCGGTCTTGGCGACAATGCGCTCGCGGCCTTCATGACACGCGCGCTCGTGGAGATGGCGAAAATTTACCGTCACCTCGGCGCGGACACGGAAACCCTATATGGACTCTCGGGCATCGGCGATCTGATCGTCACGTGCACGTCCGAGCATTCCAGGAACTTCCGGGCCGGCTATCAGATCGGCATCGGCAAGGATCTCAACGAGACATTGGATTCCATGACCATGGTCGTAGAAGGAATAAGAACCGCTGAGGCGGCTTATTACCTTGCGGAAGAGGCGAAACTCGACACCCCGATCATCAATGCCATTTATGACGTCGTTTTCAACAGAAACGACCCAAAGAAAGCGTTAAAAGACTTGTTAGCACGCGAACTTAAGGCGGAAAATATTGGCTGAGGCCATGTTTTCCCCTTTTTTTCGCTAAATTAGGCGGATTTTCTTGCAAATGGCTAAATGAGTTGCTATAATGAGCGTAAGTTATTCAAATTTTATAAGGAGGGAATTCATACAGTATGAACAAGACAGAACTGGTAGCAAAGATTGCAGAGAATTCAGGACTTACAAAAAAAGATGCAGAAGCATCATTGAATGCAACACTCGATGCGATTCAGGATGCACTCGTAAGCGGGGATAAAGTAGTGTTGACAGGGTTTGGAACTTTCGAGGTCAGAGAACGCAAACCTCGCGTAGGACACAACCCAAGAACTGGTGCGCCAATCAATATCGACGCACAAAGATCACCGGCTTTCAAAGCTGGAAAAGTCTTAAAAGACGCAGTAAGATAAGTTTTATGAAAGTCCCGCTCCACACCGGAGCGGGACTTTTTTTGTGGCATGGCACGATAGTTCGTCAGACGTGCATATTTTTTATCAAGATATGGAATTTTATACGCCGTTGTGATACGCTTTAATTAAGGGGTGATGGGATTATGCGTGAACTATCGAAAAAGGCCGTGAAGGCCATACGCAAAGAGGACCTGGACGCACTTGAAGGATTCGACTGTGGCGCAGTCGATGAATATGGCCAGAACGGTCTTTTTTATGCCATTAAATCCAAAGCCGCAGTGGCTTTCGATTTTCTGCTTAGAAACGGATGCGACGTCAACCGGCCCAATGCGCACGGGGAGACGCCGCTTCATGTGGCGGCCTATATGGGCGATGCCGGGTTTATAAAGACCTTGATAGAAGCCTCGGCCGATCTTCGCGCCAAAAACAAAAAAGGGATCACGCCGTTCATGTACGCCGCCTTGAAAGGCGAGATCGACAGCGTGACCTTGTTGAAGGATTTCGGTGTGCCCATCGAAGAGAAGGATCACATGGGCAACAGTGCCCTTTTCTACGCCGTCCGAAGCAAAAAGCTCAAGGTGTTGCGCTATCTTGTGGAAAGCGGAGCCAACATCCATGAACGCAACGACACGAACGAGAACCTGCATCATGAGGTCGCCAGGAGCGGTCTGGTGTCGATGCAGGATTACCTGTATGAAATGGGTGTGACCCCTTATGTTGATAACATCTACCAGCAGTCCCCGCTTCATCTTGCGGCCGGCCGCGGCGACGAAATGATCGTCGAGTCGCTGCTTGAGAAGGGCTTGCGTCCCGACTTAGCGGATTCGTTTGGGAAAACCGCCCATCAGATTGCCAAAGGGTTTGGTGAAATCCAGACCATGATGGAGCGTTTCTTGAACAATCCGAAAATCATCTCTTTTTATAAGAACCATCTTTTGCATCGCGCCTTGCGCGACAAAAGTGTGGATGAAGTCGAAGCCTTTTTGAAGATGAATATCGATCTGGAAAAACGTGACGTTTTCGGCAACAAACCGCTTTTTTACCTACTTAAGCTGAATGATCCCGTATGCTTGCGCCTTTTCTTGAAACGCAACAGTAATTTTGACAACATTGATTATTTCAGTCGCGACGCCGCCTTCTATGCGGCCTTGTTCGACAACCGCAAATTCTTCGAATTCACAGCCATGAAAAAAGACGCCTTCAATCAAGATACAAAACGCTTGATGAAGACGTCTGATGCATTGAGCGACCTTTTAGAAGATTAGAAAGATCGCCAGCAATGCGAACATGTTATAGACGATGTGGACGAATATCGGGACAAAGATGATTTTTCCGGAAAAATAATAGATCAGGCTGATCATCAGTCCCATCGCGAAATAAGGAATCATGTTGACCCAAGCCATGGAATCGGTGCCCAAATCGGCAAGGATGTGTATCAGGCCGAATGCCAAGGAGTTTAGCACGATGGCGCCAACGAGCCCTGCAAAGCGTTCAATGATATCCCAAAGCCCTTTTCTGAAAACCAGTTCTTCGACGATGGGCGCGAAAATGCCTGCGAATAGAATCAGGGCAGCGATCGCGATCGGTCCGCCTTCAAGCAGGCCTTCGAGTGCCGCCTGGTTTTCCGGGTCGACGTCAAGCCCCATTTGCATGAGTGTCACATTGATGATTGCGTTCGCGGCCAAGACCGCTCCGAAACCGATGGCGACGAGTCCGATGGAACGCGGGATGTCTTGTGTGAAATAGATCCATTGGTTCTTAAAAAGGTAGATCCTGGCAACTTTGAACAGTATGACGGTGAGTCCGCCATACCAAAGCAGGTTGAGGATGCTAAGGACTCTTGCAAACAACACCGCATCTTCCTGCATATCCGGAATGAGGAGGGTTGCGGTCAGGGCCACCACTTGCAAAACGACAAAACTTAGCAGATAGATGATCAAGATCCGTTTGTCGAGCCGTCGTTCGTTTTTTTCTACATTGTCTGACATAAAAACCTCCGCGCGACTATATTGAAGTGAAATCGGATGCGTGCGCTTATATAATATGATATCATAGGATAACAACTAAATGTGAATAAAGTGGTGATTTTTTATGGCACAGAAAAAAACCTTCGCTGTCATCGGCCTCGGACGCTTTGGGCTCGCGGTCGTAGAAGAGCTGATCAATAGCGGATACGAGGTTCTCGTGATTGATAGGAATCAAGAACGCATCGCGAAAGTCGCGAAGATCGCGACCCATGCGGTGGTGCTTGACACGTCCGATGAAAGCGCGCTGCGTGAAGTGGGCATTACGAGCATCGACCATGTAATCGTGGCCATTGGAAAAGACATTGAGGACAGCATCATGACGACGCTCATCCTGAAGGAAATCGGCGTCAAAAAAGTCACGGTGAAAGTCCAGAACTTCTATCATGAAAAAGTGGTCAAACGGCTCGGTGCCGACGAGACCATCCAGCCTGAGGCGATTACCGGAAAGCGGCTTGCCCACCGTATCGTCAGCAATCATATGCTCGAGTTTTATGACCTCAGCAAGAAACATAGTTTCGTCGAGATTCAAGTCACCTCCAAACTGGTCAACATGACGGTGGCCAATCTTGACCTGCGCGACCGTTTCCATATCAATCTCGTCGCCATCAAGCGCGGCGATGACATCATCATCCCCAAACCGGACGAGTCGTTCGAACCGACCGACCATATTCTTTTGGTCGGCGAAAACGACCACTTGGCCAAGTTCTCGACCTGGATTGAAAAATAAGCCTTTTTGCTGGGCTTTTTTTCATTGAAGGAGGACCATATATGAAAAAAATCGTCCTTGCGACCCGCAACGAAGGAAAAATTGAAGAGATACGCCCCCATCTTGCCAGCCTCGGTTATGAGGTGTTCGGCCTGGAGGATTTCGATGTCGCTGTCATCGAGGAGACCGGTTCGACACTCAAGGACAATGCCATCATCAAGGCGAGGCATACCCAACGTGTCACCAACTTCATGGTCCTTTCCGATGATTCGGGTCTTGAAGTCGAAGCGCTTGATGGGAAACCCGGCGTTCTTTCCGCACGGTTTTCCACCGAAGGCACGGATGAAGCCAACAATCGCTTTCTACTCAGGAAAATGGCCGACAAGACAAACCGGAGCGCACGGTTCAAAACCGTCATGGTTCTTCGCGACGAAGAGGGGTATGAACACGTCTTCGAAGGCGTTTTGAACGGCTATATCCATACCGCGATGGAAGGGTCCGAAGGGTTTGGATATGATCCGCTCTTCATCCCGGTGGGCCATACGGAGACGCTAGCGTCGCTAGGGCTCAGTGTCAAAAACCGGATATCTCACCGTAAGAAATGCCTCAACAAAGTCATTGAGTTTTTGAAAAATAGCGATTGAACACCTGACATAGGATTGAAATATGTCTTTCCCTTTTAGTATCATGAACACGAGGAGGACACACTATGAGTTTTTATGATGATTTGAAGCACGCGCTTCATTCCAATGACAAAGCCGGTGCCGTAAATCTAGTAATTACCGCGCTCGATGAGGGGATGGCGCTCGTTGAACTCTACGAAAACGTGCTGGCCGATATCCTTAACACCATCGACTGTGACCCCTACGATGAAGCGTGCATATGGCTAGAACACCAAATAAGCTCTATCACCCGAACGATTCTGGAAGTGACGTATCCTTACGTGGTGCGTCAAAAAAAGACGCTTGATCAGCCGAAACATGTCGTTATCGCCTGTCCCGAGAACGAAACTCACGAACTCGGTGCACTCATGGGGGCGAATCTTTTTGAGTATGAGGGTTTCACAACAACCTATATCGGTGCCGATACCCCTACCAGCGTCCTCGAACGCGCCCTTTCAACGCTCAAGGCGGATTATGTGGTACTGAGCGTATCCAACGCCTACCATCTCTTTGATGTCGACCGGGCGATCGCACGTCTGCGAAAGACACACAGCGAGGTTGGAATCATCGGGTCGGGGCGAGCTTTTGTGACCAATCGCGCCCATTTTGAAAAGACTGTCGATGCGATCATCAACGATCATGCGGCACTCCGACGTTTCATCGAGGAGGTGCTTGCGTGATGTTTCTTCTCCGTTTGGCCGCCCGATTTCTTTTTTCATCGAAACTTCAGACCGCTCTCATCATGATCGGCATCGGCGTCGGCGTAAGTGTGCAGATTTTTATCGGTTCCTTGATCGAAGGCCTTCAGGAGGATCTGATCGATTCGACCGTCGGTTCCAGAGCCCACATCACGATAAGCAGCGAGGAACGTGGTGGTCTTCTTGAAGACGATCCCTCCTTCAAGGGTGACGTGGAGGCTTTTGATGATGAAATCAAAGTGGTCTCACCGGTTCTTGAAGGTCCCGGCAACATCGACAATGACGAAAGCGATCCGGTGATCGTGCGCGGATTCGACTTCGACGAAGCGAATGTCATTTACGATTTTGAGGACCGCCTTGTTGAGGGGGCGATGCCCGACAATGACGGGTTCATCATCGGAAACGCACTTGCCGACATGCTCGGGGTGGCTGTCGGTGATTCCATCAGTGTGGTCATTCCTCAAGTGGGCTTTACGCCCATCGATGTGGATGTGGTCGGGATCTTTGATCTTGGCAATCGGACGCTCAATGAGAGCTGGATGGTGACATCACTGTCCACGGCCCAGGCATTGTTTGAAAACGACGGGTTGAGCGCATATGAAATTCAGGTAATCGATGTGTTTGCATCGGTGGAACTTCGCGACGCCATGAGAGAACAGTTTCCGGGGTATCGCATCGACGAGTGGCAAAGCGAGAACGAGGATCTGTTGGCCGGTCTCGAAGGGCAAAGCATCTCTTCACTCATGATCCAGATTTTTGTCATGATCAGTGTGGTGCTCGGCATCGCGAGCGTGCTTGCGATCAGTGTGCTGCAAAAATCGAGACAGCTCGGCATTCTCAAAGCGATGGGAATCACCGATCGAAAAGCGTCTCTGATTTTCCTTTTCCAGGGGATGATCCTGGGAATCTTCGGAGCCGTCATCGGGATATCGCTCGGCATAACGCTAGTGTATGCCTTCTCGACATTTGCGGTGGATGCGAGCGGCGATCCCGTGGTCCGCGTCCTGATCAACCCGGCATTCATCGCAATCAGTGCCGCTGTGGCAATCCTGGCCAGCCTCGTCGCATCCATCATTCCGGCGAGACGAAGTGCGCGACTCAACGTCATCGAGGTGATTCGCAATGGCTGATTACGCCTTGGAATTAAAAGGAATAGAAAAAACATACGGAGGCGCTGTGCCGACTAAAGTGCTGCACGGCATCGACCTGGTGATCCCGAGGCATTCCTTCAATGCCATCATCGGGCAAAGCGGAAGCGGGAAATCGACCTTGCTCAACATCATCGGGACTCTGGATGTTCCAACATCCGGGGAGGTCTCCATCTTGTCAAGACCGACACATGAAATGGATAAAAGCGCGCTGGCGAAACTCAGGAACGAAACCATCGGTTTCATTTTTCAGCATCATTACCTCCTTCCTGAATTCACAGTCCTTGAAAACATCCTTATGCCACACCGGATAAAAGCGGGAAAGGTATCCGGTTCCGCCCTGAAATATGCCAATGAACTGATTGGCTTTGTCGGGCTCGAACATGTGAAGAACAACCTTGCTACCGATATCTCCGGCGGCCAGCAACAACGTACCGCCATCGCCAGAGCGCTCATCAACCGCCCTGAAATCATCCTGGCGGATGAGCCGACCGGCTCGCTCGACAGCGCGACGACCGACAAGGTATACGCATTGCTTAAAAAGATCAATGAGCAGTACAAGACCACATTCATCGTCATCACCCATGACCAGAATGTCGCGGAGAAGGCGGAACGGATCATTGAGCTTAAAGATGGCCGTATTCACCTTGATTTTTACACCAAATAAGGAGTGATCGCATGAAAGTACTCATTTTCAGTGACGTGCACGGAAAAAAAGAACGTCTCGAAGCCATTCTTGAAAAGCATCCTGACGTCGAATACCGAATTTCACTCGGCGACACCGAACTCAAACGCAAGTTTCTTCAAAAACACGATATCGTCGCCATCAAAGGGAACTATCCCTTCGATGCGGGGTTCACCTACGAACACATGATGGATATAAAGGGCCGCAAGCTTCTGTTTGTACATGGCCACAAATATCGTGTCAAGTACGGGTACGACAGGCTTTATTACAAGATTTTGGAAGCCGAAGCCGACATCGCCCTTCACGGCCATACCCACGAACTGTCGCACCAGGAGATTTCCGGCAAACACATCATCAACCCCGGTGCTGTGAACCATGCGCGCGGTTCATTCACAGAAACCTATATGACCATGGAATTTCTCGACCGCTCCGTACATATCGAATGGCTGGATGCGAGAAATCACAACCCGGTCAAAAAACGAACCTTATCGATTTAGACGCGGGTCATTTTCGCGTCTTTTTTTTTCAAGTCCGCGGGTCATGTTTTCCCTTTTTATTTCACCCGTTTTATGGTAAACTTTTAAATGATATGAAGAGGAGAAGAACCCTATGGAAAAAAGCAATGAACCAAACAGGAAAACACGCTCACAGATGCGTGAGCATATCATAGTCAAACTCTATCAGATGGACATCATTGACGATTTCACCGTCCGCAAGACGCCTTATGAGTTCGTCAACGAGGCGCTCAAGACGATTTCGAGCCAACTGCAGGCAATCGACGCATTGCTGGAGGCCTCGCTTTTCGACTGGAAGCTGAAACGACTTTCCTTCGTGGACCGCGCCATCCTCAGGCTTGCGGCCTACGAGATGAAATTCACCGATACGCCCGTCGAGATCATCATCGACGAATCACTCAACCTGACTCACAAGTTCTCTGACGAAGGCGATAAAAAACATGTTTCTTTCAACAATCGCGTGCTAGAGAACCTGGCAGGCTCGCTCGGACGAAAAGAGGGATCGCATGGCTGAGAAGGCACTCACCGTCACCGCACTGACCAAATACATCAAATACAAGTTCGACCATGACAAGCATCTCAAAAACATCCTGCTCGAAGGGGAAATCTCGAACTTCAAACGCAATGTCCGCGGACATTTTTATTTCACGTTGAAGGATGACAAAGCCTCGATCAGCGCCGTCATGTTCAAAGGCAACGCCTGGCGGGTCAAGTTCAATCCCAAAGACGGCATGAACGTGCTTGTCAGAGGGTATGTAAGCGTCTTTGAGGTCGCGGGAAGCTATCAGGTGTATGTCGAAAGCATGGAAGAGGTCGGACTCGGCAATCTTTACCAGGCCTATCTCCAACTCAAGGAAAAACTCGAGAAACAGGGGTACTTCGCTTCCTTTCACAAAAAAGACCTGCCCGGCTTTCCATCCCAAATCGCTGTGCTCACCAGCGCGACGGGCGCCGCGGTGCGCGACATTATAAATATCATTTCAAGACGCTATCCGCTGGCCAAGATTCTCATCTACCCGACCACCGTCCAAGGCGAGAACGCCAAAGGCGAAATCGCGGAAAACATCCGACGTGCCGATTCGAATCCCGACAACGACGTCATCATTGTCGGTCGCGGCGGGGGGTCGATCGAAGACCTTTGGGCGTTCAACGAAGAAGTCGTGGCCGAAGCGATCTATCAGTGCAAGACGCCGATCATCAGTGCCGTGGGTCATGAAACCGACTTCACCATCGCCGACTTCGTGGCCGACAAGCGGGCGCCGACGCCCTCAGGAGCCGCGGAAATCGCCGTCCCCGACCAGCACAGCATTCTCAATGACATCCGCACCCACCAGAACCGGCTTTACGAGGCGCTCCGCCGCACCATGCGCATCAAAAGCGAACGCATCCGCGACCTCAAGGAACGCTACGTCCTCAAAGACCCTGAGCGCCTTCTTGAGAAACATGCGAACACGCTTGATGCCCTGCTTCACAGGCTTGCTCAAAAGAGCCCTGAAAAACAAGTGAATGAAGCCTTTGATGCGCTTCAAAAACAACGCGGTTATCTCGACCGCAACATGAACGTATTGCTCGATTCAAAACAAAAACGGCTTGAACGCATCACTGACAAACTGCACGTCCAGGATCCGAGGCTCATCCTCAAACAAGGCTACACACTCGCGAAGAAGGATGGTACCGTGATCCGCAGTGTCAGAGACATCCGCGTCGGCGATACAATCGAGATGGAAATGATGGACGGAAGCTTCAAAGCGACCGTGCAATCCAAGAAGGAGGATTCATAATGGCAAAAGACAATTTCGAAGGCAAGCTCGAAAAACTTGAAACCATCGTCAAAGAACTCGAAAGCGGCGACCTTCCGCTTGACGAGGCGGTAAAAAAATACGAAGAGGGCATCAGGCTCTCCAAAGAGGCTCAAGGGATGTTGAAGGATGCGGAGAACGTGCTCAACAAAATGACGAAAAACGACGAAGAGGAACCGTTCGATGTCAAGGATGAGGAAGCGAACTGATTTGATGGATGTCGTCTCGATCAAGGAACCTTCCTTCCTCAAGGACCTCGGCACAGAGGACCTGGAAAGCCTCGCCCGGGAGATTCGCTCATTCCTGATCAACTCCCTTTCCAAAACCGGCGGCCACTTCTCATCCAACATGGGGGTCGTCGAACTGACCATCGCACTTCATAAAGTGTTTGATTCACCGAAAGACCAGCTCATCTTCGATGTAGGCCATCAAGGCTATGTGCACAAAATACTGACCGGTCGCGCCGGCGCGTTTGACTCACTGCGTCAGACCGACGGATTGAGCGGTTTTTTAAAAAGGAACGAGAGTGTCCATGATTGCTACGAAGCGGGCCACTCCTCAACGTCCATCGCTGCCGCCGCAGGGATGCTTTTTGCAAAACCGCACAATGCCGACATCGGCAACATCATCGCTTTGATCGGGGATGGGTCGCTCAACAGCGGCGCCGCCCTTGAAGCACTGAACTTCTTAGGGCACTATCCTGAGAAAAATCCGATCATCATCCTCAATGACAACGAGATGAGCATCACCGAAAACGTCGGCCATCTTTCCAGGATGCTGACCCAGATCCGCATGCGCCGTTCATACAGGAGTCTCCGTCGCAAGACATCAAGAATGATTCCGAAGCGCCTGAGACCCTTCACGAGCAAAGTCGAAAAAAGGATTAAAGGCTTCCTGACCGGACCGAACTATTTCGAGGCCCTGGGCTATGACTATTACGGCCCGCTCGACGGTCATTCTTTCAAACATCTCATCAAAGCGCTTGAAAACGCCAAACGGTCCAACAAGCCGACCGTCATTCACGTGCGGACCAAAAAAGGGTGCGGCTACACCCCGAGCGAAGCGGACAAGGAAGGCCTTTGGCACGGTGTCAAACCGTTTGACGCGAAGAACGGGGCGTTCCATGCAAAACCGGAAACCAATGTCATGACGTATTCCGGACTCACTGCAAAATATCTTCACAACCATGCGAGCACCCATCCCGATTTCTATGTCATCACGCCGGCGATGGTTGGCGGCAGCGAACTCAACGACTTCAAAAAGACCTATCCCGATCGCCTGATCGATACCGGCATCGCCGAAGCGACCAGCGTCACCATGGGCGGTTCCCTAGCCATGAAAGGCGTCCGTCCGTTCTTGTCAATCTATTCGACCTTTCTGCAACGGGCTTATGACCAGGTTATCCATGACGTGGCCCGCCAGAAAGCGGGACTCATCATCGGCATCGACCGGGCCGGGCTGGTTGGCGGTGACGGCGAGACCCATCAGGGCATCTACGACATTCCCATGCTTTCGCATGTGCCCAACATGACCATCGCCCATCCCAAGGACGGGGCGGAACTCTATCGCCTGCTTGATTACGCTTTCAAGATCGAAAGCGGTCCGATCGCGGTGCGCTACCCGCGAGCGAAGGATGTGTTCGATGCATCCATGTTCACACAAAAACCGCTCGATATGCCTTCATGGGAGACATTGCACGAAGGGTCGAGAGGCACCATCATCGCGTTTGGAGATATTTTGAAACCTTTGAATGAAGCGATTGTTTCAAACAAACTCGATGTCACCTTGATCAACGCACGTTTCATCAAACCGCTGGATAAAAGGATGTTGCTCAGTCTAAAGACCGACAAGCCGATCCTCACCTATGAGGAATCAACGTTGAACGGTGGACTCGGCCAGATGGTGCTTTCGAAACTTTATCAGATGGGCAGACGCGTGAATGCGTTCAAAGCGCTCGGCTTCGATGACACGTTCGTTCCTCATGGCGATCGCGAGGCGATGCTGAAACGCTACGGACTTGATGTCGAGAGCGTCATCGACACCATGCGGGAGATGATCGACGATGCGCCTTGATCTTTTCCTATACAAGCGCGGCGACTTTGGCTCGCGCCACCATTCGCAAATCGCCATTAAGGACGGCAGCGTGTCGATCAACGGCAAGATCGTGAAAAAGCCCGCCTATCAGGTGGACCCGAGCGATGTCATCAAATACGTCAAACCACCGAACCCTTATGTCTCACAAGGCGGATTGAAACTCGACACCGCGCTTGAAAGATTCGATATCGATCTTGAGGACACGGTTGTCCTCGATGTCGGTGCGTCCACCGGCGGTTTCACGCATTGTGCGCTCAGCCATGGCGCCAAGCAGGTTTATGCCGTCGACGTGGGGCGGAACCAGCTGCATGAATCCTTGAAAAACGATGCCCGTGTCATTTCCCGTGAAAACACGAATTTCCTTGACACGTCCGCTTCCGATTACGATCCGGTCGATCTTGTCGTCTGTGACGTCAGTTTCGTCTCGAGTCTGAAGATTCTGAGCCATGTCCTTCATCTTTTCGGGCGTGTGCCTGTGATCATGCTGGTCAAACCCCAGTTTGAGACACGGCAGACCCCCAAAAGCGGTGTCATCCGGGATGCGAAGCTCCATGAAAGTGTGCTTCTGGACTACCTCGAGGATGTCACATCCATCGGTTTCACGACGAGCGGATTGCTGCCTTCGCCCATAAAAGGGCAATCCGGAAACATCGAGTTCCTGCTTTATCTCGGGGACGCACCCAAAGAAATAAACGTTCGACGCACCGTCAAGGAAGCGCACGCAGTACGCTAGGAGGTCATCATGTTAAAATATCTCAGTGTATCACAGTTCGCCATCATAGAAAATGTCGAAGTGTCGTTTGAAGCGGGCATGAATGTCCTCACCGGGGAGACCGGTGCGGGGAAAAGCCTTCTTATCGACGCGATCGGCCTCTTGCTTGGGGAACGCGCCTCAAGCGAGGTCATCCGAAGCGGTGAGGACTATGCCGAAATCACCGCCATCTTCGAGCCGCTCAATGAACGTGTCAAGAAGACGCTCAAAGCGATGGATATCCCATGCGAGGACGATGAACTGATGATCAAGCGTCGCATTAAGAAAAACAGCGGCAACCTGATCAAAGTCAACCGCGAGACGGTCACCCTTGCAGACCTCAGGGACATCACAGGCAGTCTTGCGGACATCCACACGCAGCATGACACGAAACGCCTCATCAACAAAGACACCTACCTCGATTTGATCGACAGCTTCGATTCGTCCCTCAAACCATCGAAAGATGCCTATAAAAAGGCGCTTGAGGCGTTCCTTGAGGCGCACGGAAGGTATCAGTCGCTTCGCGATGACAAGGATGCCACCCTGGAACGCATGGACCTGCTCAAGTTCCAAAGCGAGGAACTGAGAAGCCATGACCTCAAAGAAGGCGAACTGGACGAGATCGAGGAGCGTCTCAACACGCTTCAGAACTTCGACCAGATCTTCCAGTCGGTCAAGCAGGCGTACGAACTGCTTGAATCGACGCAAGCGGCCGACAATGTCTATGAGGCGGCGCAGGAGCTTTCAAGTGTCGAAGACTATGATGAAGCCTATCGGACCCTGAAAACCCGGATTGAAAGTGCCTATTACGAACTGGACGACACCCGTAGCGAGCTTTCTTCGCTTCTTGGTACGCTTGATTTCGATCCCGACGAGCTTGAGCGGCTGGAAACCCGCAAACACACACTCGATACGTTGCGTCGCAAATACAACAAGGAAATTCCGGAACTGATCGAGTACCATGCGACCATCGAAACCGAAATTGAAGCGTTCGACAACTATGACGAAACCCTCGCGAAAGCGGAAGAGGCCCTCAAAAAAGCGTATCGGACCGTGCTTGAACAAGCCAAGTCGTTGCGCAACGCCCGTAAAAAAGTCGCCCGGACCATCGAGAAATCCCTCAAAGCCGAGCTTGCCGATCTTGAACTCAAAAGTGTCGAGTTCACCATCGATTTCGACGATGCTGTACCCAAAGACCATACGGACAAAACAGCCTTCGGTTCAAACGGCATCGACAGTGTCGAGTTCCTGCTCAGCACCAACAAGGGTGAAACCATGAAACCCCTCAAAAAAATCGCTTCGGGCGGTGAGCTTTCACGCATCATGCTTGCGCTCAAGACGCTCCTTGTGTTCAAGGACTCGCTGAATCTGATGGTATTTGACGAAATCGATACCGGCGTCAGCGGGTACGTCGCCTCGCAGGTCGCCAAAAAGATGCACAGCATCGCCAGTGAAGTTCAGGTGCTCGCCATCACACACCTGCCTCAGGTCGCGGCCCGTGCCGACAGGCATTACTACATCTACAAACAGGAAGAAGGCGATCGCATCACCACAAACGTGACGCCGCTCGACAAGGATGGCCGCATCCGTTCCCTCGCGGAGATGATCTCTTCGGATGCGATCAGCGAGAGCGCCATCAAAAGCGCTGAGGAACTGCTCAAATAAAAAAAGCGCCGCAGCGCTTTTTCAATATTATCCGAACATGGCCTGCCACATGACAAAGACCGTTGTGATGACAAGGCCGAGCACAAATCCGATCGCGAGGATCAAAACGACGACCTTGCCCCATGTCTTTTTCATCGGGTTGACATAGACAGGTGCTTCTTCCTCTTGTTTCTTTTTCTTGCGTTTACGACTTTCGGGCATACAGTTTTCACCTCGGAATATAATCATTTGTTGACTTCGCGTGTTCCATTATACTTTAAATCGATCAAAAAGGAAAGTTTTTAGAATGAAAAAATACAAAGTGATATTCCACATCGATCTCAACGCTTTCTTCGCAAGTTGCGAAGCGGCCGAGAACAAAAGTCTCAAGAACGTTCCGCTCGGAATCGGCCCCAAAAACGACCGGGGCATTCTCACCACGGCGAACTATGAGGCCAGGAAATACGGCGTTCGTAGCGCCATGCCCTTAAGCGAGGCCAGACGTCTATGTCCTCAACTGAAGGTGCTTCCGACGAATTTTCCGCTTTATGAGAAATATTCGTCGTATTTTTTCGATTATCTGAAAACGTTCACCGATAAAATGGAGCCGGCTTCCATCGACGAAGGCTACCTTGACATGACGGAAGCCATCGGAAACCGCCATCCGATGGATGTCGCCGAAGAAATCAGGGACCATCTTCTCAAAACCTATGACCTTCCCGTTAGCATCGGGATCGCTCCGAACAAATTCCTCGCGAAGATGGCCTCCGACATGAAAAAGCCGCTCGGCATCACCATCTTAAGAAAGCGCGACGTTGAAGACAAACTGTGGCCCTTGCCGATTGAAGATCTGCACGGCATCGGCAGAAAGACCGTGCCGAATCTGAAACTGCTCGGCATCGAGACCATCGGCGATTTTGCGACCTTCAAAGAACGTCGCAAGCTGCGCGCCTTTCTTGGCAACCAGACCGAAGGGTTCCTTATGAAAGTGCATGGTGAAGACAACAGCGAGATTGACCCTTCAAGGCAGCACACCCATCAAAGCATCGGAAACTCCAAAACCTTCGAAGGATTCCTTCATGAATATGCCGAACAGATCGACGCCCTCAGAAAACTGACCGACAGGGTTGTTGAACGAATCAAGGATGCCGGGCTCGCGACGAAAACCATCGCCGTACAGGTCAGACATTCCGATTTCGAGAATCACTCGAAGCACTTTTCTTTTCCGTATCACACGGATCATTTCTTCGAGGTGTTCGAAGCTGTCGAAAATCTTTACGACGAACTGTATGAGGAAAAGCCCGTGCATCTTCTCGGGGTCAGCGCCTCCAACCTCGAAGAGAAGAGTCAGCTGTTCAAACAGCTGAACATTTTCGAACCCAAGGAGAAAGTTTCGCGTGAGGAGCATGTCAGCAGCGTTCTTAAATCCATCAATGAAAATTACGAGAAACCGCTACTCAAAAAGGGGTTCAAAAAAGACTGACATTGCATGTTGGCCTTATTGAATTGTTGTTTTCAAGCTTTTATGATAAAATTAATCTAGTTTTTATATGCTGCTATAGGGGAGTGGAAAATGAAAAGAATCCTTGCGTTACTTATAGTGTTAACCGCCACATTCAGCCTTTATGGTTGTGGGGACGACCCGGAAGACGATGTGACAAGCCCGTCTTTCGAATCGCTTACCATCAACGAGGAACCACTGTCTGAGGACATCTATTTTGCGGAAAAGAACGAACTGCTCAGATTGGACATCCAGCTCGACAACCCATCCAACCTTGAGATCAACTCGGTCACCATCAACGGGACTGTCTATAGACAAAGCCGTTTCGAAGACGAATCGACCAACAATCATATCGTCTTCCATTTTGACGTGCTCCGAGTTCCGGGATTGAACGACTATACGCTTGAATCCATTGAATATACGCATGACGGTGTCTCATCCATCATGGTAGAAGCGGATAACACCTGGCAGACGTACGTGCTTGAAAGCACGCCGACGGCGACGCTTGAATCATTTGAGACACTTACAGACGGCATTTCCGTTGTCCTTAACCTGAGCGATGCCGACCAGGTCATCTCTTCAGCGCGTCTCGAACTGCTTTACGACGGCCTGGTGGAAAAAAGCCACGACCTCTTTAGCGGGGTAACGCAACGTATGTTTGATGATCTCTATAGCGACACCGATTACGATATCCGGGTTGTCGCCGACTATGAACGCGGAGGCGGGCATGATGTGCAGACCGGGGTGGTATTGTTTGAAGAAACCTCCATCACGACGGATGCCAAGACCCTTCCAAGCATCGACATTCACGACATTGTCGCAGACAAAACGTCCATCGGTTTCGATTACACGGTGGACGATCCCGATGACGTGGGGAGCCTCTCGTCGATCCGCCTGTTCAAGGGTGATGAGGAGGTTGACAGTCTGAACGAGTCTGACGCACTCATGTTTGATGATGTGCTGTCGAACTCGGATTACAGGATCGTTGTGGAATACGAGTATGACCTCAACGACCAGGCCGGCACACAGACACTCACCGTGGAGGCGACCGCAACAACATTGACTAAAGAAAACCCGACCCTTCAGGCCGAAAACTTTACCCAGACATCGGACTCGATCACATTCGATCTTTTCATTGACGACCCCGACGATGTACTCATGGGTGATACGCTTCACATTGTTGTGACAAACGGGACGGACACCCATTCGAAAGACGTAGCCCTCGATGCCCTTCAGGGTATCACCTTCGCGGACCTTTTGAGCGATTCACCTTATACCATCGAAGTTCATGCCGATTACGATCTCAATGACGGAGAAGGGTTGCGTGAACAAGTGTTGCTCGCGACGTATGACATAAAAACCGACGCCATGGATATTCCTGAAGTCCTGACGACCCAAACCAGTGTCGGACGAACGTCCATGACCATCCGTGTGGATGCCACAGCGTTTGACGCAATCCGCGACGATGAGCCGATTGAACTTTACATCTATGATGCAAAGACCGATGAACTGCTGAAAAACGCCACCTTGCTTTCAAGCACCGAATCCATCACCATTGACGGACTGATAAGCGACCAGACACTACGCATCGAAATCGAAGCCACATATGACTTGCGAGACGGTGCCGGCAAGCAGACGTCCATCGTGCATACAAACACCTTCAGCACCACCGCCAACAGCGCACCGGGCGGAACCATCTCCAATTTTGAACTGCGCCAGGATGGCGTAAGGTTCACCCTCTCGCTCAACGATCCTGACGAAACGCTTGTCGAAGGATCACTGGTTGCCCACCTTTATGAGGATGACGGCAACGGCGATCCTCAAATCGTCAAGACCATTGTCCTATCAAAAGACGATGCAACGCACACCTTCGACTACGCACCACACTATGACCGTGCCTACACCATCGAAGTGACTGCGGACTATGACTTGAGAGACGGTGAGGGTGTACGCACGGACCATCCGATTGACGAGAAATTCAAAAACATCCGCCTCATCGAAAAAGAACCGGTTCATGAACTGGATACGCCTCTAACCTCCCAGGAAGGCTTCGAACTGCCTTACTCGATTCTTGATGTCGACGGCACAATCGTCGAAGACGGCATCCGTATGACCGTCGACGGCACCACATATTCACTGGATTCGCTGGTTGATGCTTTTGTCGTCGATGGCCTCTTGAGCGATACCACTTACACCGTCGATGTGGAAATCGAATACGTGATCGACGGCGAAACCCGCGTCATTCATGAGACCCTGCAGATCACCACGGACGCCAAGGCGCCCGCGGAAGGGTCAATCGGATTCAATGACGAATCGCTTGGTGAAGTGACCGTCGACATCGACTTCACCGATATCGATGAAACCCTTCTGGACGGTGAAGTCACGCTTGTACTCTATGACAGTGACGAAGCGGTCGTGGGTACTGTTTCGCTTACCACCTCACAAACGCACACCTTCAGTGAACTGTCCAATGATTCGGCGTACCGGATCGCTCTTTACGGAACGATCGACCGCAATGATGGTACCGGCGCTTCAACTACCGAACTTGACGCCATGACATATCAAAGTGTTGATGGGCGCATCGACATCAGCTACGATGAAATCGAAATCGGTCAGGAATCCGCCAAGTTTGAAATCGGGTACGACGATCCGTTCAACATCAAGACGGGTAGTTTTGATGTTCGAGTCTATGACGAAGCCGACAATGAACTTTCAAGCGAACGTCTCTTTGATGATGTCACCACGGAAATCCAGCTCAGCGAGCTCTTCTCCGATCACGTCTACACCATTCGTGTTTACGGTGAAGTCGATTATCTCGACGGTGAAGGTTCGACCCTGCAGCTTTTGTTTGAAGAAACCCTGCGTACCGAAGCGAAAGCGCAACCAATCCCCGAGATGACATTCGAAACCATCGAAGTCGGCTCACCGATATCCGTATCGCTTGGTGAGTTCGAGGATGTGGACGAAGTCTATAGCGCCATGACGCTCATCCTTTATGAAGTCAGTTCGGACGGCACCCTCACAGAGGTCGACACCATCGCCATCGACCTTGAATCAGTGGAAGACACATACACCTTCGACCACACCCATGATGAGACGAAGACCTACCGGGTCGAACTTCGCGGCGATTACGACCTTAATGACACGCATGATTACACAAATGAACTGCTGCGTGCACGAAGCGTTACGACCATCCGACCATAAAACGAGTTAAAAGGGCGCAATGTCGCCCTTTTTCTTTAACGGTTGAACGGATATGTGCTAGACTGGTCATATAAGGAGAGGTGAGACATGAAACAAATGATTGAAGCGCAACGTGCGTATTTCAAAGCGGAACACACGCTTTCCTACGCAGCCAGGAAGCGTGCGCTCGAAGCCCTGTATCGAGCGATTGAAAGCAACGAAAACAGCATTCTTGACGCCCTCAACAAAGACTTGAACAAATCAAGCTTCGAAGCCTATTCGACCGAAGTCGGGTTTGTTTTGAAGTCCATTTCCATCACATTGAAACACCTTAGACAATGGATGAAACAAAAGAAAGTGAAAACCCCTTTCTACCACGGGTTCTCAAAAAGTTATGTGCGGCCGGAACCCAAAGGCACGGTATTGGTGATCGGTCCT
>SL_8KL_010_SEDDRAFT_10001729_pt1 | contig 18858 bp, 19 predicted proteins | sample SodLakKL_010_SED_4_FD_11160 | JGI IMG/M metagenome (IMG submission 11160)
GGAAATGATCGCGGGCTTCATCGACGAGTTGGAAGCGATGGAATGACGATCCCAAAATGATCGCGGCAAGAGGGGGGCTATTGCCCCCCTTTTTCATTTGTCGATGCAAGGAAAGTGAAATCGTTTTTCATTCTGTGAAAAACGCAGGATGCGGCACCCTCAGACCGGATTGAGCAATGCGCGCCCCTCGATATGGGCAATGGCATTCTCAACCGCCATCAATCCCATTTCCTCGCGCACGTCCAAGGCGGCGGTGCCAAGATGCGGCAGCAGGGTTACGTTTTGCAATTTGCGCAGCGCGTCTGGCACCTGTGGTTCTTTCTCATAAACGTCCAGACCCGCACCCCCAATCGTGCCCGCCTCCAAAGCCGCGATCAGGGCGGCCTCATTCACGACATCCCCGCGCGCGATATTGATCAGATGCGCATGCGGGCGCATGGCGGACAGCTCTTGCGCGCCGATCAGATGACGTGTCTCGCCGCCACCCGGAACGGCCAGAACCACGCAATCGGATATGCCCAACAGTTCGTCAAGTGATCCGACCTGCCGCGCGGGCATATCCAGAAGTTTGGCCGAGCGGTTGTGGTAGACGACATCCATGCCCAGCCCGAAATGTGCCCGCCGCGCAATTGCTTGCCCGATCCGGCCCATGCCAACAATGCCGCAGGTCTTGCCACCCAGATGCAGGCCCAGCATTTGGGTCGGGTGCCAGCCGGTCCATTTGCCTGTGCGCACAAGCCGCTCGCCCTCGGCGGCGCGGCGCGCGGACATCAGCATCAGCATCAGCGCGATATCGGCGGTCGCTTCGGTCACAGCACCGGGGGTGTTGGTGACGGCGATGCCTGCGGCGCGCGCAGCGGCCACGTCGATATGATTATACCCGACACCAAAATTCGAAAGCAAGCGGCAGCGCGCATCTTCCATCCCCTCGAACACTTCGGCTGAGAATTGGTCGCCCAAGGTTGGCAGGACCACGTCATACAGGACCAAAGCGGCCCGCATCTCACCTTTCTTGAGGGGGGCGTTCTGCGTGCGCAGGGTCACATTGAAATGCGCCTCTGCCGCGCGCAGCACTTTTTCGGGCAGGGCGCGGGTGATGTAAAGTTCGCTCATGTGTTGCGCCTTTAATGCATTCGCGTGCCGGGGGGCACGTCATGGTCAGGGGCCAGCAAGCTGATCTGACCCTGAGAATCGTTTGCGCCCAGAACCAGCACCTCTGACATGAACGGCCCGATCTGGCGGGGCGGGAAATTCACCACAGCCATGACCATGCGCCCGACAAGAGCGTCTGGGGTATAGAGGTCCGCAATCTGGGCAGATGATTTCTTGATCCCGATGTCCGGCCCGAAATCCACCCACAGCTTGATCGCGGGTTTGCGTGCCTCTGGGAAAGGTTCGGCGCGTGTGACCTTGCCCGCGCGGATATCAACCTTCAGAAAATCATCGAAACTGATGTGATCGCTCATTGCGCCAATTCCCGAGAGCGCGCGGCGGCGGCCGCAACGGCGCGGGCCATTAAGGGTGATAGGCCCGTGTCAGCATCCATCAGCACCTCCAACGCGGCGGCGGTAGTCCCCTTTGGGCTGGTGACATTGATGCGCAACTGCTCTGCTGTCTCATCCGCGCCGGCTGCAAGCTGGCCTGCACCTATGACGGTTGCACGTGCAAGCTGCATCGCCAGATCGGGCGCAAGGCCCGCATCTGTGCCCGCCTGCGCCATGGCCTCGATCATGTGAAACACATAGGCAGGGCCAGAGCCAGACAGCGCTGTGACAGCATCCATTTGCGATTCGTCCTCCAGCCTGACGGTCGCGCCGACTGCCGCCAGCAAGCCTTCGGCCAGTTCCATATGTGCCTGCGACACCTTGTCATTGCCGATCAACGCCGTGATCCCGCAGCCAACGGCAGCGGGCGTGTTGGGCATGGCGCGGATGATCGGGGTATCGTGCCCCAAAGCCTGAGAAAAGCGGGCCAGAGATGTGCCTGCGGCAATCGAGATGAACAAGGTCGTGCCATTGCCCAAGGCTTGCAGACCGGGCAGGGCGTCGCCCATCATTTGCGGCTTTACGGCAAGAATTGCGACGGCTGGTGCCGCGGGCAGTTCGCCGTTCAGGTGTGCGCCCGTGTTGCGCACCCAATCTGACGGGTTAGGATCGATGATATGGACGGATTTTGCAGGCACACCGCGCGCCAGCCACCCTGCAAGCATGGCAGAGCCCATTTTGCCACATCCCAGAAGCACCATGCCGTTGCGGGCAATCTGGTCAAATTCCATACGCACTATCCCTGTCCTGATCTGTCCCTTTGTTACGCCGGGACGTCAGAGGGTCAAGGGGCTGTGCGTTTCATGCGCGGCCAACCGCTTCGGCCAATGCCATTTCCAGTGCTGCGGTCGGGCTGTGATTTGCCCATGCGACAAGCTGAAAGGCGGGGTAAAAGCGTTCAGCCGCCATCAGGGCTGCGGTAATCATCCGCTCGATCTGATCCATATCGGCAGGCTGATCTTCGGCCAGAAGCAGACCATAGCGCCACACCATCAGGCGCTGCGTTTCCCAAAAGCTGAACGCGCCAGACCAAACCATATCATTCGCACGGCTGATCGTTTCATAGATGGCGGGCATGGCACCTTCCGGCGGGTCCATCTCGAAGGTGCAGACCAGTCGCAGCATGTTGTCGCGCGGGGCCAGTGCAAGGCTGATGGAGTAGGTGCGCCATTGCCCCTCGACGGCCATGGCGATCTGGTCCTCGTTCATGCGGTCGAAGTCCCACGCATGATGCTCGGCCAAGGTTTCCACCATGTCGATGGGATGCAAGCTGTCTGATGAAAGGTAAAACTCTGCTGCTGACATACCCACCCCTTTGTGTTGGCTGTGTCCGGCACCGCTAGACACAGATAAGACCGCAACAATTTTACGCGCTTGAGTTAACGCATACTAAATATGGTGTGCCGAAACAATCGATCTGTAAAGGAAAATCGTATGCGCCCAACAGAAAGCTGGGGATAACCCTGCAACCTATCTGCCGATCGATGGGTGATTGTGCTGTTTTCCATGCGGGTAAAAGAAAAGGGCGCGCCCAAGGCGCGCCCTTTCAGATGCGGTACGTTTGTTGGTTACTCTTGCTGGCCCATGAACATCAGCAGGAACTGGAACATGTTCAGGAAGCTGATATAGAGCATGAGCGCGCCATCGACTGCGGCTTTGTCCATCCAGTCCTGATCGCCACTTGCGGCGTGGGCGACATATTCGCTTTTGATGGTCTGTGTGTAGAAGGCCGTCAGACCTGCGAACACCAGAATGCCGATTGCAGAGATTGCAAACATCATCGCCGGGCTTTGCAGGAACAGGTTGATGATCATCGCCACGATCAGACCGATCACACCCATAATCAGGAATGTGCCCATGCCGGACAGGTCTTTCTTGGTGGTGTAGCCATACAGGCTAAGGCCACCAAACGCGATGGAGGTCACCAGAAAGGTCTGCGTGATCGAATAGCTGGTGAACACCAGAAAGATCGAGCTGAGCGACAGGCCAATGGCTGTTGCAAAGATGAAAAAGCCAAGCTGCACACCAGCAGGTGATGCGCGGCGCATCAGCGCGCCCCAGCCGAACAGAATAAAGGCCAGCGGTGCGAACATGATGACCCAACGCAGCGGCGACATATAGATTGCGCCGCCAAGTGTGTTCAGCATTGTGCCGTTTGGCAGTTCTGCAACGGCCATGCTAGGGTCGGTTGTGGTCGCAAGACCGGAAATGGCCCAAGCCGCAGCCGCTGTAATCAGCATGCCGACCGACATAGTCCCGTAAACTTTGTTCATGTGGGCGCGCAGGCCCGCATCGATCTCAGCGGCGCGGGCGCCACTGACGCGCTGCGTACGCATCGTGTTGAAGTCTGCCATACTTACCTCCGTAAATGGACGCAGCTCGGGGAGCCCCGAACTGTCTTGCGCTTAATATCGTCAAGTCCTGCGCAGGTTTCAAGCATTTCCGGAGTGAAATAGACGGGAATTGATCCGAATCCCCAAATTTGCCTGCCCAGTGTTCATCCTGCGAGCTCAATTACAACTTTTCCGGTCGATTTTCGACTGCGCAACAGCTCAAACCCTTCTGCAACCTGATCGAGCGGCAAAACATGGCTGACATGGGGGTGCAGGCGTCCTTGTGCATACCAGTCCATCAATTGCGACAACGAGTCGGTCAGGGTCTGGGGGGCAAATGTAAGGTAGCCGCCCCAATAGAGGCCAATGACTGTCAGGTTTTTGACCAGCAGAATATTCGCCGGAAATTGTGGCACCGTACCGCCCGCGAAGCCGATTGTCAGGAATCGCCCTTCGGGGCGCAGGGCACGCAGGGCGGGTGTGGCGAGAGGTTCGCCAATCGCATCATAAACCACATCGACACCGCCTGCGGTCTTGAGTTCCGCGCGCAGGTCCAGCCCTTCGCTGTCAAGACAGATGTCAGCGCCTGCTTTGCGCGCGATGTCCAGCTTCTCGGGGCCGCGCGCAACTGCAATCACGCGCGCGCCCATCGCCGCACCGATTTCGACCGCCGTCAAGCCGACCCCGCCAGCCGCGCCGAGCACCACAAGGCTTTCACCTGCTTGCAGGCGCGCGCGATTGTTTAGGGCGAGGTGCGAGGTGCCGTAGGCAACAAGAAACCCTGCCGCCTCGGTAAAGGGCATCGCGTCGGGGATTGGCACGCAGCAATTGGCGGGGCAGCAGACCTGCTCGGCCAGCCCGCCTTTGCCCGTAAACGCTGCAACCCGCATACCGGGGCGGAGATTCTCGACGCCCGCGCCGACAGAGGCGATGGTGCCCGACACTTCCATTCCCATGACAAAGGGCAGCTCTGGGCGTTCCTGATACTGCCCCCGCGTCATCAAGAGGTCTGCAAAATTCAGCCCGCAAGCCGCCACATCAATCACCACCTGTCCCGCAGTGGGCGAGGGGCGATCAACCTTGGCGATCTGGGGCATTGTGTTGGCTTCGGTCAGCAAAACCGCTTTCATCTGAAGATCCTCTTGGTCGAAAATTGAGTGTTTGCCGAGAGCGCGGGAAAGCGCAAGCCATCCTGCATCTGAAGTTTCGCAATGCGCGATGCTTGCCCCGGACGCATTTGCAAATTGCGTTGCATTTTGCAAAGATCCAGTTCGGGCTTCGTAATTTCTTTCCTTGAAGGCCTGAACCCCTCACAACCTGCGTATGAGTTGTCGGAACAGGAATCGCGTGTAAGGACTGTAAGCAACTTTGTGTATCGGACGTCTTATCGAGTGATTGTCGGAATAGATAGCGTTCTGGCCAATCGAGTGGAAGCCCATTTTATTGAGTTGAAGCTGAGCGACATTTAGAGGTGGAGAGAAAAAGTATGACACATTTGGTAGATTCACATGTTGGGCAGAAAATCAGGCAGCGCAGATGGATGGTCGGTATGACCCAGCAGCAGCTTGCAGAATCTGTCGGCATTAAATTTCAGCAGATTCAGAAATACGAAACTGGAATGAACCGCGTATCGGCGTCCAGATTGTGGGATATCTCGCGCGCTCTGGGTGTCTCGGCAAGCTTCTTCTTCGAAGGGTTGTCTGAGGGTTCAGAGGAAGCCCACGCCGAAGAACAGGTGATGCAGCAAAAAGAAACGCTTGACCTGCTGCGCAGCTACTATGCCATTCCCGAAGGTCAGAGAAAGCGGTTTTTGCATCTGGCACAGTCACTTGGAGACTTTAGCGTAGCGTCTTGATGCGCATTCGAATTTTATGACCTAAAAATTTTAACAACGGCAGATCCTGGATCTGCCGTTGCTTTTCATTGTGAGGGCTGTAATTGAGGCGGTCATACGCAACAGATAGTGGACCTGCCCAATGCCTGACGATCGGCGAACGCTGTCGCAACACGCTGTGGTGCTTGAGCATATCGAAACTCTTGCCGATCTGGCGCGCGAGGCGATTTTGCCTTGGTTCCGCAGCCCAGAGTTGGGCGCAGCAAACAAGACTGCTGAGGGTTTTGACCCGGTGACACAGGCGGACCGCGCCGCAGAACAAGCGCTTCGTGCATATCTGCAAGAAGCGCGCCCGCTGGACGGCATTTTGGGCGAAGAGTTCGGGCAAAAAGCCAGTCAATCCGGCTTGACTTGGGTTATCGACCCGATAGACGGCACGCGCGGGTTTCTGGCCGGAACGCCCTGTTGGGGGGTTCTGATCGCCTTGGCTGATGCGGACGGACCTTTTCTAGGGGTGATTGACCAGCCGTATATTTCGGAGCGCTTTCTGGGCGGTCTGGGGCAGGCATGGGTTGATGGGCCGCAAGGGCGCAAAGCTTTGGCCACCCGCACCACGCGCGATCTGGGTGATGCGATTCTCTTCACCACATTTCCTGAGATCGGCACCACGACAGAGCGGGCCGCTTTCAAACGGGTTGAGCAGAATGTCCGCCTGACACGCTATGGCATGGATTGCTACGCCTATGCGTTGCTGGCCGCAGGGCATGTCGATCTGGTGATTGAGGCGGGCCTGAACCCCTATGACATCGCCGCGCCAATCGCCGTGATCGAGGCGGCAGGCGGCATTGTCACTGACTGGCAGGGCGCGCGCGTGGGCGAAAATGGACAAGTGATTGCAGCGGCAAATGCCGAACTGCACGCACAGGCGCTTGCATTGCTGCGCAGATGACACCCAACGGGCGGCGGGCAAGATTCCTTTAGCGCGATGTCTCGGCAATTGCGGATGTGATCATCGCCAGACAGTCTGGCGTCGAGAACCGGTGATCGGCATCCTTGACCAAGGTCAGGCGCATATCCGGGCAGGTGGCATGACCCAACAGGCGCAGCGGAACCGAGGTTTCCACAGCCTCGTCATCTGTGCCCTGCATCAAGCGCACGGGAAATGGCAGGTTCAATTCGGTGCGCAGCACCAGCTGCATTTTGCCGTCCTCGAACAGGCGGCGTGTCAGGATATAGGGCGTGTCATCATAAGCGTTGGGAACGCTGGTCTGGCCCTGCTCCAAAATCTCTGCGCGCTGCGCATCGCTCAGCCCCGGCCACATGCTGTCCTCAGTAAAGTCGGGGGCGGCGGCAATGCCGATCAGGGCATGCACACGCTTTGGCACGCTGCGCGCAAGTAGCAGCGCGATCCAGCCCCCCATTGACGAGCCGACTAGGATTTGCGGCCCGCTGGTCAGTTTGCTGAGCGCCTCTAGCGCATCTTCGGTCCAATCGCCTATGCAGCCATCTTCAAAGCGGCCAGAGCTTTGCCCATGTCCGGTATAGTCAAACCGTAAGAAGGCGCGCCCTTGTTTCTTTGCCCAGTCTTCCAGAAATACGGCTTTGGTGCCTGACATATCCGACATGAATCCTCCCAGAAACACGATGCCCGGCCCGTCTCCGTCAGTTTTATGATAGGCCAGTCTGTGCCCCACGCTTGTGTCCAGATACTCAACCATTGCCCAACTCCTTCAATCCACTTGCCGCCAGCGCGCCGCCAGCGGCCATACATGCAAACAATGCCATCGTCGCCCCTGCACCGGCAAGGGCTGCAAGGGCACCAAACACGCCACTGGCCAGCAGGATCACCCCGATGACCGTATTCGCAATCGCGGTATAGATGGCCCGGCGGTCCTGTCCAACCATGTCGACCAGATATGTTGCGCGCCCCAGCCGCACGCCCTGATGCGCGATCATCAGCCCGAACAGTGCCACAGGCATGGCCCAGATCGTTGCCGCTAGATCAGTGGCCGAAAAGAACAGCGTCAGCGCCATCGCTGCCGCCCCGCAAATGCCTGTCCAGATCAGCACTTGCCGCGAGGATTTGTCTGCAAGCCGACCCCAGACATAGCTCGACAACAATGCCGCCAGCGCCGAGGCCAGCACCAGCGCGCCCAACCCCTCCAGTGCGGCGCCGCCATCGCCAGCGGCCAACACCACCAGATAAGGCGGGGCCAAGGCGGTCGAGGTCAGAAGGCCCCGCGCCACGATAAAGCGGGCAAGCTGGCTGTCTTCGCGCAGGTAGCGCAAGTTGGCAATCGCCGCGGCAAACCCGTTCGCGCCCCCCGATTGCGCGCCCTTATCTTCGGCCAGCCCTGTGAACACCAGCCCCGACAGCAGCCACGCCCCGGCTGCCAGCGCAACAGCGCCAAGAACGATACCCGCCCGCATGTCGGAATACAGGATCAGAACCAGCGCAAATATGATTACAACCATCGCCGACCAACTGCCCGCAACGCCTGTGACTGTGCCGCGCTGGCCCTTGTCGATGGTTTTGCCCAAGACATCCTTATACGCAACGGACGCGACCGAGCGTGACAGCGCCAGTAGTGTCAGGCCCAGCAGAATCACGCCGCCCGCAGCACCGCCTTGCAGCACCAATGCCGCTGCCAGAATAATGGCAGCACCAATACCCTGACCGATTGCGGCGGCAGCCCAGACCCATTTGCGCTGCGCCATCGCCCTGATCCGCGCTGCGGTGAACAATTGCGGCAGCAATGCGCCTGCTTCGCGGATCGGCACCAAGAGCCCCACCAGTGCAGTGGGCGCGCCCAGATGGGTCATCAGCCAAGACAGGACAAGTTTCGGGTCTGCCAGCCCGTCGGCAGATTTGCTCAGCCCAAGGGCCAAGGCGTGCCGCATGAAATTCTGTGGCTGATGGTTGCAGGCTTCATCCGAGATGTCGCGGCACATACGCCCATCATCCTCGCTGACCAGCATGTCATAGGCCATACGGACTGCAGGGCGGGGGTTGTGCATGTAACATCTCCTTGCGGCGCCAGTTTGGCAAAAGAGTATAACGATGTCAGCTTGACTTTCGTTCCCTCCAAGGTCAAACCCTGCGCCACATAACCCGCAACCGGGCGTTCCGTGGGCGCCAAAACGACGAGGAGCAAGGCCTATGGTCCAGATTTCCCTAACATTTCCCGACGGCAATGCGCGCCACTATGACGCAGGGATCACCCCTGCCGAGGTCGCGGCCAGCATTTCCACATCCTTGGCCAAAAAGGCCATTTCCGCCACAGTCGATGGCGCGCATTTCGATCTGCAATGGCCGATCATGGCGGATGCCAGCATCGCGATTCACACCATGCAGGATGATGCACAGGCCCTGGAGTTGATCCGGCACGATCTGGCGCATGTCATGGCGCGCGCCGTGCAGGAAATCTGGCCGGATGTGAAGGTCACAATCGGCCCCGTGCGCGACAAGGGCTGGTTTTATGACTTTGACCGGGCCGAAGCGTTCGTGCCCGAAGATCTTGCGCAGATTGAAGCGAAGATGCGCGACATCATCAATGCGCGCGATCCGGTGCGCACCGAGGTTTGGGAGCGTGCACGCGCAATCCAGCACTACAAGGACGCTGGCGAGCCGTTCAAGATTGAGCTGATCGAGCGCATTCCCGAGGGCGAGCCGCTGCGCATGTATTGGCACGGGCCTTGGCAGGATTTGTGCCGTGGCCCGCATTTGCAGCACACTGGCCAGTTGCCAGCCGACGGGTTCAAGCTGATGAGCATTGCCGGGGCGTATTGGCTGGGCGACAGTTCGCGCCCCATGTTGCAGCGCATTTACGGCGTGGCCTTCAAGAACCGCGTGGACCTGAAAGCGCATCTGACCATGCTGGAAGAGGCCGCCAAGCGCGACCACCGCAAGCTGGGCCGCGAGATGGACCTGTTTCACATGCAGGAAGAAGCGCCGGGTCAAGTGTTCTGGCACCCGAATGGCTGGTCGATTTATACCAACCTTCAGGATTACATGCGCCGCAAGCAGCGCGCCGATGGCTATGTGGAGGTGAACACACCGCAGGTCGTCAGCCGCAAGCTGTGGGAAGATTCGGGGCATTGGGACAATTATCAGGAAAACATGTTCATCGTCGAAGTCGAGGAAGAACATGCCAAGACCAAGTCGATCAATGCGCTCAAGCCGATGAACTGCCCCTGTCATGTGCAGGTGTTCAACCATGGTCTGAAATCTTACCGCGACCTGCCTTTGCGCATGGCCGAATTCGGCGCCTGTAACCGGTATGAGCCTTCGGGCGCGTTGCATGGCATTATGCGGGTGCGGGGTTTCACCCAAGATGACGGCCATATCTTCTGCACCGAAGACCAGATTGAGGCGGAATCGAAGAAATTTATCGACTTTCTGTCAGCGGTTTATGCGGATCTGGGCTTCGATCAGTGGCGCATCAAACTGTCCACCCGCCCTGAAAAGCGCATCGGCAGTGACGAAAGCTGGGACCGTGTCGAGGCGGCACTTGGTAATGCCTGCAAGGCCGCGGGCCATGATTACGAGCTGTTTCCCGGCGAAGGTGCCTTTTATGGCCCCAAGCTGGAATTCGTGCTGACGGATGCCATCGGGCGCGACTGGCAATGTGGCACATTGCAGGTCGACCCGAACCTGCCCGAACGGCTGGATGCGGAATATGTCGCGGCTGATGGCAACAAACACCGCCCGATCATGCTGCACCGCGCTGTTCTTGGCAGTTTCGAGCGGTTTATCGGCATTCTGATCGAGAACAGCGCTGGCAAGCTGCCTTTCTGGCTGGCCCCGCGTCAGGTGGTGGTTGCCTCGATCATTTCGGATGCGGATGACTACTGCCGCGAAGTGGCTGAGGCGCTGCAAGAGGCCAGAATCCGAGCCGAGCTGGACGTGCGCAACGAGAAGATCAACTACAAGGTGCGCGAGCATTCCGTGGGCAAGGTCCCGGTCATTCTGGCAATTGGCGCGCGCGAAGTTGAAGAGCGGACAGTATCGGTGCGCCGGCTTGGCAACACCCGCACAGAGACGCAAGGCCTTGATGAGCTGGTCGCGGCTTTGAAGGCAGAGGCAACGCCGCCCGATTTGCGGTGACGCAAGCCATCAGACCCATGAAAAAACCCCGGCAAGTGCCGGGGTTTTTTTTGTCTTATGGTGTCAGGCGCTGGCCTTGGACTGTCGCTTGCGCTCATTCGGATCCAGGAAGCGCTTGCGCAGACGAATGGCGTTTGGTGTCACCTCGACCAGTTCGTCATCGTCGATATAGGCAATGGCCTGTTCCAGCGACAGAATGGTGGGCGTGGTCAGCTTGACCGCGTCATCCGTGCCGGAGGCCCGCACGTTGGTCAGCTTTTTACCCTTCAACGGGTTCACTTCCAGATCGTTGTCGCGGCTATGCTCGCCAATGATCATGCCCTGATAGACGGGGTCTTGTGGGTGAATCATCATGCGGCCGCGATCTTCCAAATTCCACAGCGCATAGGCCACAGCCGTGCCATCTTCCATTGAGATCAGGACACCCTGACGACGTCCGGGAATGGACCCTTTATAGGGTGCCCATTCATGGAATACGCGGTTCAGAACACCTGTCCCGCGCGTGTCGGTCAGGAATTCGCCGTGATAGCCGATCAACCCGCGTGAAGGGACATGCGCGATGATGCGGGTCTTGCCGACGCCTGCCGGTTTCATTTCCGCCAGATCGCCCCTGCGTGGGCCGGTCAGTTTCTCGATTACGGTGCCGGTGTATTCGTCATCGACGTCAATCGTGACTTCTTCGATGGGTTCCAGCCGCTGGCCACCCTCATCGCGCATCAGCACGCGGGGGCGCGAGATGGACAGCTCGAAGCCTTCGCGACGCATGTTCTCGATCAACACGCCCATTTGCAATTCGCCACGACCCGCAACCTCAAAGGCTTCGCCGCCCGGAGTGTCGCTGATTTTGATCGCTACGTTCAACTCTGCCTCGCGCATCAGCCGCTCGCGGATGACGCGGCTTTGCACCTTAGAGCCATCGCGTCCGGCCAGCGGCGAATCATTGATCCCGAAGGTCACGCTGATGGTGGGCGGGTCGATGGGCTGTGCGGGCAGGGCGATGTCGACCTCCAGCGCGCAGAGTGTGTCGGCAACCGTGGCTTTGGACATGCCTGCCAGAGTCACAATATCGCCTGCTTCTGCCGCGTCGATGGCAGACTGGCCCAGACCGCGAAACGCCATGACCTTGGTCACGCGAAACTGCTCGATCTTGGCGCCGTCGCGCGTCATGGCCTTGATGGTTTCGCCTGCTTTCAATGTGCCGGATTCAACACGGCCCGTCAGGATGCGGCCCAGATAGGGGTCTGCGGACAGCGTGGTTGCCAACATACGAAACGGCTCTGCGCGGCGTTCAATCTGCGCTGGTGCAGGCACATGCTGGACCACCAGATCAAACAGGGCCGACATGTCCTTGCGTGGCCCGTCCAGTTCGACATCGGCCCAGCCATTGATACCGCTGGCATAAAGCACAGGGAAATCAAGCTGTTCATCAGATGCGCCCAGATTGGCGAACAGGTCGAATACTTCATCAAGTGCACGGTCAGGTTCGGCTGCGGGTTTGTCGACCTTGTTGAGCAACACGATGGGGCGCAGCCCCAGTGCCAGTGCTTTCGAGGTGACGAATTTGGTTTGGGGCATTGGCCCCTCAGCCGCGTCGACCAGCAGAACGACACCATCGACCATCGACAGGATACGCTCAACCTCGCCGCCGAAATCGGCGTGGCCGGGAGTGTCGACGATATTGATGCGCGTGTCTTTCCATTCAACCGAAGTTGCCTTGGCCAGAATGGTAATGCCACGTTCGCGTTCCAGATCATTGCTGTCCATCGCGCGCTCGGTCGTCGATTGATTCTCTCGGTAGGTGCCCGATTGCTTCAACAGCTCGTCCACAAGTGTGGTTTTGCCATGGTCAACGTGCGCGATGATCGCGATATTGCGAAGAGTCATAAGTCATGCCTTTTGATGCTGCGCCGCCGCATTACCCGATTGCGCGTCCTGTGGCTAGCCCCCAAGCGCGTTACGTCCCGATATAGCGGTCGCGCCGGTGGTTAATTGCCAGAATGGCATTCAGCACTGCCGCGCCCAGCAGAGACCATAGCACAAGATCGGGGTCCAAGACCAGCAGCGCTACGGCAAACAGCACAAGATCGAAAGCAAGCTGCACCCAACCTGCGCGCCAGCCAAGGCGTTCTTGCAAATCAAAGGCGACAATCCCGACCCCGCCAAGGCTGGCGCGGTGACGAAAGATTGCCAAAAGCCCGGCACCGGCGATCAACCCGAACAATATAGCGGCGACGGCGGGATGGGCGGGATCAACCTGCACAAGATCCTCGATCACCAGCGACACTGCCGAGATAAGGGCGACCGACAGGAATGTCTTAACCGTGAAGGCCGCACCCAGCCGCCACCATGCCAGCGCGTAGAACGGAATATTCACGACAAAGAACACCACCCCGAAGCTGTAGCCCGTGATATACGCGATCAGCACGGCAAGCCCCGCCGTCTGGCCTGTCACAAGGCCGGCACCCGTCAGGATCAGCACGCCAAAGGCGCACATGACAGCGCCAAAGACCAAGCCTTGAGCATCTTCCAGCGCTGTGTGTGTAGAAGCAGTTGTCACCCTAATGTCCGACGCTTTTGCTGAACAGGTTGATGACGACGATACCGGAAATGATCAGCACAAGGCCCAGCAGGGCCGGGGCGTCCAGCCTTTGGCCAAAGACAACCCAGCCGATCCCCGCAATCAGGCAAACCCCAAGGCCCGCCCATATCGCATAGGCCACCCCGACAGGGATAATGCGCAGCACCAGCGCCAGCAGCCAGAATGAGATCACGTAAGACATAACAACCAGCAAGGACGGACCAAGCCGCGTCATGCCATCACTGGCTTTCAACGCGGTGGTGCCGATGGTTTCAAACACAATCGCGACGCCAAGATAGAGCCAATGCATCGCACATCTCCTTAAATCGGGCGGCCTGCCGCCATGTTTTCAACCGCGCGCTCGATCTCGCGCAGGCGCTCGGCATTGGGCGGGTGCGTTCCCAGAAACTGGTTGCCGGGGTCTGGAATGCGGCGGAAAATTTGCGCACCGCGCAACGGATCATACCCGCCGCGCGCCGCAATCAACGCGCCCAGACGATCTGCCTCTAACTCGAAGCTTTTGGAATACCGTCTGGCCCCCACGGTCGCGCTGGTGTTGACGATGCGCTGCGCGGTGGCCTCATCCGCGCCGGACAATGCCGCGACAAGCCCGCCCAGCAGCGCGCCGGTCATGGCCTGTTGCTGGATGCGGGGCAGGTGATCGGCGATGTGGTGCGCGGCTTCATGCCCGAAGATCAGTGCGATTTCATCATGGCTGCGCAGATCGTCGATCAATGCGAGCGAAAAGGCGATGACCGGACGCCCGTTCTCGTCGCGGGTGTGAAAGGCATTGGGCGGCTGGTTGGGCCGATCGTCCAGAACCACAAGGAAATTGCAATCCAGATGTGGGCTGCGTTCCCGGCAGACCTGATTGGCGACCGGGCGCATCCGCGACACAACTGCATTGAAATCAGCGCGCGTGCTGCTTGGGGCTGCCGACTGCTGGGCCGGAGGGGCAAGCATCGGGGCGGTGGCTATTGTACAGCCCGTAACCGCAAGCAGGCACAGGATCAGTGTCATTCGCAACGCATGCAACATCAGCTCAGACCTTTCTTGAGTCGGCCAAGAAATAGCGGGCCGCGCGAAAAGCACAATGCGCGTGACATCAACTCATTGGGGGCAGGGGCGCAGATCAGGCCGATCTTGGCACCCCTCTCACCCCCGGATTGCCCCGGTGCTTAGCGTGTGGATTCCGACAGGCGGCGCGTAACATAGCTGGTTACGGTTTCCAGCATGGGCTGCATATGCTGGTCTTCATCCTTGAAGAAATGGTCTGCGCCCTCAACCTCGGTATGTGTGATGGTGATGCCGCGCTGTTCCTGCAACTTGCTGACAAGTGTTCTTGTGTCGCGTGGCGGGGCAACACGGTCGGCGGTGCCGTTGATGACAAGACCGGATGCGGGGCAGGGCGCAAGGAAGCTGAAGTCATACAGATTGGCGGGCGGCGCAACCGACACGAAGCCGGTAATGTCGGGCCGACGCATCAGAAGCTGCATTCCGATCCACGCGCCGAAACTGAACCCTGCGACCCAGCAATGGCGGGCATTCTGACTTTGGGCCTGCACATAATCGAGGGCGGCGGCGGCATCGGACAATTCACCGATGCCCTGATCATACTCGCCCTGACTGCGCCCGACACCACGGAAATTGAACCGCAGCACCGAGAATCCCATCTTATGGAATGCATAATGCAGGTTGTAGACAACCTTGTTGTTCATCGTGCCGCCAAATTGCGGATGCGGATGCAATACGATTGCAATCGGCGCATCTGTCTTGGGTTGCGGGTGGAAGCGGCCTTCTAGGCGGCCTTCTGGGCCGGGGAAGATAATCTCGGGCATTAGGGGCCTTATCTGGTGGTAACGGGCTAAAAGACGTCTGTATCACTGCTCTTGCGGTATTATGCGTGTTGCACTTATACCGATTTTGCTAATTCTTGACTCTTTACTTCAGGCAATTTAGAAGAGTTCTAAGTTGCCGCGATGTCTCCTGGGTTCGGGTCGCGCTGCGCGCATGGTGTAGGCGCGTGCGGTGCGTACGTCAACCTCATTCAGATGTGTGCGATCCGGCCATGTGGCGTGTTCAGCGAGGTTTTCGATGAAGCTTTCGACAAAAGGGCGATATGCCATGATTGCGCTGGTAGATCTGGCGCAAGCCCCGCAAGGGGCATTGGTGTCGTTGAATGGAATTGCGGGGCGCCAGCAGGTCTCGCTTGCGTATCTTGAACAGTTGTTCGTGAAATTGCGCCGCGCAGGGCTGGTGGACTCGGTGCGTGGGCCGGGCGGCGGCTACCGTTTGGCGCGCGCCGCAGACTCGATCCGCGTGTCCGAGATACTGGAAGCGGTCGATGAAACAGTCAGCGCCATGCATACCGGTGCGGGGGCGACTGGGGCCATTTCCGGATCGAAAGCGCAATCCATGACCAACCGGTTGTGGGAAGGGCTGTCGGCGCATGTCTATGTGTTCTTGCATCAGACCCGACTGTCCGATGTCGCAGGAAATGCGCTGACCCCATGCCCCGCTGTGCCGGTCTTGTTCGAGGTGGTTGATGAATAAGCGCTGTGCGGTTTGGCCTTGAGTATTTAGTGCAAGAAAATGGATAAAACGATGCTTGCAAGGGTCTATCTGGACCATAATGCCACTGTGCCGCTGCGCCCGGAGGCCCGCGCTGCGATGATTGCGACGATGGATGTGGTTGGCAACCCCTCGTCGGTTCATGCCGAGGGGCGGCGCGCGCGGGCTGTGTTGGAAAAGGCACGCGGGCAGGTGGCGGCCGCACTCGGGGCGCAGGGCGCAGAGATTGTCTTTACCTCTGGCGCGACCGAGGCTGCGGCGCTGGCGCTGTCAGGGCGCGGGTTGGCGGGTGCTGCGATTGAGCATGACGCCGTGCGCGCGTGGAGTGATGACACGCTTGCAGTGGACAGTTCGGGCAAGGTTGCCGTGCCGCAGCCCGCGGCTGCGACGTTGCAACTGGCGAATTCCGAAACGGGTATCGTGCAAACCCTGCCTGCCGGTCTGGCCGTCAGTGACCTGACGCAAGGGTTTGGCAAGCTGCCCTTTGCGTTTAACTGGCTTGACGTCGAGATGGGATTTGTCTCGGGGCATAAGATTGGCGGTCCCAAAGGCGTGGGGGCACTGGTTATGCGGCAGGGCACGGATATTGCCGCGCAGATCCGTGGCGGGGGTCAGGAAATGGGGCGCCGCGCGGGGACGGAGAACCTGATTGCGATAGCGGGTTTTGGCGCAGCAGCCGAGGCCGCAGCAAAAGACCTTGCAGACGGGGTCTGGAATTCTGTATCTGAAATTAGAAATATTCTAGAACAGGCTCTGGACGCTGCCGCAAGCAAGACTATTTTAGTCGGGAAAGCAGGGGACCGGTTGCCCAATACCTTGTGTCTTGCGACACCGGGCTGGAAGGGCGAGACGCAGGTGATGCAGATGGATCTGGCAGGGTTTGCCATTTCGGCTGGGTCGGCTTGTTCCTCGGGCAAGCTGCGGGCGTCTGCTGTTTTGGGCGCGATGGGGTTTGATGCGGCAACTGCGTCGGGCGCGATCCGTGTCTCGTTGGGACCGCAAACGCGCGAAGAAGACGTGCTGCGCTTTGCCGGAGCGTGGCTGAAGGAATACCACCGCTTCGCTGCACGCGCAGCGTAAACGGACGAGAAGGCCCTTGCACAAGGGCTGGTCAGAAAGAAGGAAAGCACATGGCTGTACTGGACGAGACGCAAATGCGCGAGGGGGTGGACCGCGAGACTGTCGAGACAGTGCAGTCTATGGCGGGCACCTATAAGCACGGTTGGGAAACCGATATCGAGATGGATTTCGCGCCAAAAGGGCTGAACGAAGACATCGTGCGCCTGATCTCGGAAAAGAACAACGAGCCTGAATGGTTGCTGGAATGGCGTCTGGACGCGTATCGGCGCTGGCTGACGATGGAAAGCCCGGACTGGGCGATGCTGAAAATTCCTGAAATCGACTATCAGGACCAATATTACTACGCCAAACCCAAATCGATGGCCGAAAAGCCGAAGTCCTTGGACGATGTCGATCCCAAACTGCTGGAAACCTATGCCAAGCTTGGGATTCCGTTGAAAGAACAGATGCTTCTGGCCGGTGTTGAAGGTGCCGACGAGGGCCGTAAAGTGGCGGTCGATGCGGTGTTCGACTCTGTGTCTTTGGGCACGACCTTCAAAAAGGAACTGGCGGCGGCAGGTGTGATCTTCTGCTCGATCTCGGAGGCGGTGCAGGACCACCCCGAATTGGTGAAGCGGTATCTGGGCAGTGTCGTGCCGCAGAATGACAATTACTTTGCCGCGCTGAATTCAGCGGTCTTTTCGGATGGCAGCTTCGTCTATATCCCTGCGGGCGTGAAATGCCCGATGGAATTGTCGACCTATTTCCGCATCAATGCCGAAAATACCGGCCAGTTTGAGCGCACGCTTATCATTGCCGAAAAAGGCAGCCATGTCAGCTATCTGGAAGGGTGCACCGCGCCGATGCGCGACACAATCCAGTTGCACGCGGCGGTGGTTGAGATCGTTATTCTGGAGGATGCAGAGGTCAAGTATTCAACCGTGCAGAACTGGTTTCCGGGCGATGAAAACGGCAAGGGCGGCATCTATAATTTCGTCACCAAGCGCGCGGATTGCCGCGAGGACCGTGCGAAAGTGATGTGGACGCAGGTCGAAACCGGCAGCGCGATCACATGGAAATACCCGTCCTGCATTTTGCGCGGCGATGACACGCAGGGCGAGTTTTACTCGATCGCCATCGCCAACAATTGGCAGCAGGCAGATACCGGCACGAAGATGGTACATCTGGGTCGCAACTCGCGCTCGCGCATTGTGTCCAAGGGCATTTCGGCGGGGCAGGCACAGAACACCTATCGCGGGTTGGTATCCATGCACCCGAAGGCCAAGAATTCGCGCAACTACACGCAATGTGACAGCTTGCTGATTGGCGACAAATGCGGCGCGCATACAGTGCCGTATATTGAGGTGCGCAATGCCTCTAGCCGCGTCGAGCATGAGGCGACGACCAGCAAGGTGGATGACGACCAGCTGTTCTATTGCCGACAGCGCGGTATGGACGAAGAAGAGGCCGTCGCATTGGTGGTCAACGGGTTCTGCAAGGAAGTGTTGCAGGAACTGCCGATGGAGTTCGCTATGGAAGCGCAGGCGCTGGTCGCAATCTCGTTGGAAGGGTCAGTAGGTTAAGGCAGGTCAATGGCAGGGATCATGCATGATTTCAGGCGCGGTTTTCAGATACCTGTTTTAGGGCTGATGATTTGCGCGCTGGTGACACTGCCGTTCATTGGTGGGTTGGTCGTTGCTGTTGCGTATCTGTGGAATCCCGAGTCATGGATACTGGTCCTGTTGGCTGGTCTGATACAATATTTTGCCACATTTTGGATAGCGGGATGGTGGTTGCGCAGGCGCGCACTGTCCGAATGAATGAAAGAGGAA
>SL_8KL_010_SEDDRAFT_10001731_pt1 | contig 18854 bp, 31 predicted proteins | sample SodLakKL_010_SED_4_FD_11160 | JGI IMG/M metagenome (IMG submission 11160)
GGGCTAGAGTAGGAAAGGAGGGCACCAATGATTAAATCAGAATCTTATTTAAAAGTTGCAGATAATACGGGAGCCCGTAAAATTATGTGTATAAAAGTTTTGGGCGGTACTCGTCGCAGGTATGCCAACATTGGTGATGTGATTGTGGCTTCGGTAAAAGAGGCTACACCTGGCGGCATGGTAAAGAGAGGCGAATTAGTAAGAGCTGTTATTATTAGAACCAAAAAAGGACTCAGGCGTAATGACGGTTCTTATATAAAGTTTGATGAAAACGCAGCTGTAATCATAAATGAACTGAAAAATCCCAGAGGTACCAGGATATTTGGCCCCGTAGCCAGGGAATTAAGGGAAAAAGATTACATGAAGATCCTTTCCCTCGCACCGGAGTCTCTTTAGAAGTATAAGGAGGTGGAAAGATGGTAACACCTAAGCTGCATGTAAAAAAAGGCGACACAGTAGTGGTATTAGCAGGAAAAGATAAAGGGAAAAAAGGAAAAGTATTGTCCTGTATTCCCCCGGAAAATAAAGTTGTTGTAGAAGGAATTAATATAGTAAAAAAGCATGTCCGGCCTACCCAGAACAGTCCGAAGGGTGGAATTAATGAACAGGAAGCGCCTCTTTACGGTGATAAAGTTATGTTAGTTTGCCCGTCCTGTAAAAGTCCTGCCAGAGTTGGCAAAAAGGTTCTAGATAATGGAAACAGATCAAGAGTATGTAAAAAATGCAAAGAAACGATTGATCGCTGATACCGGCTGAAAGGAGGTAGATGTTTTGTCTGCACTTAAGGAAAGATATGTAAATGATGTAAGTAAGGAAATGATTGAAAAATTTAACTATAATAATGTTTACCAGGTTCCTCGTCTTGAGAAGGTTGTAGTTAACATGGGTGTTGGCGAAGCGAAAGAGAATCCCAAGCTACTGGATGCAGCCGTTAAGGATCTATCCACAATTACCGGCCAAAAACCAATTATAACCAAGGCCAAGAAATCAGTAGCCAGTTTTAAGCTCAGGGAAGGGATGGCTATAGGCTGCAAGGTAACTTTAAGGGGCCGTCGCATGTATTATTTTCTGGAAAAATTAATTAATGTAGCGTTACCCAGGGTAAGAGACTTTAGAGGAGTATCTTCTAAATCTTTTGATGGAAGGGGCAATTACACTTTAGGTATAAAAGAACAGCTTATTTTCCCTGAAGTTAACTATGACGATATAGAAAAGATTATGGGCATGGATATAACCATTGTAACTAGTGCCAGTACTGACGAAGAAGCAAGAGAACTATTGAGAATGTTAGGAATGCCTTTTAGGAGCTAAAATATAAACTATTATAAAGCTGTAAGGAGGGAATAGAGTGGCAAAAAAATCTTTAATTGCCAAAGCCAAGCGGGATCCCAAGTTTAGGGTAAGAAAATATCATCGCTGCAAGCTATGTGGACGTCCCCATGCGTATTTACGAAAATTCGGCATGTGCCGTCTCTGCTTCCGTAAACTGGCACATGAAGGGAAAATACCAGGAGTTAAAAAAGCTAGCTGGTAAGACTTAGGCTTGTTAAGCAAAGAAAGGGGGTATTCTTTATATGACCATGACAGATCCGGTCGCTGATATGCTGACAAGAGTCCGTAACGCCAATACTGTTCAACATGACCAGGTTGATGTTCCCGCTTCAAAAGTGAAGTTAGCTCTGGCAGATATTTTAAAAAATGAAGGATTTATTCGGGATTACGAATACCGAAAAGATAATAAGCAGGGTTTAATAAGGCTCTATTTGAAATATAGCCCTGAGAAAGAAAGAGTTATTACCGGATTAAAAAGGATAAGTAAACCTGGATTAAGGGTATATGTTAAAAATGATGAATTACCTAAAGTTTTAGGAGGTCTGGGCATTGCCATTATTTCAACATCGCGGGGACTTATGAGCGACAAAGACGCCAGGAAATCCGGAATAGGCGGCGAAGTATTATGCTATGTATGGTAAAAAAGTGTGTTAGTTACTGTAGATTGGAGGTTTAATATATGTCCAGGATAGGTAAAAAACCTGTTATCATCCCTGAGGGTGTAGAAGTAATAGTCTCAGAAAACCTTGTTACCGTAAAGGGACCTAAGGGTCAGCTGCAAAAGCAAATGCCTCAGGCGGTAAATATTGAGATAAATGAAAATGAGCTTGTGGTTCTCCGTCCTTCAGACAGCAGTGAGCATCGCGCTCTTCACGGTTTAAGCCGAAGCCTTATAAGCAATATGGTAGAAGGTGTAACCAAAGGGTTTGAAAAAACTTTGGAGCTTGTAGGGGTAGGCTATAGGGCAACACAACAGGGAGATAAAGTTAATATAGCTATGGGCTATTCCCATCCAATAGTTATTGAACCGGGAGAAGACATCGAAATAGAGGTGCCTGCCGCCAATAAAATTGTGGTTAAAGGTATTGATAAAGAAGCTGTAGGGGAATTGGCAGCAAAAATAAGGGATATAAGGCGTCCTGAACCTTATAAAGGTAAAGGGATAAAGTATCAGGATGAAGTTGTCAGGCGAAAAGTAGGTAAAGCAGGTAAGTAGTTTATGGAAGGGAGGAATATTTTTGTTCCGGAAAGAAAACAAAAATGCGTTACGTAAAAAAAGACATATGCGTATTAGAAACCAGGTTTCAGGATCACCGGATAGGCCTCGCCTTAATGTTTTCCGGAGCTTAAAGCATATTTATGTGCAGGTTATTGATGACCACAGCGGCCATACTCTAGTTTCTGCTTCCAGCATTGAGCCGGAAATAACTAATGAAGTTGACAATACCAATAATAAAGAAGCAGCCAAACTGGTAGGAGAAATGCTGGCACGAAAAGCTCTGGACAAAGGTATTAAACAGGTTGTTTTTGACAGGGGCGGTTACCGTTACCACGGCAGAGTCAAAGCCTTAGCTGATGGTGCTAGAGATGGTGGCCTGGAATTCTAGACATATTCTGATGGATATATACATTCAAGCAAAGGAGGGAAAAGCTTGCAAAAGAATAACCGTAGAGACCCCAATAAGTCTGAATTTATCGAAAAAGTAGTGCATATTAACAGGGTAGCCAAGGTTGTTAAAGGGGGAAGACGTTTTAGCTTCAGTGCTCTGGTAGTCATTGGAGACGGAGAAGGCAAGGTTGGTGCAGGCCTGGGTAAGGCTGGTGAAGTACCTGAAGCCATCCGTAAAGCTATTGATGACGCCAAGAAAAATATGATCACTGTTCCTTTAGTAGAGGATACCATTCCCCATGAGATAGTAGGAAGGTTTGTAGGAGGTAGAGTTCTTCTCAAGCCTGCTTCCAAAGGAACAGGAGTTATTGCCGGCGGCCCGGTAAGAGCGGTTTTGGAGGCAGCAGGCATTAAAGATATATTGACTAAATCACTGGGGTCAGCCAATGCTACTAATATGGTTAAGGCAACTCTCCAGGGGTTAAAGGAATTAAAAAGAATAGAAGAAGTGTCAAGACTTCGCGGCAAGTCAATTGCTGAGCTCTTAGGTTAAGGAGGAAAGCAGAGATGAAAACTATTCGTGTAACCCTGGTCAAGAGTCCCATAGGATATCCTAAGGGACAGAAAGATACATTAAAAAGTTTGGGTCTTACAAAGCTAAATAAAAGTAAGGTACACAATGACAAACCTCATATAAGAGGTATGTTAAATAAGATAAAGCATATGGTTAAAGTTGAAGAAATTAACGGGGAAGAAATATAGCATTTATAAGGGGGTGTACGTATTGCGCTTACACGAATTAAGGAGCCCGGAAGGATCCAGGAGGAAGCCTAAAAGAAAAGGTAAAGGCATAGCTTCTGGTTTGGGTAAAACATCAGGGCGCGGACATACTGGACAAAGATCACGCTCCGGAGGAAAGGTAAGACCTGGTTTTGAAGGAGGGCAGATGCCATTACAGCAGCGGCTTCCCAAAAGGGGTTTTACAAATATATTTAAAAAAGAAATTGCAGAAGTTAATGTTCAGGCCTTAAACCGTTTTGACTCGGGGACCGAAGTAACCCCTGAGGCCTTGAAAGAAAAAGGTATTATTAAGTCGGTTAGAGATGGCGTTAAAATATTAGGCAATGGTGATCTGGAAAAGAAGCTGACCGTAAAAGCAAATCATTTTAGCAAAAAAGCTGCAGAAAAAATTGAGGCTGCCGGCGGTAAGGTAGAGGTGATATAATGCTGGAGACAGTTCGGAGCGCCTGGAAAATTACTGAGCTGCGGGGCAAAATAATATTTACTCTTCTCATGTTTGTCGTTTTCCGTCTCGGTTCTCATATTCCCGTTCCAGGTATTGATGTGGCTCAGCTTCAAGAATTTTTCCGGGGAGATAGTTTATTTGGCTTTCTAAATGTAATTGGAGGAGGAGCCCTGAGCAACTTTACCATATTTGCCATGAGCATTACTCCTTATATTAACGCATCTATTATTATGCAGCTTTTAACAGTAGTAATCCCCAGGCTGGAACAGTTATCTAAAGAGGGAGAAGAAGGGAAAAAGGTCATAAGCAAATATATCCGTTTTGGTACAGTAGGCCTTGCTTTCTTGCAAGCTACAGCCATGACTTTCGGGTTAATAAGGGGAGCCATTATTAGCCACACGGCACTATCTTATATTACCATTATCATGGCCCTTACAGCCGGCACTGCTTTCTTGATGTGGCTGGGGGAACAGATTACCGAGAAGGGCATAGGTAACGGCATTTCTCTTATTATTTTCGCCGGCATAATTGCCAGTTTTCCCGGAGGTGCGGCTCAGCTAATTGAAAGAATTCGCGTTGGTCAGGCAAATATTTTAGCCACCATTGCTGTAGCCATATTTGCACTGGGGCTAATTGTATTTATCATTGCTATAACCCAGGGAGAACGCAGAATTCCTGTACAGTATTCCAAGAGAGTAGTAGGCAGAAGGCTTTACGGTGGACAGTCAACCCATATACCCTTAAAAGTTAATCAGGCAGGGGTTATTCCCGTAATTTTCGCTTCTTCTATATTGATGTTTCCACCAACTCTGGCTCAGTTTGTTAACCATCCCATTGCAGTAAGAGTTGCCAGTATTCTTGACTGGGGATCACCTTTAAATACAATTATATACTTCTTGCTGATTATATTTTTCACCTATTTTTACACAGCTATACAGTTTAACCCGGTAGATGTAGCTGATAACATTAAAAAATACGGCGGCTTTATACCGGGATTAAGGCCAGGTAGACCTACAGCAGAATATATAGAGCGTATTGTATCCAGGATAACATTGGCAGGAGCTGTTTCTCTGGCGCTTGTCGCTACTTTGCCCATACTGCTGCAAAACTTTACAGACATGAATTTGATATTTACCGGAACTGCTCTCATAATTATAGTAGGTGTATCTTTAGAAACCATGAAGCAGATAGAAAGCCATCTCCTGATGAGGCATTACCAGGGGTTTATAAAATAACGGGGGTAAGTTTTTATGATTACTTTGAAATCCGAACAGGAAATAGACCTCATGAGGGAAGCAGGAGGTATTGTAGCATCAACACACCAAATGCTGTCTAAAGCTGTAATGCCGGAGATAACTACTGCTCAGTTGGATGTTATCGCCGAAAAGCATATTCGGGCCCAGGGGGCTGAACCTGCCTTTAAAGGTTATCATGGCTTTCCAGCCAGTATCTGTGTTTCTATTAACGAAGAGGTGGTTCACGGAATTCCCAGTCTAAGGAAGTTAAAAGAAGGAGATATTATCAGTATAGATGTAGGGGCTTGTTACAAAGGTTATTATGGAGATGCTGCGGTTACTTTACCTGTAGGTAAAATAAAGCCTGAGAATGCAAAGCTTCTAGAGGTGACCAGGGAATCTTTATACCAATGTATGGTCTATGCCCGGGAAGGTAATAGATTATCGGATATATCCCATGCTATTCAGACATACGTGGAATCCCATGGATTTAATGTNGTCCGGAATTATGTAGGTCATGGAATAGGCAGTGAAATGCATGAAGAGCCCCAAATTCCTAACTTCGGAAAGCCCGGCAGGGGTCCGAAACTGGAAAAAGGGATGGTGCTGGCTATCGAGCCCATGGTGAATTTAGGCACCTGGGAAGTAGAGACTCTAGAGGATAACTGGACGGTAGTTACCATGGACAGAAGCATTTCGGCTCACTTTGAACACACTGTAGCCGTAGGGAAGGATCATCCGGAGATTTTGACGGAAATGAACTCAGGTTAGTCTCCAGCCCTTCCACCGGGTGTGAGGGGAGGTATCGTAATGGATGTTCCAATATTAGGTCAGTTAGTCTGTTCTAAAAAGGGAAGAGACAAAGGTAATTATTATATTATCACCCGAGTCATTAATGACAGGTTAGTAGAGGTTGCTAACGGAAGCAGTCGCAAACTAAAAAAGCCTAAAAAAAAGAATGTTAATCACTTAAAATTTTATTCTTGTGTGGATGAAGAACTGGGCGATGTTATAAGAGCAAAAAAAACAAAGGATGAGCAGTTGTTTAAAGCTTTAAATAAATTGCTGCGAGAGGTCAATAATCAGGAATGAAAAGGGAGGTTTTACTACCGCATGTCCAAGAAGGATGTAATTGAGGTTGAGGGTACCGTGGTGGAGCCTTTACCTAATGCCATGTTTAAAGTTGAAATAGAAGGCGGTCATAAAATTTTAGCCCATGTATCGGGGAAAATTAGAATGAATTTCATCCGTATCTTACCCGGCGACAGAGTTCTTATAGAGCTATCGCCCTATGATTTAACCCGGGGACGAATCACTTATCGTTATAAATAAGGAGGCAGAAAAAAATGAAAGTCAGACCGTCCATTAAACCGATTTGTGAAAAGTGTAAGATTATTAAAAGAAAAGGTAAAGTAGTAGTTATTTGTGAAAACCCTAAACACAAACAAAAGCAGGGAAGATAAAACGCTATTTTTAATAGTATTTGTATAATTTTAGCTAAAATAGGGAATTTTATTTAGTTGTTGACTTTTTATTTTAGGAGGTGTGAAAGTGGCACGTATTGCCGGAGTCGATTTACCAAGAGAAAAAAGAGTAGAAGTAGCTCTAACTTATATATATGGTGTGGGTAAAGGAACATCCAAGAATATCTTGGGTCAAACCGATATTAATTCTGATACCAGGGTGAGAGATTTAACTGAAGATGAAGTAGCCCGTTTAAGGGATATAATTGACAAGGGGTATAAGGTTGAAGGGGACCTCCGCCGGGAGGTTACCATGGATATTAAAAGACTGATAGAGATTGGCAGTTATAGAGGGCTTCGTCACCGGAGGGGAATGCCCGTCAGGGGACAAAACACCAAGAACAATGCCCGAACTAGAAAAGGACCCAAGCGTACTGTTGGAATCAGGAGAAAGAAATAATAAGGAGGGAGTCATATGGCAAAAAGAAAAGGAGCACGCCCCCGAAAGCGCGAACGTAAAAATATAGAAAGTGGCATAGCTCACATAAAGTCCACATTTAATAATACAATTATTACTATAACCGATTTAAAGGGTAACGGTTTATCATGGTCTAGTGCTGGAAGCTGTGGATTTAAAGGCTCCAGGAAATCTACACCTTTTGCTGCCCAGATGGCTGCTGAAGTATCTGCTAAGGTTGCCATGGAGCATGGTCTTAAAGAAGTAGAAGTCCTTGTTAAGGGCCCCGGTGCCGGTAGAGAAGCTGCTATAAGGTCTTTGCAGGCTGCCGGACTGGAAGTTAATCTAATTAAAGATGTAACACCTATTCCCCATAATGGCTGTAGACCGCCTAAAAGAAGAAGAGTCTAATAAACTTAATTGGAGGTGCATTAAAAGCGAATGGGAAGATATCGTGGATCTGTTTGCCGACTCTGTAGAAGAGAAGGACTAAAACTATTTTTAAAAGGAGAAAGATGCTACACTGATAAATGCTCAGTAGAGCGCAGGGCATATGCTCCAGGCCAGCACGGTCAGTCAAGGCGCAAACCATCAGAATATGGAATTCAACTTAGGGAAAAACAAAAAGCTCGTCGCATTTATGGTGTAATGGAAAAGCAGTTCAGAAATTACTTTAAGAAAGCAGAAAGGAAAAAAGGTGTTACCGGAGAAATACTTCTGCAAATATTGGAAAGCCGGCTGGATAATATAGTTTATCGGTTGGGTTTTGCCAGTTCCAGAAATGAAGCCCGCCAGCTGATTAAACATGGTCATTTTAGAGTTAACGGTAACAAAGTAGATATTCCGTCTTATTTAGTTGAAGCTGGAGATGAAATATCGGTAAGGGAAAAGAGCAGAAGTACTCCCCGGTTTAAAGAACTTTGGGAAATTGCTGAACAGCGCACATTGCCGGATTGGCTTCAGTTAGATGTGGATAATTGGAAAGGGAGGGTAATTCGTTTGCCTTCAAGAGAAGAAATAGATGTTCCAGTTTCCGAGCATTTAATTATTGAGATGTATTCACGTTAATTTGATGCCCTCAAAAAGGCTTTTACAGTAGTTAAAAAAAGGAGGGTGGATTTAATGATAGAAATTGAAAAACCCAGAATTGATTGTGTAGATATTGATGAGGATAACTCTTATGGTAAGTTTGTTATTGAGCCTTTGGAAAGAGGCTATGGTATTACCCTGGGAAACTCCTTGAGAAGAGTTCTGTTATCTTCCCTTCCCGGGTCTGCCATTACTTCCATTAAAATTGAAGACGTTTTGCATGAATTTTCAACTATCCCGGGTGTTTTGGAGGATACTACAGAAATTATCCTTAACCTGAAGAGGTTATCTATGAAAATAGATGAACAGGAACCACAAACGTTAATAATAGATGTAGAAGGAGAACAAATTGTTACCGCAGAAAAAATAAAAAGGCCTTCTTCAGTGGAAGTTCTTAACCCGGATCTGATTATAGCTACCCTGGAAAAGGGTGGCAGGCTGTATATGGAGATAACTGCAGAAAGCGGAAGGGGATATGTTCCTGCTGAACGTAATAAGAAACCAAATCAGCCCATAGGTATAATTCCCGTTGATTCAATTTTTACTCCCATAAAGAAGGTAAATTTTAAAGTTGAGGATACGCGGGTTGGGCAAGTTACCGACTATGACAGACTGAGCTTGGAAGTATGGACTGACGGAAGTATAACCCCAGACGAAGCGGTAAGCCTGGGGGCTAAAATTTTAAATGAGCATTTAGGACTATTTGTAAACCTTACCCAGAAAGGTAACGACGTAGAAATAATGGTAGAAAAAGAAGAAGACGAAAAGGGTAAGATTATGGAAATGACCATTGAAGAGTTGGACCTGTCTGTTCGTTCATATAACTGTCTTAAAAGAGCAGGAATTAATACCGTACAGGAACTGACTCAAAAAACTGAAGACGACATGATGAAAGTTCGAAATTTGGGGAAAAAATCCCTGGAAGAAGTACAGTATAAACTAAATGATTTAAACCTGTCCTTGAGAAACAGCAGTGAATAAGTTTAGGGGGGAAAGTAATGGTAAATAAAAAATTAAGCCGCAAAGTTGCTCCCAGGAGGGCGCTGTTGAGAAATATGGTATCTTCCTTATTTCTAGCAGAAAGAATAGAAACCACAGAGGCCAAAGCAAAAAACGCCAGGAAAATCGCCGATAAAATGATTACCCTGGGCAAACGGGGTGACCTTCATGCCCACCGGCAGGCTTTAAGCTACCTATATAATGAAGATGCAGTTTACAAGCTGTTTCACGATATTGCACCCAGGTATGAAGACCGGCAGGGAGGTTACACCAGGATAATTAAAAAGGGTCCCCGCCGTGGAGATGCCGCACCCATGGTAATTCTTGAACTGGTCGAGTAAGAGGCGTTTAACAATTTCTCGTTGAAAGAAGCAATCTTTCACTGAGCGTTACTGTAAACCTGATTTAACAATCGTTTAATATCACGTGTATGGTTGTGCTTAACTAAATAGTTTCGGGGTGGTCCTTTGAAGGAAATTATTAAGGTTGAGGGAGTAAGTTTTTATTATAATTACGGAAAAGAGGACCAGGTTCTAGCTTTAGACGATATTAGCCTGAATATAAATAAGGGCGAGTTTATAACGGTTCTGGGACACAATGGTTCAGGTAAATCAACATTGGCCAGGCTTTTAAATGCACTTCTTATTCCCAATAAAGGGAAAGTTATAGTAGATGGATTGATGACAACCCAGACCGATAACCTCTGGCCCATAAGGCAGACAGTAGGGATGGTATTTCAGAATCCTGACAATCAAATTGTGGCTACCACCGTAGAAGAAGACGTAGCTTTTGGTCCTGAAAATTTGGGGATACCCTCCCATACAATAAGAGAAAGGGTAGATGAAGCTCTAAAATTAATTGGTATTTATCATTTAAGGCAGCGTCCCCCTCACCATTTATCCGGAGGTCAAAAGCAGAAATTAGCCATAGCCGGGGTTGTGGCCATGCGTCCCCGATGTTTAATTCTAGACGAGCCCACCGCCCTTCTTGATCCAGAAGGGCGAAGAGAAGTAATGGCTACGGTAAAGAAACTGAACCGGGAAGAAAAAATAACTGTAATTTATATTACCCACTTTATGGAAGAGGCTATAATTTCAGATCGTATTATGGTAATGGATCAGGGCCGTTTTGTAATGGAGGGGACTCCAAAAGGAGTATTTTCCCGGACTGAAAAATTAAGGGAACTGGGTCTGGATGTTCCCCAGGTAACAGAACTTGCACAGATATTAAGAAAAGACGGGATCCATTTGCCTTTAGATACTTTAGAAATTGAGGAACTGGTGATGAGCTTATGCTCCTCCAAGTAAAAAACCTTAACTATTTTTATATGCCCGGCACTCCTTTTGAATTTCGAGCTTTAAACAAGTTAAATTTAAGTATAAATAAAGGTGAGTTTATAGGCCTTATAGGGAGAACAGGTTCGGGCAAAACAACATTGGTACAGCATTTTAATGGGTTACTAAAACCCACTGAAGGAACAGTAATATTTAAAGGTAAAGACATATTTGGCACTGAAATGATTAACTGGAGAGAAATCAGGCAGAAAATTGGCCTGGTATTCCAGTATCCAGAAGAACAGCTTTTCGGTGAAACTGTTTATGAAGATGTAGCTTTTGGTCCTAGAAAGTTGAAAATAGAAGAAGGAATAGTTTTAGAAAAAGTGAAACAGGCTTTAAGTATGGTTAATCTTGATTTTCAAAAAGTTAAGGATCGCTCTCCCTTCAGNTTAAGTAGGGGNGAAATGAGAAGGGCAGCTATAGCGGGAGTTCTCTCCATGGAACCGGAGGTACTTGTTTTAGACGAGCCAACTGCTGGATTGGATCCCAGGGGAAGAAAGCATCTGCTAGCGCAGGTAGATAGTTTTCATAAAGAAGCGGGGATGACTATAGTTTTTGTTTCTCACAACATGGAGGAAGTAGCCCGACTGGCTACCAGGTTGGTAGTGATGGAGGGTGGTGAGGTGGTTCTGGAGGGCTCCCCGGGGCAAGTATTTGAGGAGAGTGAAAAACTTCTAGCTATGGGGCTGGGAGTGCCTCAGGTAACCGAGCTAATGTTGGCTTTGAAAAAGCAGGGGGAAAAGGTGCAGACCGATATTTTTACTGTAGATAAAGCCCGGCAGGAAATTTTAAAAATGTTGAAAGAAAAAAGGGGACAGCTATGTTAAAAGATTTTACCCTGGGACAATATTACCCGGCTGATTCTTTCCTGCATAGACTTGATCCTCGCATGAAAATAGTTTTAATCTTTTTATATATTGTTTTAATTTTTCTGGTTAGAACATTTTTGGAGTTTTTATTTATAGCAGCTCTTACGTTTCTTTTAATAAAAAGCAGTCGGATTCCTCCCCGACATTTCTTAAAAAGTTTAAGGCCTGTTTTTATTATTATAAGTTTTACCCTTGTTTTACATGCTTTTTTTACCCCGGGTGGGGAAGTATTAATTGATATGGGATTTGCAACCGTAGAATCTCAGGGCCTTTACACTGGGGTCTTTATGACCCTAAGGCTTATCCTTTTAGTAATTACTACATCTCTTTTAACTTTAACAACGTCACCGGTTGCTTTAACTGATGGAGTTGAATATCTTTTGAGTCCCTTAAAAAAAATTGGATTGCCGGCTCATGAACTGGCCATGATGATGACTATTTCTCTGCGTTTTATTCCTATATTAATCCAGGAAAGTGAAAAGATCATGAAGGCCCAGCAGGCCCGGGGAGCAGACTTTAGTGAAGGAAATATAACCCAAAGAGCCAGGAATATGGCACCCCTTATAGTTCCGTTATTTGTAAGTGCTTTCAGGAGGGCCGACGAACTGGCTACAGCCATGGAAGTAAGGTGTTACCGGGGCGGAGAAATGAGAACTAGACTTCATGAGTTAAAATATACCCGTCAAGATTTTTATGCTTTAGCTATTTTTATTTTAATAATTATATTTGTCCTGGTAAGTAGAATTTAAGGTGAGGGGTGAAAGAAATATTGACAAATATTAAACTTACCCTCAGCTATGATGGTACCAACTATCACGGTTTTCAAAGGCAGAAAAATGCTTTGGCAATTCAAGAAGTCATAGAGAGCTGCCTTTCCAAAATATATAATGAAGAAATCAGGATAACTGCTTCCAGCAGGACGGATGCTGGTGTTCATGCCCGGGGGCAAACAATAAACTACTATCCGACTTTTCACAATATTCCAGAGAAACGGATCCCCTATGCTTTGAATTCAGTACTTCCTGAAGATATCAGGGTTTTAGAATCAGAGGTTGTGCCTATAAAATTTCATTCCCGTCATGATGCCCAAAGTAAAGTATATTCATATACCATAGACCGGGGCAGGTTCCATTCGGTATTTTGGAGACTATATTCATATCATATGCCCTTTTCCCTGGATATCAAAGCCATGCAAGAGGGGATACAGTATTTGCAGGGAAGGCATGATTTATCTTCCTTCTGCGCTGCCGGGAGCAGTGTTATAAGTAAGGAGAGGGAGATAAAAATGGCATACTGGTCAGAAGAAGGAGATTTAATCCGGTTTTATATTGAAGCAGACGGTTTCCTTTATAATATGATTAGAATCATTACAGGAACCTTAATAGAGGTAGGCAGGCAAAAGATTGCCCCCCGGCGAATGTTGGAAATTTTAGAAGCCAGGGACAGAAGGCTGGCCGGCCCTACTGCTCCAGCCAACGGGCTATGCCTGGAAAAAGTTAGCTACTAAAAATCAGGCGCGGGGACGGTTCCTCTGACAATCTAATGAATATGAAACTAGGATGAAACCAGTTTACTTGACAGTAAGGTTTAAGTATATTAAAATTATTTTTGTGAGTTTAATATGACTATAGCCCCTGAAAAATGTAGTATTTAAAGGAGGGATAAGGATGGAAACAAAGACTTTTATGGCTAAAGCCCAGGATATAGAGCAAAAGTGGTACATTGTAGACGCTGCTGAAAAGCCCCTGGGAAGAACTGCTTCAGAAGTAGCAAAAATTTTGAGGGGTAAACATAAACCAGAATTTACTCCCCATGTGGATACTGGGGACTATGTTATTGTAATTAATACTGAACAAGCAGTTTTGACCGGAAAAAAACTACAAAATAAAATACGCTACCATCATACAGGATATCCAGGAGGCATAAAGGCGGTTAATTATGAAACCTTGATGAAAGAAAGACCCGACAGAGCCATGTACCTGGCTGTTAAAGGTATGCTGCCCCACAACAAATTAGGCCGAGCTATGTTAAAAAAACTAAGAGTATACAGGGATGATAAACACACCAATGAGGCCCAAAAGCCTGTCAAGTGGGAGTATTAAGATATACAGATTGAACTGTTATAGGGAAGGAGGGAAAAGATGGCGCAAGTACAATATTACGGTACCGGAAGAAGGAAGGAATCGGTAGCCAGAGTACGGCTAGTTCCCGGAGAAGGCCGGATAATTATAAACGAGAAATCCCTTGATGATTACTTTGGCTTAGAGAGTTTAAAGGTTATCGTAAAGCAACCTTTAAATTTAACCGAAACTATGGACAAATTTGATGTTTTAGCAAATGTTGAAGGAGGAGGGCATTCCGGTCAGGCAGGAGCTGTCAGGCACGGTATTGCCAGGGCACTTTTGAAGGCAGATGGTGAGATGCGGTCTGCTTTGAAGAGAGCCGGTTTTCTAACCAGGGATCCCAGGATGAAGGAAAGAAAGAAGTACGGTTTAAAGAAAGCCAGAAAAGCTCCACAATTCTCAAAAAGATAACATATCAAAAAATACCAGTAAGTTGCTGGTATTTTTTAATTTAAAGCGTGTGATTTTGTAAGTGAAGTCTTATTGCTAATTTCTAATACAAAATAAATCCGGCCAGTCCGCCTCCAAGTATAATTAAAACAGGGTTTATCCGTGTTAGGGTTAGTACTATAAAGGCAGCTACGGCAATGCCAATACTTCTCAAATCGTCAAAAAATATTGATGTTTCGGCAACCATGATGAATGCCAGGCCAATTAAAGCAATAATTGCAGGTCTGAGACCTCTAAAAATAGATTGAACAATGGGAAGTTCATAAAACTTTGAAAGAAACTTAACCAGAATAAGTATGATGACTAAAGAAGGCATAATTACCCCTATAGTTGAAACAAAAGCTCCGGGAATTCCGGCAATCTTATACCCCACAAAGGTGGCCAGGTTAATAGATACCGGTCCAGGAGTCATTTCGGCAATAGCAATAATATCTATGAACTGGGAATGGGTTAACCAGGCATTACCCTGAATGATTTCTTTTTCAATCAGGGGGAGCATAACGTACCCTCCCCCAAAACTAAAAAGTCCTATTTTAAAAAAACTTAAAAATATATTTAAAATTAACATGTTAACACTCCTGTTGATTTAACTGTTTAACTGTTTTTTATATCGTTACGATAAAAGATTAATCCTGAAAGACCGCCCATAAGAATTACAAGTATAGGATGAAGATTAAGAATTAAGGAAACGGCAAGATAAAAAAATATAAAAAACATACTTTTTGTATTTGAAAAAACGGGCTTGCCAATTTTATAAATAGCAGCCGCAATCAAAGCTGCTACAGCAGGCCGGACCCCGTTAAAAACAGCTTCTATCTTGGGAAGTTCTTGAAATTGAAGGAAAAATGTAGCAATAACCATGATAATGGTAAAGGAGGGCAGGGAGGCTCCCAGGACTGAAGCCAGGGATCCGGGGATTCCCTTAATCCTGTAGCCGACGTTGACAGCGGTATTTATAACAATAGCGCCGGGAGCGGTCATAGATACGGCTACTAAATCAACAAATTCTTCAGAAGTAACCCATCCTCGTTTATCTACCAGTTCATTTTTAATAAGAGGCAGCATGGCCAGGCCGCCTCCAAAGGTAAAAGCTCCAATTTTTAAAAAAATTATAAAAAGTGAAATAAACGTAGCTGAAACAGTATCAGGTACGTTTTCTTTAACTCTATCACTTTTTTCACTGAAGTCTCGGTTATTATTTTTCAATTCTTTCCCGCCTTTTGAATCTTTAATTGGAATTATACCATATGGTATAACTATTAGAAAGAAGGGCATTTTTATTACTATTTTATAATAATTATTATAAAGAATACTTTTACAATATAGGAGTAGTTTTATTATACTTACCCTATTAAATCTTCTGTTATTTATAACTTTTAACTTAAATTAAGGGAAGGGGGTTTTATAGGTTAAAATAATTTATTACTTAAACCCTAAAACTAAATCCTTTGTAGTCTTTTTATCCTGTTTTTTCTTTTCAGCAGCAGGGATATTTTTGTTTCAGTTTTTTTTCCAGCCTGATATTATTCAATATCGGATGCCCTTAGCTGCAAAGGTGATAGCCATTGACCCGGGACACGGTGGATATGACCCTGGCGTACTTGACCATAATGTAATTGAAAAAGAAGTAAATATGGCAGTATCATTAATTCTTAGGGAATACTTACAGCAAGGAGGAGCTACAGTTATTATGACCAGGGAAAAGGATATGGACTTATTAGAAGTAAGTAAAGGTCCTAAAAAAAGGCTGGACATGAAAAACCGTTTAAATATCATAGAAAAATCAGAAGCAAATTTATTACTTTCCATTCACTGTAATGCCATCGCTTCTCCTATATGTTCTGGAGCGCAGACATTCTACAAGGAAGGGGATGACGAGGGCATGCGTCTGGCAGGGCTAATTCAGAAGGAGTTGATAAGGGTACTGGAAAATACTAACAGGCCTATAAAAACCGGCGAGTATTACCTGCTGGAAAATTCATCTATTGCCGGGGCTGTTGTGGAGGTAGGATTTTTATCAAACCCTGAGGAAGCTGTCCTTTTAAAAGATCCTCATTACCAGAAAAAAGTAGCCTGGGCCATTTATGGTGGAGTTATAAAATATTTTGATAATGAGCCTTAGATATATTAAAATAATAGTCACAATAATAATTGAAGATTGGAGGTAAACAATTATGAGCAATATTGTATGTGCTGCAATAGCTCCCCACCCACCTATAATTATTCCAGATGTAGGTAGAGAGGAACTAAAAAAAGTTGATAAAACTATAAAAGCCATGAAGGTTCTGGTCCGGGAGGTGAAGGAAACCCGGCCGGATACTGTTGTTATTATTAGCCCCCATGGACCGGTTTTCCAAAATGGGATAGCTGTAACGTCTGCTAAGAAACTGGCAGGATCCCTGGCACAATTTGGAGTTCCCCAGGTTCGTATAAGTGCAGAAAATGACCAAATGTTGGTAAAAAGTGTAATAGAAGAGGCCGGGGAAGCCAATATACCTGTAGTGGAATTAGATGAAGAACGGGCAGATGATTATGAAATATCCCTGGAGTTAGACCACGGGGCCCTGGTCCCCATGTATTTCTTACAAGAACATATTTCTGTTCCTTTTGTCCATATTACCATGGGTCTTCTCAGTTTTCCTGACCTGTTTACTTTTGGGAAAGCTTTGCAAGAAGCAGCTTTAAAATCCAACCGGAGGGTGGCCGTGATTGCCAGTGGCGATCTTTCCCACTGTTTACAAGAAGGTGCGCCTGCCGGCTATCATCCTGCCGGTAAAGAATTTGACTTAAAGCTTAAAGAGCTCCTGGAAGGTTATAGGGTTGATGAAATTATTAACCTGAAGGCGGAACTGGTGAATAACGCTGCTGAGTGCGGCCTTAGGCCTATTATTATGGCCCTGGGATCTTTAGACGGTTATGAAGTTAAACCGGAAATACTATCCTATGAAGGACCTTTCGGAGTAGGATACCTTGTAGCCCTTTTTAGAACCGGAGAATTTGTTCAGAAAAAGGAAACGGTAAGCCCTTACGTGAAACTGGCCCGGCAGACTCTGGAGAAATATGTGAAGGAAGGGATAACCCCTGATCTATCAGATTTACCTGAGAAGCTGAAAGAAAAAGGGGGAGTTTTCGTTTCCCTGAAGAAAAAGGGTTCTTTAAGGGGATGTATAGGGACAATAGAGCCTACCCAAGGGTCTATTGCCGAAGAAATAGTTAAAAATGTTTTAAGCGCAGGGCTTTCTGATCCCCGTTTCCCCCCGATTAAGGAGGAGGAACTTCCCCTATTGGATTATTCGGTAGATGTTCTTATGCCTCCTGAACCAGTTGAAAGCCTCGAAGAACTTGACCCGAAAAAATACGGTGTTATTGTAAAAAGCGGTCATAAAACAGGACTTTTACTCCCCAACCTGGAGGGAGTAGATACGATAGAAGATCAAATAAGTATAGCCCGGGAAAAAGCAGGTATTCCCCCCGGAGGGAAATACGAACTTTACCGGTTTGAAGTTAAAAGATATCGCTAAAAGCAAAATAACTTTAGATTGGAGGAATATTTATGTTAGGGGGAGAGTTAGCCAGAGAAGCCATGTTTTACAGGCATGAAGCACAAAAAGATATTGTCAACTGTTACCTGTGCCCCCACAACTGCCGTCTTAAAAAAGGACAAAGGGGAAAGTGTGGGGTTAGAGAACATTCTGCCGGCGAAGAGGGCACATTGATGACCTTAAACTACGGTGAACTTGCTTCCCACGCCCTGGACCCTATTGAAAAAAAACCTCTCTATCATTTTTATCCCGGAAATGATATTTTTTCCATCGGTACTGTAGGCTGCAATTTTGCCTGTGGCTTTTGCCAGAACTGGAGCATTGCCCATAATTTTGAACGGGTAGAAACGATAGCTTCAACTCCTGAAGATATAGTTAAAATTATGAAGAATAGGATTCCTGAGGATCAGCGGCTGGGGATAGCATACACTTATAATGAGCCATCTATCTGGTTTGAATTTGTCTATGATACATCTAAATTGCTGCACCGGGAAGGCATGAAAAATATTCTGGTTACCAATGGTTTTATTAACAGGGAACCCCTGGAGAAAATCCTCCCTTATATTGATGCCATGAATATTGACGTCAAGGGATTTAACGAAAATTTTTATCAGAAACATTGCGGAGGCAAGTTAGCGCCGGTAAAAGAGACGGTGGAGCTGGCTTCTTCCAGCTGTCACGTAGAGGTGACAAACCTTGTTATCCCTACCCTTAACGATTCACTGGAGGAAACAGGTCATTTGGTAGACTGGCTGGCCGGTATTAACCCGGAAATTCCCCTTCATTTTTCCCGTTACATGCCTGGATACAAAATGGAGCTTTATCCAACACCGGTAGAAACACTGGAAAAGGCCCTTCATAGAGCCAGAGAAAAAATGGCATATGTTTATATTGGTAATGTCAGGGACAATGCCTTTTCCCATACCTACTGCCCCCGCTGTGATAGGCTGCTTTTAAGGCGAGCAGCTTTTATGACCAAAAACGAAGGAATAAATGAGGATCACAACTGCAGGGATTGTGGAAAGGAGATATACGTAACAGGTAAGATCAAGGGCTAACTTCAAATAAGACATATATCCAGGGCTATAACAAAGTATTATAAC
>SL_8KL_010_SEDDRAFT_10001733_pt1 | contig 18843 bp, 13 predicted proteins | sample SodLakKL_010_SED_4_FD_11160 | JGI IMG/M metagenome (IMG submission 11160)
GAGNGATCCAGGAGGAGGCGACCGCACCTGGGATAGAAAAAAAAGTTTTCGTACTCAGAGAGTCTACGGAACGGCCAGAAGCGGTCGAAGCAGGATACTGCGATGTTGTAGGTACCGACAAAAAGGACATATTGAAAGAGGTCGAAGGGTTCGAATACAACAGATGGGATCCTGAAGGATCTCCCTATGGCGACGGTAGGGCTGCGGAAAAAATAGTTAGTGTTTTAGAAAAAAGATAGATATATCAGTGCTTCTATCTTGGGTATTCATAGTATAGGAGCCCAGAATATCATCACTATCAAAACGAGTGCAGAAGCACAAAGTACAGTCGCGATGACCCCTGCCTTGGTCATCTCGTAGGTTTTGAAGAAACCGGTCTTGTATGCTATGGCATTAGGTGGTGTATTCGCCGGAAGTAAGAAAGCCATGCATGCGGCCATACCAGCGACAGGCGCTAAGAACAGAGGATCGATGTCGAGTGTAGCAGCTAAAGAAATAGCGACCGGTACGAAAGTGCTAGATGTTGCAGTCAAACTTGAAAATAAAGTTATGCTGAAGGCGGTTATGAAAGCGATCGTTCCTACTATTATCAAAAGATTAGCATCCGCCAGAAATATTTCCATATTATCTGTTATGATCTCGATAACACCGGTCTCGTACAACCCTTCCCCGAGTGCAAGACCACCTCCGACCAAAACGAAAACACCCCAACCAATCTCGTCCGAAGCTTCATTCCAGTCAAGAACTCCGATACCAGGAAAGATAAACATCATCGAGATCAAAAGTGAAGCGATATATATCCAAGGTTGTGGAAGAGGTAAATAGGCACCTAAGGGATCCATCAACCATGCGACAACAGCGATGATAAAAAGTATGATAACATGTTTCTGTTTAAAAGTAAGCTCCCCCATCTCCGACAAATCTTTCTTTATCTCTTCAGTCCCTCCCTTTATCCTTTCGATCTCTGGTTCATAAATAGTGACCATGAGTTTCCATACTATAGGTATAGAGAGTAAAATCACTGGTATAGCTCTTATCATCCATCCACCGAAAGAGATGTAGATACCTCTATCTGCGAGAAAACCTAATGTTATCGGAACCGGAGGGGTTCCAACAGGGGTACCCATACCTCCGATGTTAGCGGTGAAAGCTATTCCGATAACGAGTGCTTTTCCCATATTGCTACCTTTGGGTTCATCCATAGCCTTTTTCAACATACCTATGCCGATGGGAAGCATTATGGCGGTAGCTGCGGTGTTGGAGATCCACATTGAAAGAACAGCAGTTGCTATCATAACCCCTAAGATCAAGTTCTCCGTTCTTTCCCCCATGATCGATATGAACTGCAGACCTATCCTTCTGTCTAGATCATATTTTTTGAGTGCGGCTGCTATCAAAAAACCAGCTAAAAGTAGAGTGTTTACAGGAGTGGCTATGAATGCTAAGGCTTCTTCTAAAGGTTGAATACCGAGTAAGCCCTGGAGTATAATAACTAGAAGAGCAGTCACTGATATAGGCAGCGCTTCGGTTATCCAGAAGAGTGCAGCTGTAAAAGCTATAGCTATCATTATCTGTTGATCTATATTTAGAGGTAAAGGAAACAACACAAAAGCTGAGGCACCTATAAAGGTGAGTATTATTATCATCAACTTCCGGTTCATCTTGAACATATTTTTCTCCTGTTTTTATTTCTTAAATCAGAACTAATATTGCTCAGTTGGTGGGTAAGTGAAGGATGTTTAAAAAATTTTCTTTGCCAAGGATCTATAGTGTGGACTCTTCGACCTCATATCACGCGATCAGTATGCTCAAGATCCTAGCGAAGATGACCATGCCCAACAGAGCGAAGGGATAAGTCGATCCGTATCCCGCTCCAACGTCCTCTGTACCTGTAGCTTTTATCGCGGCTCCTAAACCAGGGGTAGAAGTCATACCGCCGGTTATAGCTCCCGCTGTCACGATCCAATCGAGATCCCAAAGGCCTCTAAGCAGTAAAAGGCCAGCAGCTATAGTTCCGAAACCGACAAGCAATGTTATCAATATCAGTTCTAGACCTACAGTGAAGACAGCTCCCAAAAAACCTGCTCCAGCATCGATACCAACAACAGCCAAAAATATAGCAAGTGTCAATGATCTTATCCCTGAAAGGACTTCATGCGACATCCTAGTTTTTATAGGACCTATCTTACCGACATAACCTATAGCTAATGCAGCGGGTAATATGCCTCCTGTGATCCCTAATCTNACTACTCCTAAAGGCCCNAGTGGTATCGGTATCTCTCCTAATATACCACCTAAGACAACTGCTAACGTGAAACCACCAACACTGAAAGTGACAGTTTCTTTTGTAACTTTCTCTTTCGCATTGGTACCTACACCTTCAATATTTTGTTTGAATTTCTTTTTCTCCTCTTCTAGGTCTATATTTCTTATTCTTGGCCAAAATTCTTGAAGCAAGATGACCATTATGACACCAAAAGGATATGCCACTGAATAACCTATAGTTATTCGGTTACCTATATCTTCTCCAACACCTTCTAACTGGGCTCCAAGACCAGGCGAACTGGTCAAAGCACCTGTGAATGTACCCTCTATGAATCTAGGATCAACGACTCCAATATTCCCCAAAGCCTGTGCACCGAGATAAGTCAAGATCGCAGCTACGGTAGTCATAAAAAAACCGGCGATTATGAATTTTACACCGTGGGCCTTAACGACACCTCCTATATCTTTTGCTGCCATTAGACCAACAGCCGCTACGAAAAGAGCTAACGAGATCACGAAATAAGTCTGAGGGACCTCAACTTGGGGTATCATATCCAAGCCGAACCTATCGATACTACCCAAAATGCTCAAACCTAATCCAGCAAACAAAGCTCCGGATATCCCAAATCTGAACCCTTTGAACTCCAATCTTCCGATCAAGATACCTATAAAGACCACTAATGAGATCACAAACAGATTATTTTCCAAAAGCGCTCCTATAAACGACATTTTTATCCCTCATGAAACGATATTATTGAGTCCTTTCTCCGGTTTCTATACGATCTATTCAAACCGCGGCTTATTAACATCTAGAGTTCGAACTTCTCTACATGTTCTATTATAAATATTTTTCTTGGTTAAATCGATTTTCGAGCGATCAAACAGGGGGAGTTTATCAGTTTTATTCATTTAGAGGGACAAAATATTTATATTCTTCAAAGAGGTTAAATCTTTTAGAGGGAAATAGATGGGATCAAAAAAGATCAGAGTATTACTGGTAGATGACGAACTTGATTTTTTGGACCAGGCAACGACCCTGCTGAAAAAAGTAGATGACAGATTGGTCATAGAAACTTCTACCGATGTCGGCGAAGCCATTGAGTTACTTGAAAATGATAAAAAAATCGATGCTGTGGTTTCAGATTATCATATGCCTGAAAAAGATGGAATCGAATTTTTAAGGGTGTTGAGAGAAGAAAAAGATATCAATATACCTTTCATTCTGTTCACTGGGAAAGGCTGGGAAGAGGTGGCTATGCAGGCTTTGAACTTGGGTGCAAACAAATACATCTGGAAGAACGAAGAGCCAAATCTATATGGCAGCAAAGAAAATTCATTGGATCAATACGAAGTTCTGGCAAACGAGATAGTGAAAGAGGTTAAAAAACACCAGACTGAAAAAACTTTAGAACTCACACGGCGTACGATAGAAAAAGCGAAAGATGGGATATTTTGGGTCACTCCAGAGGGTGAAATTTGTTATGCAAATAAAGCTATTAGAGAGATGTTGGGATATGAATCTGATGAACTTATCGGGATGAAAGTATATGATATCGACCCTGATTATGAGAAAAAAGATAGGGAGAAAAGTTGGGAACATCTGAAGAAAAGAGGGAATAGAACTATTGAAACTAAACATCAGACAAAAGACGGAAAGACATTTCCAGTAGAGATAACCAGCAACTATGTGAGACACAAAGATAGGGAACTCGAGTTTGCATTCGTCAGGAGGCTGGATTGATGATCCTAACATTAAAAAATACAGATCCCGGTCAAATCGATTAAGAAATCAAAAAGAACTCTGATAAGAAAAAGATCTTTATTTTTATTTCTTTCTTTAGAAATGTTCAAAAATGAGGGAAAAACATATATTTTACTATTCGATGGAAAACTCAGTCTGGGTGATCAGATATAGAAATAGATCTGAACGGCGAGGTTTCATATGTCGGTAAGATAGGGATATTTCTGAGTTTAGCCGTGTATGTACTGCTAACTATGATATTCTTCGAGGTCTTCGATTACTCTATACTATTTTTATCTATATTACCTGTAACTCTTGCGAGTGCATGGACAGGTTCTAAAAACGGTACGTTCACTGGTTCAACTGTTGTCGCATATAATATTTTTATAATTTATTTTACAGGTCATACCGGGATTGTCTTAGAGGCGACTTTCATAGGCACTTCGGCTGTTACGATACTCTTAGCTTGGATGGTCGGTAAAATAAAGGACATTAACACAGAATTGAATATGGAATTGAAGAGAAGAAAAAGAATCGAAAACAGATTGAGCAGAAGTAAAAAGAGGGTAAAAAAACTGCATGATATCGCCACAGAGCTAGAGAGCTGCAGGCAAAAAGAAGAGATATATACGCTGACCATACAAGCGGCTAAGGATATATTAGCTTTCGACAGATGTGAGATATTAGTCATACAAAATGATGAACTGATCATAGAAGAAACTTCTAGTCCTTTAACCGATAACGACCAAAGAACACTTCCTCTACATGATAGTATCGCCGGTAAAACATATCTTAAAAATGAGTCTTTTGTTTTTGAAGATGTCGAGTACCCTAGTTCAAATGACAGCGAAGAAACCGAAAAATACAGTATTGTCGTAACTTTACCGATAGGGGATGAAGCCATATTCCAGGCTCGATGTAAAGACGGAGAATTTATCGATGATGAAGATTTCGAAGTATTAGAGCTGCTGTGCGACCATTCTGCCGAAGCCTTGAAGAGACTCGATATGTTAGAAAGAGAAGAATTCCTGCATTCCCTTCTCAGACACGATGTTAAAAATAAGATTAACATAGTAAAAAGATATATGCATATGATCAAAGATCATGATCTGCCTGAAGAAGCTGAAGAATATTTTGATAGGGCAGAAAAAGTGGTACAAAAAAGTGATGATCTTACTGAGAAGATTAAAACCCTCAGCAGGATGGAACAAGAAAAGATAACAGATGTGGATGCTGCAGAGGCCCTTCGATCAGCTATAAACAGAAATAAAAGCCTAACCTCTGAACAGTGTATATATATAGAGAGGGATCTTAATAAGTGCCTTGTTAAAGCTGGCCCTCTACTCGAAGAACTTTTTTCCAATTTGATCGAAAACTGCTTAAAACATTCGGATGGAGAAATGATCAGTATCTCCATAGAGGAAGACAAGTATAAAGCTAAAGTGATCATTGAGGATGACGGTGTTGGGATCTCAAAACAAGAAAAAGAGAAAATATTCCAAAAAGGCTACAAAAAAGGAGAAAATGCCGGCTCTGGGTTGGGTATGTATATAGTAAATGAGATCGCAAAAAATTATGGAACTAAAGTCAAAGTTTCTGATTCTGATTTAGGAGGCGCTAGATTCGAAGTTTCCTTAGAGAAGAATAGTGAATGATTCGAATGTGAATCATTCAATTTATATATCATTTTATAGCTTATCTATCTTGGACATGGACGATGATCGGTTTAGGAAAATCATTAGTTCACAATTAAAAAGCCTAAATACTGATATGGTATCCCAAAAGAAAAGTTTAAAAGAACTTTTAAATGAAAAGGAACCTTCAGTTAAAACCCGAAAAGGCTCTAAACACAAGTTTGATAGAGAACATTTGAAGAAGATAGAGGGTTCTATACCCCTTAATAAAAAGTATGAATTAAAACTTCCTATAATGGTCTATAACGACCCCTCTCTTGACCAATGTTATGTTAAAAAAAGGGTGGAAGCTGAGCTACTTAAAGAACTGATAGGTTTAAACAATAAAACAATAAAAGATGATAAAACTTGGTTTTCTAAGCCTTTGATAACTGAAATAATAAGAGAATATGACGATATCTTTCAGTTGATCTGGACTCCTAAATTGAACAGAAAAATCTCTTATAAATAAAAAAAGTTGAAGTTGCTTAAATAATGTTTTAAGTTCGACCGTTTAGCTTTTTAGAGTCAATTCTTCTCCACAGCATCTGAATTCACAAGTTGCACAGGTACCCTCCTCTTCGCCTTCACAGCAAGTGCCGCATTCACTAACGACTTTCATCTCGAAACCGCAGTCTTCACACACATATACCTGACCTGTCTCCATATCATGACATTCTAACATAATAACACCATTACGTAATATGCAGGATTTGTAAATAAACTTTTTGTGACAATCATCTAGTTCTTTTCTTTAGAAGACTCGATCGGATAGCCTTTACCTTTCCAGTCCTCTATACCACCTTCATAATCAATCACATCATCAAATCCTAGTTTTTCTAATTTTTTCGCCGCTTTTGGGCTGGCCTCACAATCAAAGTTTTTACAGTAAACTATAATCTCCTTATCTTTATCCAATTCATGCTGCCTCCTGCCTATCTCCCCTAGTGGTATATTCACGGAACGGGGTATATGTTCTTTCATAAATTGTTCTTTAGAAAGCACATTTACAAGTTCAAACTCCTCATCAGAATCTAATTTCTTTTTCAATTCTCCGGCAGATATGGTTTCCATCGGATATCACACTGTTTTAATTATGATAAAAACTGATATTTAATCTTTATTTAACCAAATAGGCCTAGATAAGATTATAACAAAGGAAAACTTTAATTATTACGGGACTAGATGAGATGAATCGCAATCCGTTGCTGGTGTAATTGATGACTGATTCTCCAAGCAGAGAAAAAAAAGAGGAAAACTCCTCAGAAAAAGATGTTCAAGAGAGCGAAGCCGCTCCAATAGATGAGTGGATAAATAAAGTAGATATCAATACTACAGAAGACATCGAAGTGCCGGAACTTTTAGCTGATCAAGTAATAGGACAAGACGAGGCCGTTAGTGTAGCGAAAAAAGCGGCTAAGCAGCACAGGCATGTGATGTTGATCGGTCCACCTGGAACAGGAAAATCGATGATAGCTAAAGCCATGACCGATTTCCTACCAAAACAGGAGATGGAAGATATCCTATGTTTTCCTAATGAAAAGGACGAGAACAACCCGAAGGTAAGAACAGTACCTTCAGGGAAAGGTGAAGAGATCGTCGAGGCTCACAAAAGAGAGGCAAGAAAAAAAGAAAAACAGAAGAACAGAGGTATGTTGATGATCCTTGCACTTATCGTAGGAGCCGCTATAGTTATCTCTGTTTGGACCGGTAATTTTTTGATAATGTTCTTTGGCATACTTGCAGCTGCGATGCTGATGATAGCTATGAGAGCCAATCCTCGCGGTTTTGGGGATGATTCCGATGCCCATACACCCAAGCTTTTGAAGGGTGGTGATTCCAATGAGAAACCACCTTTTATCGATGCAACAGGTGCACAATCCGGCGCTCTACTTGGTGACGTAAAACACGATCCATTCCAGAGTGGTGGACTCGAAACTCCAGCACATCAAAGAGTTGAAGTCGGTGCTATCCACGAGGCGCATAACGGCGTATTGTTCATCGACGAGATGAACATGCTAGGTATGAATTCTCAACACAGCCTTTTAACGGCTATGCAGGAGAGAGAATTCTCTATAACCGGACAGAGTGAAAGAAGCAGCGGTGCGATGGTACAAACTGAACCAGTACCAACAAATTTCATATTGGTCGCTGCAGGTAACCTTGATTCAGTATACGGGCAGAAGGACGAAAAAGGTGTTCAGCACGGCGGGATGCACCCCGCTCTCAGGTCTAGGATAAGAGGATATGGTTACGAAGTCTATGTTAACGACACCATGGACGATACTGATGAAAACCGTAGAAAACTCATCAGATTCATCGCCCAGGAGATAGAAAAAGATGAAAAGAAAATCCCACACTTCACCAAAGGTGCTATAAAAGAGATGCTGAGAGAAGCACAGCGGAGAGCGAACAAACGTGGGGAACTCACCCTGAGATTAAGAGAGCTTGGTGGTCTTGTAAGGGTCGCAGGCGACCTAGCAGTAGAAAGAGGACATGAGATGACAAAAGCNGAAGATGTAGTTGATGCAAAATCGACGGCTAGATCTTTAGAACAGCAGGTCACAGATAAGTTCATCAAGAAAAGAAAAGAATANAGTATGTACAGAACTGAAGGAGATATGGTCGGGATTGTAAACGGTTTAGCCGCGATGGGAGACGACCAACAAGGCATGTCTGAATATTCAGGGATCGTTTTGCCCATAGCCGCGGAGGTAACGCCTGCCCATTCTAGTGACGGAGGAAAGGTAGTTGCTACTGGAAGACTTGGTGACATAGCAAAAGAAGCTGTACAGAACGTTTCAGCTTTGATCAAAAAGTACACAGGAGAGAACATATCTAAGTACGATGTACATATACAATTTATAGGTACCCAGCAAGGAGTTGAAGGAGATTCAGCTTCGATCTCTATCGCAACAGCTGTTATATCCGCACTGGAAAACATCCCTATCGATCAAAATGTTGCTATGACGGGTTCCTTGAGTGTGCGAGGGCAAGTTCTACCCGTTGGTGGTATCACTTCGAAGATCGAAGCTGCAGCAGAAGTGGGTATGGACAAGGTTTTGATACCTAAGATGAACCTGAAGGATATCGTTATAGAAGAAAAATACAAAGGTAAGATCGAGATAATACCCGTTGAAAATCTAGGCGAAGTCTTAGAACACGCACTTGTAGGAGAGAAAAAGGAGAAGCTGCTTGATAAGCTAGCCTCACTTCTCGAGATAAAGACCATACCTTTTCCTACAGGCGATCCCGCTCCAAAGAGGTCCAATAATTCTTGAAAGTAGGTGAAAAAGAAATTGGGAGCTTTCAGCCTTTTATCTGATGATATAAAGTCTGTATTATCTGAATTAGATATCGAAGAGGAAACAAAACCTCAAGAAGAGGCTATCCCTCCCATACTCGAAGGTGAAAATACCCTTGTCATCGCACCTACGGGTATAGGGAAAACAGAGGCCGCATTTTTACCGATTTTAGATAATATATTAAAAGATGACATGGATGGATTTTCACTTCTATATGTAACGCCATTAAAAGCCTTGAATAGGGACATGATAAGGCGGTTAAAAGAGTTTTCAGAGCGACTCGATTTTTCTGTCGGGGTTAGACATGGTGACACTAGCAAAAAGGAAAGAAGAAAACAATCAGAAAACCCTCCTGATGTATTGATCACAACTCCTGAAACACTGCAGATAATGTTCACGGGAAGTAAGTTGAGGAAAGGACTTCAAAATGTTAAGCACGTCATCGTTGATGAGTTAAATGAACTTGCAGAAGATGAAAGAGGTAGTCAACTTACACTCGCCTTGGAACGGCTTGCAGGATTGACTGGTAGAGATTTTCAGAGAGTAGGACTTTCAGCGACAGTAGGATCACCCGAAGAGGTGTTAGAGTTTTTAGTAGGTATTAACAGAGAAGGAGTCATCCTTGAAACCACTGGCAAAAGAGAATTTGACATCAGAGTGGAGAAGCCCATAGAAAATGATGATAAAGATAAAAAACTCTCAGAGATGATGAGATGTGATATAGATAAGGCCGCCTCTTTGAGATTCTGTAGAGAACTGATAGAATCTCACAACTCCACATTATTTTTCGTCAATACCAGAGATGCTGCCGAATCCATCTCATCCTCATACACACTTTGGAAAGAAGAAGAACCGAATAACGATTTTCCGATAGGTGTTCATCACGGGTCCCTCTCGAAAGAGGCTAGGATCAGGATGGAAGAGGATTTCAAGGATGGGAATTTGAAGGGTCTGATATGCACTTCTTCTATGGAACTAGGTATTGATGTCGGTGAAACAGATCTTGTCCTGCAGTATCAATCCCCAAGACAGGTCACTAGATTGATCCAAAGAGTGGGAAGGTCAGGACATAGGATCGACGAGATATCAAAAGGACGTATAATCGCGACGACTACGGATGATATATTTGAAGCTGCGGTGATATCTAGAAGGTCTAAGATCAGAGAGCTTGAGAAGACCGATATACCTGAAAACCCACTAAGTGTTCTAGCAAATCAATTGATCAGCACTGTCCACACTGAAAAAGAATTCGATCCAGACAAATTTTATGAACTAGCTAAAAGAGCTTATCCTTTCAGAGATCTAAAAAAAGAGACCTTTGATGATCTAGTAGATCAACTGGCGGATATAAGACTCATATGGAAGGACGAAGGAAAGATCGGTAAAAGAAGGGCTTCACTAAACTATTTTTACGATAACATATCGATGATACCAGATGAAAAAACATATCTTTTGAAAGACATATCAAAAGATTCTATCATAGGTACCTTGGACGAGAGTTTCGTTGCAAGCAATATACAGGAAGGTGAAGTTATAACTTTACAGGGAAGAGCTTGGAGAGTAGTCGATATGAAGGAGGATGAAGTCCTTGTCGACAAAGTCGGGAACATAGGTAAGATCCCGGATTGGACGGGAGAGGACATACCAGTTCCCTTCGAAGTCGCCCAGGAAGTGGGGCGATTAAGAGATAGGGAAGAGGAATCAGGTTTAGATAGTTACCCTGTTAGTGATTCATGTAAAGAAAAATATAACAGATACATCGAGGAACAAGAAAAACACGAGATGCCTACGGATTCAAAAGTGGTTATAGAATCCGATAAAGATACAGCGGTGATCAATGCTTGTTTCGGTACCAATGTCAATGAAACTTTAGGTCACCTGTTCGCTTCTCTTCTATCGGCACGCATAGGAGAGAGCATCGGTCTCCAAACGGATCCTTATAGGATAATGATGAATCTACCCAGAAGGATAGATACCTCTATTTTGAGAGAGATCCTTGAAGAGACCGTACCTGAAACTCTTGAAGAGCTGCTAGAAAAAAGTCTGAGAAGTTCAAATTTTTTTAACTGGAAATTCCTACATGTGGGAAAAAAATTCGGTGCGATCCGGAAAGATGCAGATTGGCGAAAGATAAACATGGATAAGATCATAGATACATTTGAAGATACTGTACTTTACAGGGAAGCGGTGAAAAAAACATTTCGTGACAATATGGATATCGACAAAACTAAAAGCATTTTGAGAAACATAAGATCTGGGGAGATCGATGTGGTGATCTCAAAAAAAGGTATTTCTCCCATCGGTGAAGCTGGCCTTGAAAAGCATGAAGAGTTCTTGAGCCCGAGTCGTGTAAGCAAGGCTGTTTTAGACTCTTTAAAAGAACGCTTAGAATCTGAACACGTGATAATGAAATGTCTGCGATGTGGAACTCGGAGAAGGAAAAGGGTGAAAGACATAGGCAAACCGAAATGTCCACAGTGTGGCTCAGCAATGGTAGCACCATTAAAACACTACCATGACGAAGAGATCATAGATAAAAAAGATCAGGACTTAAATGACAACGAGAGAAAAGAATTGAATAAGTATTATAAATTGGCCGAATTGGCTAGAGTGCACAAAAAGAAAGCTGCGATGGCCCTTTCCGCAAGAGGGATAGGTCATCAAAAAGCAGGTAGGATCCTGTCTAAAAGGCATAGAAAAGAAGAAGAATTCTTAAGAGACATCCTTGAAGCTGAAATACAATATGCTAGGACTAAAAGATTTTGGGATTAAATTTGTATTGTATCACAAAAAGTTATTAATGAGTGGTATGATTGATTTAACAAGTGAACACCCATTCCCTAAAACCCCTATAGCAAAATAATATAGGCAGGAATACTCATGAATGAAAAAAAAGACTCCGATGAAGATAATATTTTAGAGGATTTGATCTCTATTCCATCTATCGGGAATCTAACCGCTAGAGCTCTGTACAATAGTGGTTACAGATCGATCTCCAAACTAAAAAATGCGGAACTAGAAGATATCAAATCTATAGATCATATAGGGAAGAATCTCGCAGAAGATATACTAAAGGAGATCGATGATGAAGCTTCTAGAGATGAAATAGGGGATAAAAAAGAATTCAGGTGTCCTGTCTGTAATAAGTTCACTCGTGTTAAAGATGAAAAATGTAAAGAGTGCGATGAACCGTTAGAGGCTACATCGCGAGTCGTAGTCCCGAATAGAGGTCTGATTGAAGAACCTTTGAGAACTTTAGCTTCAGTTGAAGAAAAGATATTGTTTGATGAAGAAGATCCTGAAAGTTGGTTCATTAGAGGTTCCATCTTAGAGAGTATGGGGGCTAATAGAAAAGCTTTAGAGAGCTTCGATAGAGTTATAGAATTGGATCCTCTTTTCGATCATATTTGGAATGCCAAGGCAAATGTTTCGTTGAAAATAGGCGAAACGGGAGAGGCTGCTAAGGCCTATAAACTAGCTTTTGATGCTCATCAGGGACCTAATAACCTTATGAAAGGCATCGAGCAAAGAAAAACCCCGTCTCAAAAAAGTACTGAAAAGCTCGAAGAAAAGGATGAAAAGGACGAAAAACTGGATAAAAATATTTCAAAAGCCCGTGATCTGTTAGACCAGATCGATAATAGGGAAGAAGAATTATCGGAATTGATAATCACCTTGGATAGAGTGATAGAAGAAAAGACTAGCGGCAATCAAGAGAAAGCATTGGATCTGGTAAACGATATAATAAAACAGGCGAAAGCACTNTTGAAATTAGATGAACATCTGCCTGAATTAGAAAATAAAATAGAAAATTTGGATTCTGAAGAACTAAGAAAAAAAGCTGAAAAGGACCTTGAAGAGATAAAACAATCTATAAAAGAAGATGATCTCAGCTTGGGTCAGAAACTTCTAGAGAATTTTCCTCTTGCTTTACAAGTAGAAAAAGAAAAGTTAAAGAGAGATATCCCTTCAGAAGAGGAAATCAACAGGTGGATAAAAAAACTAGAGGATGTATCTAGAGACCTAAGTTCTGAAACGGAAGATGTGCTCGGAGTTAGTGAATCAGTTTCGCGAGCAAAGGCTTCTTTGAAAAGTGGAGATATAGAAAAAAGCTTTGAAGAGATACAGGAGTATATAGATAGCGAAAAATATCTGATCAACATCTCCGAAAATATCGAAAAGATAAAAACTTTGATGATCTCCCTTGAGGAGCTAGATCTTGATGAAGGATTCATAGAAGATGTTGAAGAGAGACTTGAAAATGGCTTAGACCTTTGCAGGAAAAGTGATTATGAATCAGCTAAAGACGTACTGAACACTCTGCTAGAGGATATAGAAGAAAATATTGAAAAAAACGTTGAAAACATCAGGGAAAATATAGAGATCAAGATCGAAGAGATGGAAAGGCTGATCGATAAGGGTAAAGAAAAAGGTTTGGAAGTAGGAGATTTGGAGAGCGAACACGAGGAACTGAAATCAGCCTTTGAAAGTGGAGTAGAAGATGAGAATGAGTTACTAGATGAGATAGAAGATGCGATACTGAAAGCAGAAAATGCTCTTGATTTTAAGTATAACATTTCTCAAATCGAAAAGCTGATCGACAGAGTAGAAGATCAAGAAGAATACATCGAAAAGAAAGAAGAAATAGAAGATCTATTCCAGAAGGGTGATCACGAGGGCGCTAAGGATGAATCATCGGAACTAAAAAAGAAGATCGAAGAAGAGATAGAAGAAGCCGAACATAAGAAGCAAATGAAAGAAGAGGCGGAAAATACTTTATCTGAGGCTAGAAAGAAACTTGCAAAACTAAGAAAAACAGATTTCGATTTAGACAGGGTGAAATCCCTTTTGAAAAATTCAAATCAGGCTAGAAAGAACGGTGATTTTGAAAATAGCTTAAAATTGTCTAAAAAATTCAATGAATCTGCTGATCACATGCTGGAGCTCACCGACACTGTTGAAAAGGCCAACGATTTACTAGAGAAATTATCTGAAAAAGAATTAATAGACGAAAACATGATAAAATATGAGATCGATCAGTATAAAAAACTTATAGATCTTGAAAAACACGATTTGGCTGATAGATATCTAAAAGAACTAATAAATGAAATGGAAGAAGGACTTGAAAATGGCGAAAAGGTACCTCCTCCCGGTAAAGGATTCGATAAATCATCAACTCAGATACCGACCCAGATAAAAGAAAAGGTGAGAAATGTAAAAGAATTAAACAACCTTGTTGAGAAAGCCGATATAGAGATCGAGGTAAATAGAGAACCACTCAAAGACGCTATCATCAAGATCAAGGATATAGAGTATGAAGAAGCCGACGAGATCCTAGACAATTGGAAGGATAAATTGATAGAAAGATTGAATCATGAACTAGGGGGAAGAGTGGATAATCTTAGAGATGAACTTGAAAATAATGAGCCTCTTACTTCAATCCAAAGAAGGGGCAATGCTATATTCCGAGACATAATGAAAAAATGGAGGCGTACACAATATAAAAAAGCGCTTGAAGGCCTTATAAAAGCCACTGAATTCATTGAGGATGTTGAAGAAAAGAACACAGATAAGGATAAAGAGATCTTTATAATGAATGATATTTTTGAAGACCTCGAGTCATCAAAACTTCACGATCAAAATATCAAAGAGTTGATGGAAGGGGTCAAGGAGAGTAAGGATGATGAAGGATTCGAAGGGAATTTAGAAGAATTGAGAGATGAGATCAAAGATATACTCGATAAAACATTAGAGGAAGAGAAGAAAAAGTTGGAAAACAGGATGCAAAACCTAAATAGAAAAAAAAGCGTGATCGCTCTTAGTGATCTAATAGATTTGAGTGCTGACTTGAGAAAAGATAACATAGAATCAGCATCCTGGGCAGTCAAAGAATATATCGATATCGTAGAAGAGGAATGAGATTACATTGGAGATAATCAAAGATCTCGACATCGAAGTATTCGACGGCGTTTATAAACCTTCAGATGACACGTATCTACTGTTGGGAATGATAACACTAGATGGCGATGAGTCAGTATTGGAGATCGGCTCAGGTACAGGTATTATATCAATCCATTGTCAGATACAAGGAGCCGACACTTTATCAGTTGATATAGACGAAAAAGCATTGGATAATACAGAACTAAATGCAGAAAACAACAACATCCATCTTTCCGTAAAAAAAAGCGATCTTTTTTCACGAATCACAAAAGACGATTGGGACGTCATAATATTCAATCCACCATATCTTCCGGAAGAAAAATTAACGTCTAAAGACAGGAGATGGGATGGAGGAAAAAAAGGTGACGAAATAATAATAGATTTTCTTGAAAAGGCCGATGGGTACTTAAGTGAAGATGGTGAATTATACTTTTGTTATTCGAGTTTAGCTCCTGAAGATAAAATAAAAGATCTCGTCGAACAGAAGTACAGAGTACTAGAAATACAGAAAAGGCGATTTTTTTATGAAACACTTTATGGTGTTAAATTGATAAAATATGATTAAAAAATTTAAAGTTGCCATAATGCAACTTTCCTCTTCTGTAGATTATGTGGATTATACTTAAATATGTTGTCAATTTTTACCTGATGATGAGTAAAAATATAGCGTCAGTAGGACTGATACTACTTATTGTGGGCTCATTTTTAGCGTTGGCTTTTTGGCCTTTTTTTGGAGTGTCTGCTGTAGAACTTGCCGATGATGCAGATGGAGCCCAATATCGATCTTATGATGAAGGTGATACAGAACTCGTTTACGGTTCGATCACTGATGTCATAATGGATGGAGATGAAGCACCTAGCCCTATAGGTTATTTGATCGAGGAGTTCGTTAACGCAGTCGCAGTGNAACTTGACGATGATCTGGTTGTTATATTCGCTGAAGAATCTTCTACGGAATTTGATGTAGGCGACGAAGTATACGGGAGATTAACACTAAACGAGGAGGAGTCGATCTTTGAAGAAAAAAATGAATTTTGGGTACATGATGGAGATATGCGGTCAAAAGACAACATAGATTACTTATCATACGGACTTATCGGTGCTGGTATCGCTGTGACAGGCTTAGGTGTTATCAAGGATTAAGTTAAAATAATATAGGATTCAATCCCAAAGTGAGATGCAAGCAGAATCGAGGAAAGGACCCGAGAGATATCAAGATTGGACCGAAAAGTACAGGCCTAAGGATATCGATCAAGTGGTTGGGAATTCTAAGGCGATTAAAAAATTAAAAAAATGGGCTGGCAAATGGGTGTCGGGAAAACCATCAAAAAAAGCCGTGATTTTAGCTGGTAAACCAGGAATTGGAAAGACCTCCTCAGCACTTGCTTTAGCTAATCACATGAATTGGGAAGTTCTAGAGATGAACGCTTCTGATAACAGAAATCGATCATCGATAAAAAAGTTTGTAGGAAGAAGCGCAGTCGATGACACATTCTCAGAGTCTGGCGAATTCACGCCTTACAAAGATGGAAAACGCACACTTTTGATAATGGATGAAGCGGACAACATATTTGGAAAAGAAGATATAGGCGGCATAGGAGAGATCATATCAACGATCAAAAAAACTGAACAACCAGTTATATTGATCGCTAACGATTATTATGATTTGACAAGACGATCAGAAAATTTGAAGAGGCTGTGCAAGAAAATAGATTTTGACCCTGTAGATAAGAGTGATATAATAGAACTTCTAAAGCACATCTGTAATAAAGAAAGTATAAAATATCGGAGAGGTGTGTTAGACAGGATCGCCGAATATTCTGAAGGAGACGTCAGGTCTGCTGTTAGAGATCTTGAGAGTGTAGCAGCTGGAAAAGACATGATCAAATTAAAAGATCTTGATGTCCTCGGGGGTAGAAACAAAGAAGCTGATATATTTCCGACTCTTAAAACTATATTGAAAGGAAAAGATCCTATCAAGGCAAAAAGAAGCGTTAGAGATTTAGACAAAGAGCCTTCTGATCTTTTGACCTGGTTGGACGAAAACCTGCCTAGAGAATATAAAGATGGTGTGGAACTTTACAACGGTTATCGGTGGCTTTCTAGATCAGATGTTTATTTAGGCCGCGTAAGAAGAAGACAGGCATATCGACTTTGGAGTTATAGTACTTCGCTGATGACCGCAGGAGTTTGCTCAGCAAAAAATCACAGGCATAGTGGTTGGACAAAATACGCCTTTCCAACATGGATACGAAGGATGAGTAGCTCCAAGAGAAAAAGATCGATGAAAAGAAAGATAAGTGAAAAAATCTCTCCTAGATTACACGTCACCACTGATAAGTTCAGATCAGAACATTTGACTTACCTCAAATATCTTATGGGAAAAGAGAAAAGTATTAGAAAAAAAACTGTTGAATCATGGGATTTAGACCAAAATGAAGTTGCCTATATCCTCGGTAAAAAGGAAGATGATGAAGAAATCAAATCACTTTTCAAACAAGAATCAGATCAAACAGATATCAAAAAAGAAGAAAGTGAAGAAGAAGAGGACAACGAGGAAGAGGATGAAAATCAAAGATCACTGATGGAGTTTTGAATCATGAAGGAAGAAAAGAAAGACATACTGAGAAAACACGGATATTCTTTGACAGGGGAGGAGAGCGGTGCTAAACTTTGCCATTGGGTGAGAGAAAAATTGATCAATGGAGATGCTTGTTATAAGGAGGACTTTTATGGGATAGACTGTCACAGGTGTTTGCAGATGTCTCCTGTATTAGACATATGTAACCAATCTTGTCTTTTCTGCTGGAGATATCAAGATCATCAGGATCAAAAGGACATAGAATTTGACGACCCAAAAAAAATAGTAGAAAAAAGTATAAAGGCTCAAAAAAGATTGGTGAGTGGTTTTGGGGGAGAAGATAGATGTTCAAAAGAGATGTGGGAAGAAGCCAAAGAGCCGAATCAAGTTGCAATAAGTTTAGCTGGGGAACCTACCATATATCCACAGCTTGGAGAATTAATAAGAGAATATGAAAAACGTGGGATGACAACATTTCTAGTGACAAACGGGACCAATCCTAATACTCTTGAAGACCTAGAACCTCTACCCTCCCAACTATACATAACTCTTGCAGCCCCAAACAAAGATATATTTAACAAACTCTGTGTCCCTAACTCTGAAAATTTGTGGGAAAGATTGAATGAAAGTTTGGGAATATTAAGTTCTTTAGATACCAGGACCGTAATTAGGCATACACTTGTAAAGGGTTGGAACATCGGATGGGAACCTGAATATGCAGATCTGATTAAGAGAGCGGATCCAGATTTTATCGAGGCTAAAGGATATGTATTCGTCGGAGATTCAAGAAGAAGGATGTCTATCGACAATATGCCGTCCCATAAGACGATCAAGGGCTTTGCGAAGAAATTGAGTAATTTCTTGAGCAAGGACACTCTCCGGGAAAAAGAGAGGAGTAGAGTTGTCTTGATTGGTGATGATGATTCAGATCTGAGATTGTAACTGTTTTTAAAAAATTTTTTTGAGTATGATATAGGTAAAGTAGATACTGCAGTGATAAGAATTATCTCATGCAATATTCTGATCCTGCATACGATCTTTTTTAAAAAATGCTCTATCGAAAAACTAATGGAAAAAAAAGCTGTTTTTGTAGACGTATAATGAAAATTGGTGTTTGTCCACCGGTCAATACGGGATTAAATTGCGTAGGAGGTGATCCATCTGCAGGTTCCCCTACAGATACCTTGTTACGACTTAACCCTCCTTGCTGATCCCAGATTCGAACATCCCGTGTGAGATACCCTCATCTAGAATCAACTCGGATGGTTTGACGGGCGGTGTGTGCAAGGAGCAGGGGCATATTCACCGCGCCATTTTGAGGCGCGATTACTACCGAAT
>SL_8KL_010_SEDDRAFT_10001735_pt1 | contig 18830 bp, 17 predicted proteins | sample SodLakKL_010_SED_4_FD_11160 | JGI IMG/M metagenome (IMG submission 11160)
TGGATGGCGAATGCCGAGGGAAACCTAAGCGAAAGCCTGCAGCTGAGTCGTTGCCATTACCCGTGATGAGCCGTCACCAGTCCAAAGGCAGCACGGCTGAGTAGGCACAACAGTTTACATGGGTAAGCCGTATACCTTAGCAGGGCCCGTCCAGTTTGCTGAGTAAAAAGCTATCTAAAGGGCTTCCCTTCACTATTTGTTACTGCCCGGCGTCCCACTTGCCTTCCTTGCGCAGGTCCTCGACGATGGAGGCTGCTACAGTTTGCAGCTCCTTTTTGTCTACCTTGGCTACCCTGGTCAGGGGGAATTCTTTATCTTCCGGCCAGATCTCCACATGCTGGGGCCGCTTGTAAGAGGCGATGCCTTCGCAGTGTTCCATGATTTCTTGGACACTCACACTTTCCCCTTTTTTCGGCCTGATAAAGGCAAAAATTCCTTCGTCGAAAACGGCGTGCTTTACCCCGACTACATCGACTACGTCTACTTTGGGGTGTTCGGCAATAAAGTCCTGCACTTCATCAGGGAAAACCTGGTAACCTTTTTGCTTGATGATAAACTTCTGCCGCCCGGCCAGGTAAAGCGCCCTGTAAGAGCCCATATCCTTAAAGTAGCCGAGGTCCCCGGTATAGAGCCAGCCGTCATCTGTAACGGCCCGGGCGGTTTCTCCCGGCATCTCGTAATATCCCTGGAATACGATCGGTCCGCTGACGCAAACTTCTCCCGTTTCACCGTCGGGCAGCGCCCTGCCGGCAGTCCCGTCTTCGCGTATTGGCTCGCGGATGGTTACCGGGGCTAAATCTTCAAAAGCCCGGCCGACCTGGCCGGCCATTTCTTCCACCGAGATATTCCGGGGGGTAAAAGTGTAAAACCCGGCTGTTTCGGTCATACCAATGCCGGTGCCGAAATTGGGAGCCATTTGAGCAAGCTTTCTTAAGAATACGGTATCGACCGCCGAACCGCCGTAGATGGCGTACTCCAGGCTGCTTAAATCATAGTCGCCGTATTCAGGCAGGGCCCATTCCACCCGGAACTGGGTAGGAATCTGGCCGAAAATGGTGACTTTGTGCTTTTCGATTGCTTCCAGGGTCAATTTGGGGTCGAAAATCCGCAAAACTACCGCGGTGCCGCCCATATAGAGGGTGGTCATCAGCTGTTCGGTCACGCAGCCCACGTGGCTCGGGGGCAGGTTGACCAGCATAATCATTTCCTGGTCCTTTTCCTGATCTTCTAAGCCTACCCCCCTTTTGAGCACTTCGTTTTGCACAATAATATTTTCATGGCACATTACTGCAGGTTTGGGTTCACCGGTGGTGCCGGTAGTAAAGATAATCAAGGCCGGGGTTTTGGTGTCGATTTTGGCATAGGCCTTTTCTAAACCCTTAGTAAATATATTTTTTAGCTTTAACCCGATCAGTTTGCTCTTTTTCATCATCTCGGTGATTGAAACTGCCCCTTCGAGAATGTCGCCCGGTTCAGGGTCGGGGGTGAACTGGACCAGGTGTTTTACGTAGGGACAGTTATCCCTGACCGCCCGGCCCATTTCGCGAAAGTCAATCACCTCGGTTTTCCCCAGGAAAAAGAAAGCCTTGGGCTTGATCTTTTCTAAATCCCTGACCACCTCGTTTTCTTTTAAGCGCACATCCAGCGGCGCGATAATCGCGCCGATTTTAAAGCAGGCATACATTAAAATAACATGCTCGGGAACCAGCACCAGCATAGTTGCCACCCGGTCGCCCTTTTCGATGCCCATGTCCCGCAGGCGCAGGGCGAAAAAATCAACCAGGTCATTGAATTTTTTGTAGGTAATTGTTTTACCGTCTTCATGCTGGATCAAAGCAGGCTTATCCGGGTACTCCCGGCCCCATTTCTCGGTGTAGGAATTGAGCAGGGGCAGCTTCCAGTTACTATTGTTTGTCATCGAAGTCTCCTCCATTTCGTTTTTGTGTGCTCAGCCTCGCTTCATTATAGACTGGTGCCGGCTCATTTAAGGGAAATGGCGGTGTCTTAGGCTGCAGGCTTATCTTTTTGGTTACACATTAGCATTCACCATCCATGGCTTTAGGCCTGTAAAAAACCTTCGCTGACCGCTTCTTTGTCCTCCGCGCTCAGCACCCTGAAATATAAATTATGGTCCGGTGGCGTGTTTGTGCGGTTAAGCAGCTGGACCTTGATAAAACAGTCGGGCACCACCATGCCCCTAAAGTAGCAACATAGAGCGCTGATCGAAGACGGGTCGGCCGAAAGCTCCCGGTTGGTCAGCTCCCTGACCGCCAGGGCCAAAGTGGCCATCCCGTGATAAATGATCCCGGGGAGCCCGATGCCCCGGGCAAAGGCCGGTGAAGTATGGATGGGGAAAGGCACGTCGGCGCAGCCCTCGTAAATGTAGCAGTCTTGCCGGGTGACCGGCAAAGATACCTCCCAGGCCGGGGCGGAAAGCTTTGCTTCTTTTGGCATTTCAGGGAGTGCGGGAATGTTTTCTTCACCCCGTCCCCCATCGGGACATTCCACCCCGCGCAACAGGCCGCCGATGTACTCGGTGAATACCGGAGCACCGGTTTTGTCCAACGCCGGTAGTTTAAAGACTACATGAGTACCGCTTTTCCTGGGTAGTACGGCTGCAACTTCACCGGTAATGGATAGTTTGTCGTCCACCCGTATGGGGCGGTGGATGGTCAACTGCTCCGAGTAATGCACCAGCTGGAATAAAGCCTCCGGCGGGTAACCCAGGTCAACATAATCGCCAAGATTTTGGATGATCGGCCAGGTGACTGCTGACGCCATGGTCGGCGGGGCAATGAGCCCTTCTTTTCTTTCATCGTCCAGGTAAAAGGGGTTGGTGTCGCCTACCGCGGCCGCGTAATTGTTAATCTGCCGCTGGGTAATTTCGGTAGTGTATTCTTTTAATTTTTTGCCGACAACATCTGAGTTTACCTGCATCTTGTTTCCCTCACTTCCGCTATTTAAGTAATAAAACGGCGAACTTTTTTATTATGTTGTGTCTTCTCAGCCGTGCTGCCTTTGGACTGGTGACGGCTCATCGCAGGTAATGGCAACGACTCAGCTGCAGGTTTTCGCTTTGGTTGCCCTCGGCATTCGCCATCCATGGCTCAGGCCTCGGCGGCCTGCTTCCGTGCAGGCCGACCGGCTACAACCTTTGCTTCGCCGGCCATTGCAACCGCTCTATCGCAATGTCTTCAGTCCAAAGGCAGCACGGCTGAGCAGTTGCATTATGTTTACTAAAGCTTGTGCTGAATAATAACTATTTATAGATTACCTGTTAATAATCCTTTCAATTTTAAAGGGGAAAATAAAAAATTTCCCTTTTGCTAAAAGCCTCTTTACTTCGGGGCTAAATGCGCCTTGATCTATGCATTGACTTTAGTAACAGAAAATTGATATAATTAAACGACTAAAGGGCGTGGTTTTGCCTTTAAGTCTTTGCCCCACGGAGGATACACACTGACTTATGTCAAGCAAACTTTCACTGGAAGAGTTAATTACCAGGGTTGATGAACTGCCTTCGCTCCCCAATGTCGTGGTCAGGGTGATGGAGCTCACCGAAGACCCCGAATCTACTGCCTTTGATATTAACGAGGTGCTCAGCCAGGACCAGAACATGACCGCCCAGGTCCTGCGCATGGCTAATTCTATATATTACGGCTACTCCCGCAGGATTGCTACGGTGACCGACGCGATTGTGCTGATCGGTTTCAATGCCGTGCGAAGCATTGTGCTTGCCGCTTCTGTAAGCAAGATTTTAAAAAAAGAGCTTAGCGGCTATGCCATGGGCGAAGGCGAGCTCTGGATCCACTCGCAGTGCGCCGCTGTTTTTGCCCGGATGCTGGCCAAAAAGAAAAAATACCGTTCCGTCGAGCTGGCTTATACCGCTACCCTGCTGCATGATATAGGCAAGCTGGTGCTGAACAGCTATGTCAGCGATGCTTACCANGAAGTNGTCGGCCTGGTCAATGANGAAAAAATCACCTTCGATGAAGCNGAATACCGGGTTCTTGGTTTCAGCCATCCCACGGTTGGCGGCAAGGTGGCCGAGAAATGGAACCTGCCAAGCGACCTGGTCGAAGCAATTTACTGCCACCATCACCCCCTCCAGGCTGCAGCCAATCCCTATTTAACTTCTATCGTGCACGTTGCCGATGCTGTAACCCTGCAGATGGGCATGGGGCTCGGGGCAGACGGCCTGTTGTACCCCCTTTCCCGGGAAGCGGTCGACCTGCTTGAAATCGAGGAAAATGAGCTGGAAGGTTTAATGGCCGAGATTGTCGATCTTTTTGTTGACAAGGATGTTTTAAGGTAACAATTAAAAAGGGCTGCCCTTCAATTTGTGTCGAGGACAACCCTTTTAATTATTTTTGCGAAGCAGCGATGCTTCGCTTTATTATTCTCTCAGGCGGAAGCGGGCGGTAAAGTGCCTTAAAATCTCGGGTTGGTAGGTAATCTCCATGCCCTTGATTTCAGTTTTACGCTCCGCTATCCGGGCAAAGGCTCTTGTAACCTGGTCCATGTGGCGGTCGGTATAAGCCCGCCGCGGGACGGCAAGGCGGATTAGTTCTTGCTCGGGGTAAACCGCCTCCCCCGTTTCCGGGTCGGTGCGCCCGAAGGCCACGGTGCCCAGTTCGATTGACCGGATCCCGGATTCCCGGTAAAGTTCCACTGCCACGGCCTGGCCCGGCAGGTACTTTTGCGGCAGGTGAGAGAGGAAATTTTTCGCATCGACGAAGACACCGTGTCCGCCAACCGGGGTCACGATAGGCACCCCGGCGTCGAGCAGGCTGTGGCCGAGGTAGCGCACCTGGCCGATCCGTTCTTCCAGATAATCTTCTTCGATGCCTTCGTACAACCCGCGGGCTAAAGCTTCCAGGTCGCGGCCCGCCAGTCCTCCGTAGGTGCGGAAGCCCTCGTAACAGATTTGTCTTTGCACGGCCTCTTCATACCAGGCTTCGTTATCCTTAAAAGCAAGAAACCCACCGATGTTTACAAGGGCGTCTTTTTTTGAGCTCATCGTGCAGCCGTCGGCATAAGAAAACATTTCCCGGGCAATATCCTTGATCGAGCTTTCCCGGTAGCGGGGGTCTCTCGTTTTGATGAAATAACAGTTTTCGGCGTACCTGGCCGCATCGATAAAAAGCGGCCGCCGGTACTTCTGGGCTAGCTCGTAGGCTTTCTTCAAGTTGTCCATCGAAACCGGTTGCCCCCCGTTGTTATTGCAGGTAGCAGTGATTATAATCAGCGGCAATTTAGAGGGGTCATTTTGTTTTAACTCTTCTTCCAGTTTGTTTAAGTCAATATCTCCTTTGAAGGGATGGTCGAAGGAAGGATCCAGCCCTTCTTCGATCACCAGGTTCCTGGGCAGGGCGTTTCGCAGCCTGATATGCCCTTCGGTGGTATCAAAATGCATGTTTCCGGCAACGGCCTGGTCTTTTTCGACAAACATGTTCATCAAGATGTGTTCGGCGGCGCGGCCCTGGTGGGTGGGCACCACGTAGCGGTAACCGAAGATATCTTTCAGCGCTTCCTGCAGGTTATAAAAGTTTTTACAGCCCGCATACGATTCATCGCCGATCATCATCCCGGCCCACTGGTTTGCGCTCATTGCCGAGGTGCCGCTGTCGGTCAGCAAGTCGATGTAAACATCATCGGCCTTTAAATTGAACAGGTTGTAGTGGGCCTCTTTGATCAACTGTTCCCTGGTTTCCCGGTCCTTTTGCTTGATCGGTTCGACCATCTTGATCCGGTAAGGTTCTGCGTAGGTGTCTCGCTCTCTCAACTTGACAGCCTCCTTTATGAATCCGGCCCGGTTACTCGCCGGCATAATTTAAGGTTGTAATGGCGGTATGCAGGATCACCGGCCTAAATAAAGAATAACATATTTATGAACTATTTGAAAAATTTTTCCGCCTGGTGCTACAGGATAAGCACTTTACCCCTGCTGATCATCTCAGGGGTAGTTTTTGCCCTGTTCATGGCCCTGGTCCTGCCGGCCATGGCGGGCGGGCTCAGTGAAATAACCGGCGTAACCCGCTCCCCGGATACTTCCTTTATTTATAAGGCTGAAGAGTTGTATGCCATGGCTGAAGCATACGGGGAAGACGGCCGCGCTTACTACATTTATACCCGCTTTACCTTTGACATGATTTGGCCCCTGGCTTACCTGTTTTTCCTGGCCACTTCCCTTTCATATTTGTACAAACCATTGGTCTGTCAAAAAAAGGCCTGGGCCCTGGTCAACCTGCTGCCTTTTGCCGGTGCCCTGTTCGACTTTTTGGAAAACAGCGCCGCTTCCCTGGTGATGTACCGCTATCCATTGCTTACACCGGTCATCGCCCAGCTGGCGCCGGGGTTTACTTTCTTAAAATGGCTTGCTATCGGGGCTAGTTTCGCCGCCCTGGCTTTAGGGGTTGCCGGGCGGATGCGGAAAAAATTTTTAAAATTATCTGATTGACAGTAAAGAATTATTATGATAAGTTATTTTGGGTATGAATCGCCCGGGCAAAACCACCGCAAGATGGTGACGCAAAGCTAAAGGGGCTAAAGCGCATTTATGGCGCTGCAGCCAGCCAGCTGCCGATTCATGGGTTTTGAACATTTAAACCCACCTGTGATCTGCAGATCAATTTTTTAGCACCTAAAATTACAGCTTGATCAAAGCTGCTTCTGTTTCCAGACTCCGCGACCCCGTTTGTAGATCATTCATCCCGGAGATTTGAAGTAGTTCTAAACTCTTTTTATTCACGGGAGGAATTACTTGATGTCCCTGAAAGTCCGCCTACTTTTATACTCAAGCTCGGTACTTTTAATCATTTTCGCCCTCTTTACTGCCCACAGTTACAATCAAGATGTTCGTTCCATGGAGCGTGCAGAGCATGAAAAAAGAAAGATCCATTTAGAGGCAATCCGGTCAAACATAGAAGACCGTTTTAATATCGCCCGCACCGGGGCGCTCATGGTAGCTGAAAAAGAAGAAGTGCGGGAAGCATTCGCCCGGCGCGACCGCTACAATTTGCAGCAAACCCTTGCCCCGCTTTATGAAAGCCTCCGCGGCGAAGTGGCGCAGCTTCATTTTCACCTGCCCGATAACACTTCTTTTTTAAGGTTGCACCGGCCTGAAGAGTACGGGGACGACTTAAAGGAAACCCGCCCCCTGGTTGCCGCTGCCAACCGCTCGCAAGAAATGGTCTCAGGGATTGAAAGCGGTAAAGGCGGCCTGGGCTGCCGGGTGGTTGTGCCGGTAACCGGCGGAGAAGAGCACCTGGGGACGGTAGAAGTGGGCGCTAAAATCGGCGAAGATTTCCTCACCGGGCTCAAGCAAACTTACGGTTCCGAATATTACCTCTACAAGGCAGATAATCACGACACCTTTATAGCCGCTACCAGTTCTGAAGACGAGTTTGCTTTAAGCGGTGATGATCTCCTTACAGTGATGGAGGGAAAAACCACCTACAGCTTTGCCGGTGACCGGGAGCATATTATCTCTACCCTGCCGCTTACCGATATCAGCGGCAACACGAAAGCTTACTTAAAAGTAGTAACCGATCGCAGTGAAGTAATCACTGCAATGTTCGAAAAGCAAACCTACATGGGGCTTCTTTATATCGGTGCGGTTATAGTTTCCGCCGCACTGGTCATGCTTACCCTGCAGGTTTCGATTTTAAGCCCCCTGGATGAAATCAAAGCCTATCTCCGGCGAGTGGCGGGCCTCGATTTTTCCACCCGCTTACCCGCCCGCAGGAAAGACGAACTGGGAGAAATGGCAGAAAACCTCAACTACACGGTGGAAGTGATCAAAGATTCCATGGAAGAGCTCGAGGGCGCCCACAAACAAACTTTAACCGTGCTTGATAATATCTCGGCCATTGTTTACGTATCAGATGTTGAAACTTACGAGATCCTGTTCATAAACGAGTATGGCAAAAAAATATACGGCGATGTAATCGGTGAGAAGTGCTGGCGCGCCCTGCAGAAAAACCAACACGGGCCCTGTGAGTTTTGTGCCGCCGGCGAGATATCCACCACAGACCTGCCCGCCGGGCATACCGTCTCCTGGGAATACGAGAGCACTTTTAACCAGCGCCATTATGAATACAGATGTGCGGTGATCAAATGGGTGGACGGGAGAAAGGCCAAGTTATTTATTGGCACTGACAGCACCGAACGTAAACTGGCTGAAGACATGGTCAGGCAGGGCTACGAATGGTACCGCACCATTGCTGAAGACATCCCCGCCCTGGTCTGCCGTTATACCCCGGAATTTAAGATTACCTTCGTTAACGACGCCTACTGCCGCTTTGTCGGCATGGAAAGTAACAAGATCGTGGGAGAGAGTTTGTTTAATTTTATCCTGCCCGAGTATCACCGGGAAGCCCGTGAATCAATTGGATCGCTGAGCCCCCAAAAACCTTTATCCACTTATGTTAATACGAAAGTAGCCTATGATGGCAGCACCAGGTGGGTCAAATGGTCAAACCGGGCCATTTTCGACGAAAACGGCCGATTGGAGGAATACATCAGCGTGGGGGAAGATATCACCGAACAGCGCAAATTCGAAGCCCAGTTAAAATACTTAAGCCTCCACGATGCTTTGACCGGTATTTACAACAAGCATTATTACGACAGTGAAATAAGACGCTTAGAAGGTGGCAGAGATTACCCGGTAGCGATCATTGTTGCCGACCTGGACAACTTAAAAATGATCAATGATACCTATGGCCATGTGACCGGGGACTATGTGTTGCAGCAGTGTGCGGAAATCTTGCGTAATTCGATCAGGTTTGGTGATGTTTTAGCCCGGGTTGGCGGTGATGAATTCGCTATCGTGATGCAGCGGACAGACCGGACTGCCGGCGAAGGCGTGATCTGCCGGATTAACGCCGGGCTGGAAAAGTATAACCTGAAAAACCCCGATATGCCCGTTAGTATATCGCTGGGCATCTCTGTCGCGGAAAGCCCGGAAAAAACCCTGGACCAGGCTTTTGAGGAAGCAGACCTAGTGATGTACAAGCAAAAAGCCGAGAAGGAATCAGATCATGGGGGAGACGAAGAACAGGACACCCTTTTTCCTTGATTGGTCGATCATCTTAAAAGGAAGCGGCCGGGATTAAGGTGAATATATAAAGGGTAAGACGATCATCTTAAAAAACGGGGGGATCGACAGTGGAAAAAGATCGGGAAATGGAGATAAATGAAGCGGCTCAAAAAATTAAACGGCGGCTTGCTGTAGCCCGCGGTGAAGAACCGGCTGCGCTTTTACTAAAAAATGCTAAAGTAGTCAATGTATTTAGCGGTGAAATAGTGGAGGGAAATGTAGCCATTGAAGAAGGCTTTGTCGCCGCTGTTGGTGATCAGTATACCGGAGGAAAAGATACCATTGATTTAAAGGGCAAATACGTTGCTCCCGGCTTGATCGATGCCCACCTGCACATCGAAAGCACCCTGCTGCTGCCGCCGGAGCTGGGGCGGCTCATTACCGCACACGGCACCACTGCTGTGATTAACGACCCCCACGAGATCGCCAACGTTTTCGGGCCTGACGGGGTTAAACTGATTTTAGAGGCTTCCCGGCATGCAATTTGCGACTTTTTTGCCACCGTGCCTTCTTCTGTGCCTTCCACCGACTTAGAAACAGCCGGCGGGGCAATTGATTCCGGTGAAGTGGCGGAACTGCTCGGCTACCCCGGGGTGATCGGCCTGGGAGAGATGATGAACTATCCCGGCGTGACCGGCGGCGATACCGAAGTGTTAAAGAAAATTATTGCTGCCAACGAAAAGGGCAAGGTGATCGACGGCCACGCCCCTGCAGTTAGCGGTAAGGGACTGCAGGCTTACTTATCCGCCGGGGTAAAAAGCGACCATGAATGCATCACCAAAGAAGAGGCCCGCGAAAAGTTAAACAGCGGGATGAAAATTATTATCCGCCACGGATCCGCCACTTCCAGCTTAGAAGAGCTGCTGCCCCTAATTAACCATGCCAACAGCACTTCCTTCATGTTCGGCAGCGACGACCGCGAGGCGGGTGAACTGCTCGAAAAGGGCCACATCAATGAAATTTTGCGCGAAGCTGTAAGCCTAGGCGCAGATCCCCTGTTAATGATCAAAATTGCCACCTTGAATGCTGCCCTACACTACCGTCTTTATGACCGGGGAGCGGTGGCGCCCGGCTACCGGGCCGACCTGGTTGTTTTCGAGGATTTAACCGATTTCCGGGCTGCTTTAGTGATCAAAAACGGGAAAGTGGTTGCCCAAAATGGTAAAGTCCTTGAACCGGCTCCTTCCTATGAACCACCCGCCTGGGCCAAAGATAGCGTGCAACTAAAAAGAACTCTGCAGGCGGAGGATTTTAAATTGCCCGCGCCCGCTGAAGGCAAGATGCCGGTTATCGGGCTGGTTCCGGGCCAGCTGGTGACTGAAAAATTGTTTTTTGAGGTGGAACTGGCAAAAGACGGGAGCGTTGCCGCGGTGCCCGCGCCGGGGGTCAACAAGATTGCCGTTATCGAGCGGCACGGCAAAAACGGCCGCATGGCGGTGGGGCTGATTAAAGGAACCGGCCTGGAAAAGGGGGCGCTTGCTTCAAGCGTGGCCCACGATTCGCACAATTTAGTGGTAACAGGCGCTTCTGAAGAAGCGATGGCTGCGGCGGTTAACGCGCTTTCAGGGCTCGGTGGCGGCTTTATCGCCGTAGACGAGAGCGGTTCAACCATAGCCTCCCTCCCCCTGCCGCTAGCGGGGCTGATGTCGCTTGATTCTGCCGGGGAAGTAGCCACGAAGATGAAAGCAGTGCTTCAGGCGGCCCGCGAGCTGGGCACAACCCTGCCGCAGCCGTTTCTCACTCTGTCATTCATGGCCCTGCCGGTAATCCCTTCCTTGAAGATTACCGACTGCGGGCTGGTTGACGTGGATAACTTTACTTTCCTATAGAAATTTTATGCATGGAGCTGTTCCAAGACCTCGTGAAAACCTTCCAGGCGGGTCAGGGCCTGCCCCCAGGGGAAGCTGTCCCCGTCAATACAGTCGCCGTCGATGGCCAAAAAGGGAATGTCCTTTTCCCGGAATTTTTTCTTCATGGCCATGCTTCCCCCGACCGACTGGCGGCATCCCCAGTGGGAAAAATGGATCACCCCGTGAGCCCGGTAATCTGAGACCATCTGCCGGATAGTTTCTGTGCGGCGCTCAAGCGGGCCCATTCCCGGGTGGGAAAGGACTTTTTCAGCCAGGCTCAAGAACGGTTTTCCTGCGTCTAAAGGCGGCCAGTAAACGTAGTTCATTTCCTCGGCCACGATTTTATGGCCCAGTTCTTTTTCCAAGTAAGCGATCATTTCTGAGGAGTAATAGGGACGCAGGTGCAACCAGATCAGGCGGAAGCGCTCTTCTTTCCCCTCCGGGTTTTCAACTTCCCCGTCCACTATTTTTTGCAGTTCTTCTTCCAGGGTGCGGTAAATTTCAGGCGTTTCAGGGTGCCCCTGGCCCAAAAGGGTCAGGTAAAAGTAGGAGAGCCCCTCTTCACCGCCCAGCGGAGAGGGAACCTTTTGTCTCAGCTTGCTCACTGCAAGCTGGTGGCTGCGGGCCCGGTTGGAACGATCGAAAACCTCTGCAATGCGCTCACGGGTGAGTTTGATCCCGGTTCTTTTCTCCAAGTCTTCAGCAATACCGGCGAGCTGGTCGGCTACATACTTAAGGGCGTGGTCGCTGTAGCGGAAAGGCACGTCGAGTAAGTAAAGCGGCCGGTCGTAGCGGCGGGCCATGTACTGGAAAAGGCGCGGCGCCCCGTCGCAGAGATGCGAGCTGGCCAGTAGAAAATCGGGCAGCGGGAAGTATTCTAAGGAAGTCCCCGCCGCGGCGCAGCGGTGGAAAGAACAGCTGTCAGAAGAAAGGCCCATCTGGTCGGAATGCTTTAAAAGATCGGGGGCAAGATCCATCGAGGCCGCCACCCCGGAAGCCGCTTCGGGGGCAAAGGGGACCAGGTCAAAAATATAAACCAGCTCGCCTGGAAAGAAGGCGCTGGTCCAGGCTACCGGTTTTTTGTTGTGGTATGCTTCCGCGGCCTGGTCAAGGCCCATGGCGGTCAGCTTTCGCCTGGCCTCGAAATTGAACCGGTTTTTCTTAACAAACACTTCCCGGGCCAGTTTGTATGTGCTCGGCGAAGAAAAAAGCTTCCGGCCGAGAGTTCCTTTTAGTTTGTCCTTAAATATTTGCTGCGGGTTCACCAGCCATGTCCTCCTTAATTTTTACTCCAGTATTTCCAGGAAAGCCTCGACCCTGGTTTTAAGCTGTCCTAAGTCTTCGTCGCCCAGCTCCGTTTTTACCTTCAGGTGGGGAATCGCTTTTTCTTCGAGCAGGTCCTGCAGCATCAGGTAATCATAATGGCACATATCGCAGAAAAGGAGGTCGTGGTAAATCACCGCACTTACCTGCTTTTCTTCGATTAACCGGCGGTAATACAGCTCCCGTGCTTCCCGGTTAAATACCCGCGGGCAGGGCGGTTTTTCCAGGTAGTTGTGGGCAATCATAGCCATGATTTCTTCTCTGCCGGGATCCTGGTTGGCAAAGCTGTCCGGCAGCGGTTTTTCCAGGTAACGCATCCCGGCGCAGTTTTCGGGGTAAAGGACCAGCTCCGGGTTTTCTTTAAGCATTTCCACCAGTCCCCGTGGAGGCAGGCCGCCGGCCAGTAATAGGGCGCGGCTGCGATCTTTCTTTCCTCCTGCTTTTACCGGATGTACATTATCGCCACTCTCTAAGCTTCTCTTTAGTTCCCGGGTAAATTCTTCAGGCTCTGAGGAAGCTGCCTCTTCGGCCAGGCCGAACAGGCCCAGGGGAAAGCCGTTTTTTTAAGCTTTTTTTCTGCTGCCTGTTTAACCAGCAAGCCCTTTTCTCTGTACAGCGCTGCCGATTGTTTAAGTCTCTTCGCAGTTACCGGCTCTTTTCCTTCGCCCAGGCGGTCCGCCATCAGGGCCAGTTCACCGGCGAAATATTCTACGGCCCCTTGATCCTGCCTGCGGGGTACGTCCAGTAAGTGCACAAAGATGCCGCTTTCTTCTTTCAGCACGTTGTAGAGGTGGGTCATGGCATTGCAGGAGTTGGCCACCACGATCCCGTGCAGGTCATCGTAGGCGCCGCTGCGCAGATTGGCCAGTATTTTGCGCGGGTAGGGGCAGATATTGGCCGGCAGGGCGTCTTCCACCGTGTTCTGTCCTTTTCCACTGTGCGGCAGCAACCGGTAGGGGGTAAAGCCTGCGGCGTGAATGATCTCTTCTGGGGTGTAGGTGCAGAACCAGCCCACTTTTTTCCTGTTTTGCTTTAACTCCTCGGACATGTTCATAGCCTCCGTTACCCGTCCCTCTGCTTCCTAAAATAAACAGGGGCGGCCGGCAGGTTAGCGATATACAGGGGGGCTTGCCGGCCGCCCTTTGCGTTGGTGTTAGATGTTGACTTTTTCTTTTTCGCGGTTGATTTCAGCCCATTTTTCTTCTGCTTTTTGCCCCCAGGCTTGGGCCACGGCATCCATTTCCCTTGACATGTGGTGCTGCAAGATGGTGTCTGCGCCCTCGTGGGTGGGGACAGCGTCCGCTTCTTCAACCATTTCTCTCAGCTGTTCCGGCCGGTCGATCAACGGGCACGGCCGGAGCAGGTTGTGGTCGAATGGATGCCGCCTCTGGTAGGCCTTAAACAGCGGGTTCTGCAGGACTTCTTTCAATGATTTGCCCTTGATCGTATCTGCGGCAAAGTGCACGAAAGCACAGGGTTCGACGTCGCCGTTGGCGTTGATGTGGAAGTAGCGCCGCCCGCCGGCGATACAACCTTTCGTTAATTCACCGTCGTTCCAGAAGTCGGCGACCTGGATTGGTTTGGTGGTGCGGATTTTTCGCACCCGGTCGACCAGGCTGGCCCGCTGCTCAGGGGTAACCATCAGCGAAAGGTCGGGGTTATCGCCGATGGGGATGTAGTGGAAAGACCACCCGTAAAGGGCACCTTTTTCGATCAGGAAATCGATAAATTCATCAGAGTAAACTTTCTCTGCATTTTCCCTGGTGATGGTCATGCTGAAGCCGAAAGCGACCCCTTTATCTTTAAGGTGATCCATTCCGGCCATGATCTTATCATAAACCCCTTCACCGCGGCGCTGGTCGGTTACTTCCCGGTCGCCTTCTAAGCTAATTGCCGGGGTGATGTTACCTGCTTCCCGCATCCATTCGGCCGCATTTTCGTCGATCAAGGTCCCGTTGGTATAGATCATGAAAGCTACGTCGTAGTGCTTGCGGCAGAGCTCCGGCAGATGCTTCCACATCATCGGTTCGCCGCCGGACATGGCAATGAAATACATCCCTAAGTCCTTTGCCTCGCTGACTATGCGGTCCACTTCCTCGAAGCTTAAGCTGTGGTGCCGTTCGTAAGCGCCGGCCCAGCAGCCCTTGCAACGCAAATTGCAAGCGCTGGTCGGATCGATCAGGACCGTATAAGGCACGCTGACACCAAGTTTTTCTGCTTCTTTATGCTGCTGCGGCACCCCCACCAGTGAGGCATTAACGAAGAAGTTGTTGATCAGGTGGTCGTGGACGTTTTCGTCGAGTTCATTGATCACCCGGTTGATATACTCTCTCAAAGCCGGGTTGTTATCAAGTTGTTCCCTGATCAACCTGGCGTATTCCTTGTGGTTCGGAGCTACCGCCACTTTTTCGATCATATCAAGGGCTTTTTCTAAGTTCTCTTCCGGGTTCTTTTTCAGGTACCCCATAATCGTATTAAACACTTTCTCACCGAAAAACCGCTTGCCTACTTCCATGCTTCTGGTCATCATAACAAAGCATCCCTCCCAATCTTAAGCTAATTTGTTACATCTTGCCTTTAACGCTAAGCTTTTCTGTTCACCTTTGGTGGGACAGCAATCGGGAAAAGTTACTTTATTCAGTTGACTTTTAAACCCAAATTATCAAATAACTGTTAATCATTGCAGAAATTTTTTTTGTTATTCCTTAACGTTAAACTCTGTAGCGGGCGGTTTCGTTCTTGCCGTTTCCGGCGCTACTGCTTGTGCAATGGTTGTTTGCCCGCTGTTTCAACCTTTGCTGTAGCCTCTCCAGGTCTTCTCTCGCGATCTCTGCAGAGACTTGCTTGACTGCGTTTAAGAGCAGTTTTTGAAAATGAACCTGGCTTTCGTTTAACTGGTAGTAAATCCAGCGTCCCTTTTTGCTGCCCACCACCATTCCTGCGTTCTGCAGCACCTTTAAGTGCCGGGAGATTTTGTATTGATCTTCCTGCAGGGCGTCGACAATTTCGCTGACGCACACTTCCCGGGCATGGTGCAAAAGGGCCAAAATCCGGATCCTGGTTTTTTCCGACATGCTCTTGACTGCTTTTAAATACTCTTCCATATGTGTCCTCCTTGTCCACATATGCGTTATTTTGCATATATCGTAACATGGATAAAAAATGTTGTCAAATCAGCTTAAATTTAACTACCCCCGTCCCCCTGCTTCCCTCCCTGAATTTATCATGGGCTTGTGTTAAAATGATAAGTAATCAAAACAGGGGTTAAGGTTTTACAATAATCCAATCTTTTGATCTAAGGGGTTGAATAAAATGAATCAAAGCGGTACAGGTCTGCTTAAAGGCAAAAAAATCCTGATCATGGGGGTAGCCAACCAGCGCAGCATTGCCTGGGCGATTGCCAAAGAATATTCAGCAGCGGGGGCGGAGCTTGCTTTTTCCTACCAGAACGAGCGCTTCAAGGACAAGGTAGAGAAACTGGTGGAAAAAGAAATGCCCGGGTCCATCCTTTTGCCCTGCGACGTATCCAGTGATGAGGAAATCGAGAATATGGCTGCTATGCTGCAAGAAAAGTGGGGGGTCTTCCACGGGGTAGTCCACAGCCTGGCCCATGCCAAAAGAGAAGAGCTCGACGGGAAATATGTGCATACTTCCCGGGAAGGTTTCCTGATGGCCCATGAAGTCAGTGCCTACTCTCTGCCAGCGGTGGCAGAAAAGCTCTACCCGCTGATGAGCGAGGGAGGCAGCATTGTTACCCTCACTTTCCAGGGCTCTGAAAAAGTAATCCCTAACTACAACGTAATGGGCGTAGCCAAGGCCTCCCTTGAAGCAAGCGTGCGCTATTTGGCCTCCGACCTGGGTGCTGAAGGCATCCGCGTCAACGCCGTTTCCGCCGGCCCGATCCGCACCCTCTCTGCGAAAGGGGTAAAAAACTTTAACGGCCTCCTTGACGGGATGGAGGAAAGAACTCCCTTAAAGCGCCTGCCCGGCGCCGATGAAGTGGCTAAAGCAGCCCTGTTTTTGTCTTCCGACCTGGCAAGTGCAGTTACCGGGGAAGTGCTTTATGCAGACGGGGGCTTTAACATTACGGGAGCTTAGTCAACCGGTTTTTTGTCGCTGCCCAGGATTTCTTCTAATTTTTCTTCAAGCGCCTGGAGAGACACCCGCGTATTGCGGCAGGGGCCCATCGGCCTTTCGTTTAAAACGCCCCATACCGGCAAGGGATAGCTGTCGATGATCCCGCTCGATAAGTCCCGCTCGCAGGCCACGGCTAAAACGCACCGCGGTCTAAATTCTTTTACCGCCTGGCGGGCCAAAGTCCCGCCGGTTACAACATGCACGTTAACCTGCCATTTTTCAGCTAAGGTTAGCAGGCTGTCGACGGGGCATTTGCCGCAGCGCTTGCAGTTGTAAGGGTCTAAGGTAATTTTGTGCGGGCAGTCTTCGTCCTGCAGGCAGTGGGGTAAAAGCACCAGCAGTTTGTGCGGCTCCACTTTTTCATGTTCAGCCTCGATGAGCTGGTTATTCACCCCGATAAAGGAGCCTTGCACTTTTTCCTGGGCGATATGCAAAAGCTTGCCCAGCTGGACGATGATCGGGAATAAAAAGACCATCACCTTTTTCACCAGACGGTTCAAGTATGGCGGCGGGGTTCCCCGTAAAAGTGAAAGGGTGGCCAGGCCCAATGCCAGCAGAGATACTAGCGCCACCACGGCCATGATCCCCAGGAAAGCAAGGATCGCATATTGAAATACCGCCGCTTCCGGCCTGATCAGGAAATAAGCCAAAAGAGCCAGTGAAATAATCAAAAGCAGGGTAAATAACAAGAACAACCCTAAAAAAAGCCGCTTGCGTGCAGCCATGTTGTTTTGCACTCCTCTCACCCCACATTGTAGCATAACCACCCCTTGTTTTCCTGCCCGGTTTTTGACTATTATTTTATGCAAATCCTCAGCCGAGCAAACAATATTTTATTAAGATCTATTATTATTTGGAAGGAATTCTTGCCCCTTTCGCGAAAATATATTAGTATATTAGAATAGCTTAATCTTTCGGCCATGATTTTTGGCCCTGCTTAAAAGGAAGGTGTTTTTAAAATGACTGAACTGCTGTGGCAAACTGTATTGATTGTTTTTATCTACTTTTTCATCTTTTTTATCGTCGCCCAGGTTGTTAAAAACAACTCCATCGTCGACATGGGCTGGGGAGCGGGCTTTGTGATTATCGCCCTGGCCACTCTTTTTTTAGAAGGTGAGTTTACGGCAAGAAACTTAATCGTCACTTTACTGGTGACCATCTGGGGGGTGCGGCTCACCTACCATATCGTGCGCCGCAACTGGGGTAAGCCAGAGGACTTCCGCTATGCTAAGTGGCGCGAAGAATGGGGCGCTTTGGTGATACCCCGCGCCTTTTTCCAGGTATTCATGTTCCAGGGTTTGATGATGCTAATTATCGGCTACCCGATCGTCCTGGTTAACGCCTACCCGGCGCCCGGCTTAACCGCACTTGATATTATCGGGCTAATTATTTGGATCACCGGTTTCTACTTTGAATCGGTCGGTGACCGGCAGCTCGCCGATTTCTTGAAAAACCCGGCCAACAAGGGCAAGGTTATCCAGTCGGGGCTGTGGAAGTATACCCGCCACCCCAACTACTTCGGTGAGGCGACCATGTGGTGGGGCATCTTTATTATCGCCCTCTCGGCACCACTCGGCTTTACCGGGATTATCAGCCCGCTTTTAATCACCGGCCTGCTGCTCTTTGTCTCCGGGGTGCCCATGCTCGAGAAGCAAATGATGCAAAACCCCGCTTACCGGGAATATGCCGAGCGGACGAGCAAATTCTTCCCCCTGCCGCCGAAGCAAAAATATGGAAAGATCAAAAGGTAATTAATGTGTTTAATTGAGGAGGTTTAACCAATGCTTAAATTTATCTATCTTTACCTGGTAGTATTTGCCTCATTTTTTGTCATCGACATGATCTGGCTCGGGGTGGTGGCCAAGAAATTCTACAAAACCCAGCTCGGCTCGATGATGGCTAAAAAAATTAACTGGCCGGCGGCGATTGTTTTTTACCTGCTTTACATCGTGGGCCTGATCTTTTTCGTGATCTACCCGGCCTTAGGCCAGGACAGCTGGTTTTACGCTTTCTGGACCGGCGCTTTCTTCGGCCTGATCTGTTATGCCACCTATGACTTGAGCAACCTGGCCACTTTGGAGGGCTGGCCTAAGGCTGTCACCGCAGTCGATCTGGTCTGGGGCTCGACCTTATCGGCGATCCTTTCCACGATCGGCTTTTTATACGGCCAGACTATCTTTTAAAGATTATTGTAAAACTCGTAACTGGTTTGTAACGGGGCTTTGTGTAATATATAAAAAGGGGTTATCTCGTAGTAGAAGCGATTGACCTCGTTGGGTTTGATATCTTGATATAACAACTATAACTAAATGGATACAATGAACTCGGGTTATAACTGGACGCTTAAACCCGAAGGAGTAAGTAGCGTAACCGGCCATAAAGGCCGGTTATTTTTTTAAGAGAGGTGGTAGCGGGAGAGG
>SL_8KL_010_SEDDRAFT_10001736_pt1 | contig 18830 bp, 7 predicted proteins | sample SodLakKL_010_SED_4_FD_11160 | JGI IMG/M metagenome (IMG submission 11160)
GGTTAACCAGGCCAGGCCCGGAAGGGAGCAGCCGATACCTGGACTGCCGATGCTCGAGGGATAGCGGGGTCGAGGATGGATCTGGAGTCACTCACCGGTGAGCTGAGCACCAACCCCGGTGACCTGGCACTTTATATTCCTCAGATCGATTTTTAGTCGAATCTAGCGCATAGATATATACCTATCAAAGCTATCATCCCTCCGAAGACGGTCAATCCTGGTGGGATCTCTTTTAATATCAAGAACGCGAGAACGGAAGCGCCCATGGGCTCTCCTAAAAAGCTGACCGAGATTATCCTAGCCTTTATGCGCTTTAGACCCCAATTGAACAGTGTGTGGCCTACGACGGTAGGTATGAGTGCTAAAGCGAAAAAGAGAAGATATTCTCTGCCGGGATAGATAACGAACGTGGTTGAAAATGGAAGCGAAAAAAGAGCTAGAAAAATAGAACTGAAAAGGTATACCATAAAGGCGTAGGGGATCACGGACATGTTCTGTCTTATCTTCCTGCCTCTCAAGATATATCCAGCCAAGGCAACCATGCCTATTATAGCTAATATGTCGCCGAACAATGCCCTGCCGCTCACCCTGTAGTTGGAAAATGTCATGATAGCAACACCTACAAGAGCTATACTTATACCTACATAGGCCTTCAAAGACGTCCTCTCCTTCAGATACCAAGAGGATATCCAAGCCACCAAAAGAGGATGCGTACTCACAAGTATAGCCGAGGAGGCAACAGAGGTGTAATCGAGAGAGGCTATCCAGAATGCAAAATGTACAGCTAGAAACAACCCCGTGGTTACCAGTGTGATCCATTCCCTCCTAGATATCTTTTTTAACGATGCGAAATAAGGGGGCATGAATATCAGAAGTAGGACCGCTGAAAAGAACATCCGGTAAAACGCTACTGCGATAGGATGAGAATCTGACAGCCTGATGAATATCGCGGCGAAGGAAACTGATATGATAGCTATAGGTATAACAACTTGAGCTGTCGATGCTTTTTGGTCTTGACTTTCAAAGAGGTCGTATATGCGAGACATCTATCTTCCTTTTTTCATAACGATAATGTAAATTAATTTTTCTCCTTGTTTAGGAGAGTTTAATAAGAATGAATACGTTTAACCCACTAGGGATAGATATGAAAGATAGATCGATCGAACAGATATTACCTCTACATCTGACTAGTAATTTCACTGAAGAACTCCAACATAAGAAGATCGTATGTTTGGTGGACGGAGAACATTATCCTCCTGTGACAAAAGCAACTTTGAAAGTTCTAGAAAAAAAAGGAGCGGATATAATCGCACTTGTCTTTCTTGGAGGTACCGAGAAGATCAAGAACCCAGTAGAAGAGTTGACGGACGATACAGAGGTAAAAAAGAAAAAGATATACATCGGGTCAAAAAAAGAAAAAGAGGATCTGACAGAAAAGGCCGTTATAGAAGAAAAGCCAGAGCTGGTGATAGACCTCTCGGATGAGCCCATAGTGAATTATGAGGATAGATTCAAGATAGCGTCCATTATATTGAAGCATGGAGCGATCTATATGGGATCAGATTTCAAATTCGAGCCTCCAGAGGAAAAAAAAATCCTCGACAAACCCAGTATATCTATAATAGGTACGGGAAAAAGGGTGGGTAAAACCGGCGTGAGCGTATCGATAGCCCGGATGATGAAAAAAGAAGGTGATGACCCTGTAATAGTCTGCATGGGCCGGGGAGGGCCAGAGGAACCGGTTTTTATCGATACGAGTGAAAGAGAAGTAGATGCAGACATGCTGATCGAGATAGCGGAGAGCGGTAAGCACGCAGCTTCTGACTACCTTGAAGACGCTTTACTCGCTGCGGTTCCTACCGTGGGCTGTAGGAGATGTGGTGGCGGTATGGCGGGCAATCCCTTTTCTTCTAATGTCGCTGCCGGCGCCGAAAGAGCTAACAAAACTGGTGAGAAATTTGTGATCATGGAAGGTTCAGGGTCCACCTTACCTCCGGTCAAAACGGATTCGAGGATAGTCGTGATTGGAGCGTCCCAACCTTTGGATCATATACTGAAATACTTTGGACGGTACCGTATCGAGACTTCTGATCTGGTCATAGTCACTATGTGCGAAGAGCCGATCGCGAGTCAGGAAAAGATTAACGATATAGAAAAGGGACTAAAAGATATGAGACCTGAAGTGGATTACTTGTTGACAAAATTCAGACCTAATCCGTTGGGAAACGTGTCCGGTAAAAAAGTGTTCGTCGCTTCCACAGCGCCTGAAAAGATCATGGTGAAGATCAAGGAATACGTGGAGAAAAAGTTCGATTGTAAAGTTGTCGGGATGACCAACAACCTTTCTAACAGAGTGAAGCTCAAAGAGGATCTGAGCCAAGGGTTGGACGAAGCCGAAGTCCTTTTGACCGAGATCAAAGCCGCTTCGATCGACGTAGCAGGTATGTACGCGAAAAGAAAAGGTTTAGAGATAGTTTTCATGCATAACGAATCCATCGTTGTGGGAGGGAACGTAGAAAGTTTAGAAAAAGCGATACTTGATCTCTGCGAAGGAGTTCTAGCTGACTTGGAGGAAAAAACATGAAAAGAGTGAGTAAAGAGGGTAGAGAATATCCTTTCTCTAAAGGGATACTAGCCAGTTCATTGGACATCACGGGATTGCCCCTTGGCAAGATATACGAGATAGTCGAAGAAGTAGACGATGAGCTTAAAGACGCCCGAGAGGTCCCTTCTAAAAAGATAAAAAAGAAGGTAAGAGAAAAACTACTTGAAAGAGGACTCAAAAAGGAAGAAAAATATTATAGGATTACCAGGCAGTTGAGGTACCTCAAAAAACCTATTCTGATAATGATGGGTGGAGGTCCCGGTGTTGGGAAGTCGACTCTTTCCGCGGAACTTGGTCACCGATTGAACATAACTAGGATAATCGGAAGCGACACGGTTAGAGAGATTATGAGGACCATGGTCTCAAAAGAGTTGGTCCCAACGCTTTACGAGTCTACCTTCATGACCGACGAGAAGGTTAATGCGCCCTTCGTGAAAGATAGATTGATTTACGGTTTTGATAGACAGGTAAGCGTGGTTAACATGGGTATCAAAGCGGTCATCGATAGAGGTATAAAAGAAGGTCTCAACACAATAATAAACGGAGTACATTTAGTCCCGGGTTATATAGACATAGAAGATCTAGAAAACTGTTTTACATTTCAATACGTGTTGGAAGTACCCAACATAGAGGAGCACATGGACAGGTTCGTCACCAGAGCGAAAGGGAGCCATAGAGATCCGCAGAGATACATAGATAGGATAGAGAAGATAAGAAAGATACAGGAATATACCATAAAACAGGGAAAAGAGAACGGGGCGAAGATCATCAGGAATACCAGCATGGAAAAGACTATCAGGGAGATGATGGATGATATAATAACAAATTTAGAACCGGTGATGAACGATGGTTGAAGATTTTCCCAAGTTCCATGAGATAGAAAGTCCGATACGGACATTCATAAGTAAAAGAGTGATAGGCATAGACCAAAATACTTCGGTTCAAGAAGCCGCTAAGAAGATGGTCGAATTCAACGTCAGCTGCCTGATGGTTGTTAAAAACGATGAGATCGTCGGTTTGATCACAAACGACGATCTAAAAAAGAGGGTCATCGCGAAAGGACGTAAACCTAGTATACCTGTGAAAGAGATAATGACTTCAGATTTGATCACCGCCGACATAGGCATATCAGTGAAAGATGCCCTTGAGACAATGGCTACCAAGAACATAAAACATCTACCTGTAAAAGAAGACAACGAGATAGTGGGTATGTTGACATTCAGCGATCTGATAGATGTCCAAAAACAGAAGCTAGAAACACACATATCGAGGGAGTGATATGAAAATACTTCATATATCTGACACACACATCGGTGGTGCAAGATACTTCGATAAAAAGGCGCTAGAACACGTAGTAAAAGAGTCGAAAAAAGGGAGCTATGATCTACTGATTCATTCCGGTGATGTGACCCAGGAAGGTAAGAAGAGACACTATGAGAATGCAGATAAGATCCTATTCTCCAGGTTAGAAATACCTTATGTAGTTATTCCAGGCAATCACGACAAGAGAAGCGGCGGCATCGCCCTTTACAAGGAACATATAGGTTCACCCAACGGCGTGTTAGAGTTGGAGGATAGCGTGATAGTTCACGTGGACAGCGGCGTTCAAGACAGCGACATGGGCAGGGTAGGCATGATCAAGTTCGATATGATGAGAAACGCATTGAGAAAATATCACAAAAAGTCGATCAAAGTGGTAGTACTACATCATCACACGATACCAGTTCCCATGGCCGGCAGGGAGAGGAACGTCCTTTCCAATGCAGGCGACCTATTAGACCTCTTTTTGAAGTTCGACGTGGATCTAGTCCTTTCGGGCCACAGGCATTATCCCAACGTTTATCACATAGACGGCACGGTATTCGTGAACGCTGGTACAGCCTCAGGTAAAAAGACGAGATATGGCGATGCGAATTCTTATAACGTTATCCATGTGGACGAAAAAAGATTGAGCGTCGAAACCCGCAGGATATCAGGTGAAAAAGATGTCGATAAAAAAGAATATCCAAGACACGAACAGCGCATCTTTTTTGACTTTGGAAAAAGAGTGTTCCGCATAATCCATGTGTCCAACACTTTCATCTCAACATCCAATATATTCAAACGTAGGCATTTCTTCAACGCCCAAGATATCATAAACTCCTTGAAAGGCGACTTATTGATACACTGTGGGGGTATAGTAAAAGACGGGATCCCAAAAGATTATGATCTCGCCCAAAAATACATGAAAGAATTTGATCTACCGGTAGTTTACAGCCCGGCTGGAAGAGATATAAATTATCTAGGATACGATCTTTATGAGGATCACTTCGGAGATATAGACCAGGATTTTACTGCGGATGATGTTTATATCAAGGGTATATCTTCCGCACAGTATGATACTCCCGAGGGGATAATAGGTGAAGTACAGCGAGAAAGATTGTTTTACCAGTTGAACCAAAGAGATGAATCTTTTAAGTGTATATTCCTTCATCACAATGTTCTACCGATACCGCACGCAAGAGAAAAGGGTCTTCTAGAAGACAGTGGAGACTTTTTACGTGAAGCTGTTGACGAGCAAGTAGAACTTATACTTACAGGCACTTCCTCACATCCCTTCGCGGCTCAAGTGGGAAAAACTGTTGTCGTAAACGCAAACTCATTGAGCAGCATCTACCAAAGGAGCTTGTTCGGAAATTCTTTCAACGTCATAGACGTGTATGAAAAAGTACTGGTTGTTTCGGAGATAAGCAGTTTGTGGGGCACTAGAAGGACCTTGGGGATATGGGAGAGAAACAACCAGTCAGAACAATGACACCATAAAGTCCTTATCCTTTCCACTTTTTTATCGTATGATGACCGTAAACTTTGACCGGTTGATATCGGATTTTCCTGATTATCAAGGGCAGGTGACCTTTTCCACTTCTTTGCCCCCTGATGAACCGGATCACGAAGTAAGCGAAATGCTGCACCAGGACCTTCGTAAAAAACTCTCTGGGAAAGATATCAAACTCTACTCGCATCAAGCGAGGACCATAGACGGGTTCTTGAACGGAGAGAACGTGTGTCTTACCACGGGTACCGCCAGTGGTAAAACATTAGCTTACGCACTCTGTGCCGCAAATAATTTTTATGTCGACGAATCCTCGACTTTTTTGGCCTTGTTCCCGACAAAGGCGCTGACACGGGATCAGAAAGTGGAGCTGCAGGAGATATTCTCACTTTTGGACCTTGAAGTTAAACTAGGCATATACGACGGCGATGTCAGTTCGGAACGGAAAAGAGAGGTTAGAGAGGATGCGGACATGATACTCACCAATTTTACCGGGCTGAACTTGTACCTTAACCATCATGAACTCTGGAGCTCCTTTTACCAGAGACTGAAGGGCGTGATCATCGACGAAGCACATCACTACACCGGTCTTTTCGGGATGAACGTGTCCTGGGTGATCAGACGCTTGAGACGTGTGGTGGAATACTATACTGGGGGGACTAAATTCATACTGTCTAGCGCGACTCTAGGAAATCCTGAAGAACATTCGAAAAATTTGGTAGGGAAGAACTTTTCTGTTATCGATGAAGACGGAAGCGGAAGCGGTGCTAGAGAATTGATCTTCTGGGATCCTCCAAAATTGGAAGAAGAATTGAACGAAAAAAAGAGTACGCACCGTGAGAGCAGCGACCTCCTAGCTCATCTAGTGGACAAACGTCTGCAGACCTTGATGTTCGCCCCTTCTCGTAAGATGGCTGAACTCGACTGTATGTGGACAAAAGAGAGATTGAAAGAAATGTATGGTGATCTGGGAAAAAAAGTGGTCCCTTACCATGCGGGCCATACTAAAGAAAAGAGGAGAGTTACCGAAAGGAAGTTGAAGAGAAGAGAGGTGGATGGAGTCGTTTCCACCACCGCGCTTCAATTGGGTATAAACATAGGGAGTATCGATGCGACCATATTGTCAGGTTATCCAGGAAGTAGGATAGATTTCTGGCAGCAGATCGGGCGCGCGGGAAGAGGTCCCGGTGGTGAAGGAGAAAAAGTCGTTTCGGTACTCGTGCCTTTCAACAGTTCACTTGACCAGTACATCGTCGAAAATCCCGATCATCTGTTAGAGAAAAGTATTGAAGACGCGGTGATCGATCTTTCTAACAATAAAGTATTTTCTAAGCATATTTTAGCCGCCTCCGCCGAGCTCCCTCTCAGGGAAGAAGACATAGGTCTCTTTCCTCCCAAACTTGGGATGGCAGTGAATATGTGGAAAGAGGAAGGAAGCCTTTACGGCGACCTCAGAACGGGGTGTAGATACGCTAAGAACGATTTCCCCCATGAAGATATAAACCTTTATGCCGCTGGCCATGAAACTTTTGAAGTCTATTTGAGAGAAGAGGATGGAAGCGTGAAGTCTCTCCCCGATATAGAAAAAAACAGGGCCTATCGAGATTTCCATCCTGGAGCGATCTACCTACACAGAGGAGAATATTACAAGGTGGTGGAATTCGATCAGGGAGTTCAACCTTCAGTGGTATTGGAACCGGCCGATACGGATCACTATACTACTACCCTAAGAAGGACGAACATATATGATATAAAGAGTGAGGAAGTCAAAGACGTTGGAAATATTAAGCTTCACAAAGGAAAAGGTACCGTCTCGATACACTATTTCAAATACAAGAAGAAAAAATTATCAAACGATAACGTGATCGGCATTGAAGATACCGGTTTAGAACCGATCACTCTTGACACACAATTGATCTGGGCCGAGATACCCGCTTCTGTAGAGAACAAGGTCAAAGCAAAAGACGAAAGTAAAGGGGCTCGTAAAGCCGCCTACGAAGGAGCTCTTCACGCCGCTGAACACGGTCTTATCAACATGCTACCTGTTCTGATGCTCATAGATCAAAAAGACGTTGGCGGTATGTCTACAAAAGATCACTATGACGTTTCAGAGGAAGGGGGTGTTGTCTTCTTATATGACGGAGTAGAAGGTGGTGTAGGTTTCGTGTACGACGCCTTTGAAAGATTTTCTGAGCTTGCAGAGAAGGCAAAAGAAAGGTTCGAAAAGTGTTCGTGTCGAAGTGTGAAAGGATGTCCTACATGTACGTTTTCATCCAACTGTGGCAACGATAACGAGCCGCTGAATAGACCACTAGCGATCGAGCTCCTAGATAAGATGAACTAAGATCACCTTTTAAAATATGAATAAAAAGAAAAAGGGTTTTAAGATTTTCTAGCTTTTATTCATCGAAAAGCTTACCGTCTTCGTCTAGTTCGTCTGATTCTCCGAACAAGTCCTCTTCATCTTCTTCAAAGAGGTCGTCTTCTTCAGTTTCCTCTTCGAAGAGTTCTTCTTGTTCTTCTGGTTCTTCTGGTTCTTCTGGTTCTTCTTCTAAGAAATCTTCTGTATCATCCTCTGCTTCCTCTTCAAAGAGAGCTTCTGGTTCTTCTTCAACTGGTTCTTTTCTCGCCAACATGATAGTCAAGATTATCACCAGTATCAGCAATATGATCACCAGTATCCACAAATAAGGTACTATGGCCGTACCGGTTATCATACCTGGGTCTTCCTCTTCTTCTTCCTCGACTTCTTCGACTGAAATGGTCACTTCTTCAACGATATCATCGCTTTCAACTTCTATATTATAATCTCCTGCATCACCTTCTTCCGTATACCAGACAAATTCAACTACCTCAAATTCGCCAGCTCCTTGAGTTATCTCCTGCATATCTTCTATATCATCTTCGACTCTGAACTCTATCTCCTGCGTTCCCTGTTCTCCTCCTGCGTTCATAACTAGAACAGAAACCACTAGTTCTTCGCCTTCTTCTACCTCTTCGTCGTATCCCACTATATACACTTCAAATAACTCGGGTTCTATTTCTGAGGCTTCAATAGTGATCCAATTGTCGTCGTCTTCAGTTCTCAAGCCAATCTCGTATTCTCCAGCTTCCTCAACTTGCCAGGTGAATTCTCCATGGTACTCCTCTCCAGCTCCAAGGGTGATCTCAATTGTTTCTATAACTTCGCCGTTGACTTCGAATTCTATCTCCTGTGTTCCTTCCTCTTCTCCGGCATTGGTCAACATATATGATACGATGACTTCTTCGCCTTCTTCTACTTCTGTGTCGTAGTCAACGATGGTCGACTCAAAGTATGCTGGTTCTCTTTCTGAAATCGTTACCGTTACTTCTTCAAGTTCATCCTCACTAGCGACTTCGATGGTATGATCTCCTTGACCTTCAGCTTGCCAGGTGAATTCAACTATCTCGTGTTCACCTGCGCTAAGGGGTATCTCCTTGCTATCCATTAAAGAGCCGTCTACAATGAACTCTATCTCCTGTGTTCCTTCCTCTTCTCCTGTGTTCATCAATAGTGTCGAGACCAGTATATCCTGATCTTCTTCTACCTCTTCGTCGTATCCAATCACATTTACTTCGAAATACGCTGGTTCTGGCGGATCCTCCGGTTCCATGACCACGACTGTTTCTCTACTATCATCATCTTCGCTTCTCAAGACTAGGTCGTATTCTCCGGCTTCTTCTGCCAACCAAGTGAATTCTCCGTTATATTCTTCTCCTGGTTCGAGTGTGATGTTCTCTTCGATACTTATCAATTCAGTACCTACTAAGAATTCTATATCCTGAGTGCCGTTCAAACCACCTTTATTTGTGACGTTGTATTCTACCAGCACTTCTTCGCCTTCTTCTACTTCTGCATTGTGATCAACGAGTTCTACAGCAAAGTAGGCCTCGTCGACGAAGTGTGCCGTGATGTTTTTGTCTTCATCCATCACTATGGTGAGCTCTTCTTCTGTGCCTTCGTAGTCTCCAGTCCATTCAACGAATTGCCAACCTTCTTCCGGTATCGCTGTCAATTCTACCTCAGTACCGTTCTCATATTCATCCATGTGTGGATAAACATCAACTTCTCCTTCTCCTTCAACGTTAACGTTCAGTTCGAACAGTTCGGAATCCACGATCATCCATATCGAATCCGTATCACTGTTGCCTTCGGCATCTCTTACCTCTAGAGTGACGTCGTAAGTACCTTCGTATGGGAAGACATACTCTACCGTTTCTCCTTCTACTTCGTCATCGTATCCGTCAGCCTCGCCTGAGACTCCTTCTATGTACCAAGTCCATTCAACGACTTCGACGTTATCAGACGAACCTGTTCCATTCAATGTGTACTCAACTCCGACCTGGGTCTGATCAGCCACACCAGCATCTGCAACGGGATCTTCTGTATCGATGGCGTAAATCTCTATCGCGTCGGTGTCCGAGTTGCCAGCTCCATCGTAAACTGTCAATGTGACATCGTAGTATAAGGCATAATCCAACGTGTAATCGACTACCGGACCGTAAAGTTCTGTTATGTCGCCTGTCGGATCTTCGATTGTCCACGTCCAATTGACCACTTCTACGTTATCCGTTGAGCCAGTTCCGTTCAATGTTATCGTGTCGCCCTGATAGGCCTCTATGTCTTCTCCTGCATCCGCTTCCGGCGGTATGGTGTCCAACAAGTGGAAATGCCAACCCATCGGTTCAAATTCTAACTCTCCGGAAACATATTCGACTGAATTAGCTAGTAGACTCCAAGATTCTTCCGTCCATCCATCGTCGTCAGCCGTCGCAAAGAAATCTATACTCATAGCGGGTAGCAGGATCTCTCTGCCATCTTCACTTATTCCTACACCGTGTCCCGTGGTTCCATCACCGTATTGTACTTCTGCAAGGTTATCACCGCTGTAATCATCGTAATATGAACCCCAGATGGTATCTCCATCATAAAGTTCGACTGTTTCTCCTGCCTGCCCGATTCCTTCAAAGATAGGATGGTCTTCATATATCTCTATGTGAACAGGAGGCTCAGTAGATGATTCTGCCCATCTGTAACCTGGATCATCACGTACATTGTGGAGTCTAGCCATAGCATCTCCATATCCTTCAGCACTAAATCCCTCATAAGAGTCCAGATACACAACTGTTTGATGATCTTCTAGTTCATCTAGGAAGTCTTCGGCTAAGCTGTCACTGCCGAAACGCCATGGTACGAATACCTCGTAATTTCCCATCTCATCTATGAGTTCATCTGCCTCTAACGTATCAACGGTGTACTCGTCGGCTAGGTGATCCTCAAGATTGTATTGGATCTCATTTTCCTGGTAGTTCACTTCATCGATCACCGCGACGTTGAGCTCTTCACCTGCCATCAAGCTGGTATCCTCGTTTCCACCTGTTGTTTCTGGTATATCAACGAATGCTTCTAGTGCAAACGCGTAATCCAAGTCAAATTCTGATAAATCGTCCCAATCTTCTGGATCATGAGGATCTCCAAAATTGGCCCACTGTCCATCATCGACAGCCGGCTCGATAGCTCCAAATGGGAAGTTACCATCGCCGAGATCATCGATCTCGAGCACTATCCAGTACTCTCCGGGTTCATCTATCTCAACTGCTTCATCGAGTTCTAATTCAACCCATTCGTCACCAATTGGAGTGTATTCAGCAGTCGAAGCCAGCCACTCTCCTGGTGCACCATCATCTTCCTCAGCAACATGGGCCTGCACATAGTTAGCCTCATCCGCCCAATCGAAGTAGGCCACTTCTGAGATATCCTGGCCTATATTTTCAGAAAGATCGAGTACCATAGCACCATACCAGACTCCGGCTTCAGTCGCTCCTATAGCCGTGTCGGCAGGAGCCCTATGTTCGGCATCGTAAAGCCAGTGCCAGTAACCATCGGCGAACCTTGGCCGTACGCTTCTGTCTTCATCCATGGTTAAGACGATCTCTTCATCTTCAGCTATATCTTCAGGCACGTCTCCTGTCCATTCAACGAATTCCCATCCACTTTCAGGATCGGCTTCCAGCGTGACTTCAGAGAATTCTTGAATATCTTCTGTGTACGGATATTCTTCGACCAAGTTGCCGTCCACATAAACATCTCCTTCGCCTTCTGGCTCTTCGATTTCTAGTTCGAAGGTTCGTGGTGGATTTATACTGCCTATGTTGTAGTCTTCGTAGGACGTAACCACAAACCAGTAATGATCTTCACCCATATCTTCTTCTTCTAGTTCAACATAATCGACTTCTAGCGTTTCATTCATGACACCGCTGAATTCCCCTAAAAGTTCTCGACTTGTTCCATGATAGAACTTGACTTCTAAAGGTTCACCCGTCGGTGTTATGATGTTTGCAGTCACGGTCTGATCGAGTTCTTCTACCTCTTCTCCATCAGCAGGATCAGGATCAACCGCACTGGGTAATGGCCGTTCTGAGGCTACGTTTTCGTTCATCTCCATGTTGTCAACACGATCGACGGCTCTTACAACATAATGCCATATCTTTGCATCGTCGCCTCTTCCTTCGTCAAAGTACGTATAGTCCGCTGAACCTTCGGCAGGAACTGTATCTATCCTAGTTGTTTCGTCCCATGGTCCGTCAGCAGAATCAGACCTGTATACTACGTAATGATCGGTATCATCGGCACCTGCACCATCGTCTGGTGAAGCGTCCCATGTGACTTCATTTCCTTCGACGTTCCATATATCGTCATCCCAATCAACTCTTAAGTTCTCGACCGGTTCTGGTGGTTCTGCGTTGATGTCCGCTGTAGCGGTCTTCCACATGCCCTCTGGCTCGTAGGTGAAGAACTCCCATGTGGCAGATGTGACGTTCGCTATACCGTCGTCGACTTCTACGTACCATTCGAACCTTGAGTTCGTTTCCAGCAGGAAGAACTGCACTTCTGCAACGGTACCGTTAGATACGCCTTCGTCCGTTTTGTTCCCAATCTCGTTTCCGTCATCGTCGTATAAGTAGAACGTTACGTCCATGTCTAGAAGTTCATCGCCGTAAACCGTCACGTTTAGAAGTGGCGAGTGTGTTACATCTTCTTCTCCATCATATGGATTCGGATCCTCTGGAGCTTGTGGTGGCACATGCTCACGAGCGAATACTCTTTCATATATCTCGACATTCTCCATATTGTCGTCCTCTGGATGATCGCTCGTCATCCTTATGATATAGTCGCTCGGTAATTCCTCAGGACCCCAATCATCGAATTGGAGCTGTGTGGATTCAGTAACGTTCAATTCTTCGACATAGGCGGTAGAATGGTATTCTTCCGTAGTGTATTCATTGGTTATCTTAACGTCGTCTATCTCCCAGAACTCGTCATCTTCCGCTTCGAATGAATAGAATTCCCAGCCGATCATGACTTCAGCTTCCTCGGATGCGTACTGGGTTATGTCGTAGATATGCTCGCCTTCCTCGATGTTCCTTCCTATCTTACGGTAATTCTCTCCGCCATCTCTAGATATCAATAAGTCCCTATCGTTAGGCCCTTCGAAGTCAGAATAGAATTCTAAGAGAACTCGATGCTCTCCCATCGTACAATCGGCGATTTCGGTCCACAGCACATCGTGTTCCATGTCATCCTCCGGAGTGATCATAATCGATTCATCTTCTTCGGACCATTCCCACGTATTGTCGTTTCCATCTCTGTCTTCAACAGTCCAACCGGCGGGCATCCCTTCCGAGAAGTCTTCGTCTATCGGTATATCCTCATGGATAGGTTCGATGGTCATGTTGACCGGCGTCTCTTCAGTTATATTCTGGTTACCGACGTTGGTCACTGTTCCGAGCACTTCTTCTTCATACTGATAGATAGGCTCTTCGGGTGCATCTATGGATGTCGCTTCAAGGTCGTAGATTATCGGTCGAACGTGAACATCCTTGATCACCGTGGCGTTATCTGGATTAGCATCCTCGGGATGGTGAGCTGTTACGTTGAATATGTAATTGCCCGCAACTGTGGGCGTCCATTCAACGAACTCGACTGTGGTACTTTCACCTATATCTAAATCCACCATGACTTCATAGGTATATTCTTCTTCAGTGTATCCCATCATCACATCGTCGATGTACCACTGATTTATGTTCCAAGAATCTCCATCGAATTCGAACATGACCTGTGTCTCAGGACCTATATATTCAGTTATGTCTATTTCATAAGCATCAGGCCCGACATCCCCCTCTATGGGATTCTCCCAGGGGCTAACATCGGTCCAATCTTCTCCAGATTGAGACCTTACTAATACTCTAGCGTCGAACGTATCCGTGTAATGATTGATGTATGATCTGAACTCGAGGGTTAAATCCTCTGCATCATTAGTATCTAAAGTCGGGGTCTCCAAGTATGCATAGTCATCTTCTATAGCCGCCCAAGAGAGCATAGCTTCCGGTGGCTCTCCACCTGCATTGTTCGTATCGGATTGAGTCCAATCGTCGGTATCCCAACCTGCAGGCGGGAATTCTCCTGAGAAGTCTTCCATTATACCAACTACGCGTTCCGCTGTAGCATTGACAGGTACGTCCGTTTCGTCATAATCACCGTAGTTCGAAACCGTTGCGTTAACCGGTTGAGTCTCATTCCATACAACGGATTCGGGATTGGGTATCTCGTCCACGGCCACGTCATGTTCAGGATCGGTCACTTGCACTATCTCTTCCTGGTAATCGTTGGTCGGATCTTCATCTGTATCTAGATCCGTGGTGATATTCACTCTATAGTCGCCTATACTGCTCGGCTCCCAATCGGCAAATGTCACGTTCATCTGTTCCTGTGCAGCCAAGTCGAATGTCGTGGTGTTGAAGTATTCTTCAGTCAAGTAATGCACATTGACCTCGTAGATATCCCAGTCATCCCAGTCGTCATCGAAGCTCTCCCATTCGAAGCCGACCTGTACTTCATCTTCTCCATCAGCTATATCGGAGATATCATACTCTTGTAGTCCGTCGGCCTCGTGGTCGGGTCCGTATTCCTCTATCAATTCCCAGGTGTCGCCTCCGTCTGGACTCACTTGGATTCTACCCCAAGAGTCATCATTGAATGTGAAAACATGGTCAACCTCAAGAATCGTCCCCTCTGCGTCAGTTGCATCTATCGTTGGTGAAATCAACCATTCTTCTTGGTCAACTGTAGCATCTCCTTCTACGGTAGCCATCGGGATATCATCCCAAGTTTCGTCCCAGTGCCAAGTGTTGGGTTCTTCCGTAGTATTCTCTATCGTCCAGTCAGCAGGGATCTCTTCCTCGAAATCCTCTTCGAGCAGATACACGAATTCTTCTATCGTAGCGTTCGCCGGGACATCTACCTCGTCGAACGTTCCGAAGTTCTCGGCCTCGGCAAACACCTCATGAGTATCATCCAACATTACAGAACCAGTCGGTGAGAATATCTCCGTGATACCGACATCATGGATATCCTGTACGATCATACTTTGCGTTTCATAATCATTACTCGGGTCTTCGTCTCCTTGAAGCTCAGTGGTAGCGTTCATGAAGAAACTCCCTTCTTCGCTCGGTGTCCAATCAGCAAATGTCGCGGTAACGTTCTCACCGGAGGGGACGTCCACTGTTGTTTCATCCGTATATTCTTCATCTACAGTGCTAAATATCACGTCATCAACGTACCAATTATTTATATTCCAAGAATCACCGTCAAACTCGAACATGACCTGTGTCCCAGGGCCTATGTGATCAGTTATGTCCACTTGGTAACTGTCAGGTCCAACATCCGATGTTATTGGATTTTCCCACGGTGTTATGTCTGTCCAACCTTCTCCATCTTCTGATCTCACTGAAACATCGGCGTCAAATGGTCCGTCCTGATAACAGTCTATATAAGACTTGAACTCTAGGAAGAGTGTATCTTCACCTGAAGTATCTACAGCTGCGCTCTCGAGGTAAGAGTAATCGTCTTCAATGTCAAAATAATACAGATGCGCTTCCGGTGGCTCTCCACCAGCATTATCTGAATCCGATTGGGTCCAATCGTCCGTGTCCCAACCGGTCGGCGGGAATTCACCGGAGAAATCTTCGTGAATCAAGATCTCTTCTTGACCGATCGTTACATTAACAGGCACATCCGTCTGATCATTATCTCCGAAATTGTGAACGTTGACCTCTACACTCTGCGCTTCTGTATTCACCAATTCATCAGGGGATAATATCTCTGTAACCCCTACATCATCAGCCTGCATCAACTTCTCAGTAAGGCCTTGTGAATCCGTGCCTTCCTCTAGATCATCGGGATGACCAGGATCCTCGTCCCAGTACCACCCTATTATCTCGCCGTCGTGTTCCACGTGAAGGCCTTCGTCAGCAGGATCTTCGGTCAAGGTTACGTTACCTTCGAAAACACCGGTAGGTTCACCTTCATCGTCGAAGACTTCATCCAGAGTGACGGTCATGTTCTCGAGTTCTTCGCCGTCGGCATCTAGACTAGATATATTGACATCGTGAGTTCCTTCCCCTTCTAGTATAACATCACTCAACGTGATCTCTACAACCTCGTCTCCAGCGTATTCATCTCTCTCGAACATTATCTCGCCGTCTTTGTCCGGAACGGTCACATCCGGCACGTTGTAAACGCTCAAGGCGAAGTCCTGATTCGCCTCACCATCGTCGTTAGCGTCTTCAGGCACGTTGGTACCCATGACTCTAACGGTATAACTGCCAGATTCTAACTCGTCGGGATGGATGAAAACGTTCTGAACGTTATTAACTTCGTCCCATCCGTCATCGTTATAATCGAAGTCTGCCATGACTTCCGCTTCCGGATAAGTGAAACCGTCGTCGCTTACACCGTCTCCAGTTTGATCGAACGCATTACCCCGGATCACCTCACCACCGGGAGTCTCGACTTCTAAATCAAGGTTATTCTTCAAAGTCGGTGTTCCGCCTTCGCTGTCACCTTCAAGAGCGTTCTTGTCCGTCCAAGTGAGAGTCACTTTCAGCGGTTCGTCTTCATCGCCAACAGAAACCGTATATTCCTCAACATCTCCTGTCTCCAAAAGCGTTTCTTGATCTACAAATTCAAATCCTAGTGGGTCGTCGGTCGGGTATTCAAGCTTTGATATATCTGGGACTCCCCATCCTTCGTCCCTATTTGGAATATGACCTCTCGTGTCTCCTATCTCGGGGTCCAACTCGTTAGCTGTGTTTATCAATATAGCTTTAACCAAAGCCGGACTCGGAGTCTCCCCATAATTTTGCTGATACCAGTCAACTACTATCGTGGCTGCGCCTGCAGCAAGAGGATTACCAAAAGAGGTTCCGCTTGCCGAGATGTATGTATCTGGTTCATCTTGAGGCGTGTTCTGTGAGATCACACTCTCAGAAGGAGCGATTATATCCGGTTTAATCCTGTTGTCTTCAGTCCATCCACGAGAACTAGCGTCATACATGTTCTCAGGATTCTCGTAACCTAAACCGGGATTGTAAGGTTGATTACCTCCAACGGTGATAACGTTCTTAGCGTTACCCGGACTGCCGGTTTCCTGGTCATAATCTCCTCTACCCCCGTCGTTGCCAGCGGAAACCGTTATCGTCATCGGCCTATTTTCTTCAACGTCCCTATCCGCATCTCTAACAGTCTGGTCATATACCTCGTCAGTATCACTGTAAGAACCCATAGTTCCGGCGCCCCATGAATTGCTGTGGATATACGCGTCTGAACGCTGTGCCGGCTCTTCAACTATAGGATAATATTCATCTGGGAGGAAACCTCCGCCGTCGTCGAAGATCTTCGTCGCAAAAATCTCGGAATCATAAGCTAAACCCTGTCCCATGTAATATTCCATCTCGCCGTCTTCGAATTCATCCCACGTAGCTCCTGTTCCACCGTGAGTATCACCAGCGACTAAACCAGTACATGCCGTACCGTGATAATGGCCGTCGCCCCAGTAATCTGGATCTGGTCCGAAACCGTATCCCCCTATGACCCTACCTGTGAAATCACTCACTCCTGAGTCGCCAACTTCTCCGGTACCTATTCCAGTGTCCGCGGTAGTGATCGTTAGGCCTTCTCCTGTGTAACCCAACTGGTTGATATAAGCGCCGTACTCACCATGTAGCCTGTAAGGCTCCTGAGGATCTCCTTCTCTCGGCTCTGGATCAAGATCTTCGTTAGTGGGATACTCGTCATCCATGAACCACATCCCGCCGCCTATCAACTGTATATCCATTTCCGCATGAAGTTCTGGCTCGACATAAGGCGAGATAAAATAAATGTCCTCCATCATAGCTATGTCTTCCAATTCATCCATATCTTCTGCATCCACAACGAGTCTATAACCGTTCTCTCTAAGGTTTTCGGCACCGATAACGTCAACTCTGGATTCGAGCTGCATCAAACTGCTCGGCTCGAAACCAGGTCTCAGCCTCACGTTCACTGACATATCCTCATCAAGCGCCTCATCTAGTCGAGAATGGAGCTTGAATTCAGGCTGATAGACGCCTACCCAATCGACGAAGAAGAGGTCTTCAACGTACTCTGCCTGTTCCGGCGTCATGACCACTTCGTAAGCGTAGTTGGGCTGATAATTTACGATCCCAACACCTTTCTCTAAAAGTTCTGCGCGCCATTCTGGGTTAACGGGACCTATCATGTCTACCACGTAAAGACCTTCCGTTCCGGATCCGTAATCCTCTATCTTCAATTCAGGATCCAGTTCAGGAAGACCACGGTTGGTATCGAAATGATAACCCTTCACGCTTATCTCGTTTCTATGCTCCAACCTGTCGACCTGATAAGAGCTCTCTAGTTCCTGCACACCACTAGGTGTCGTTTCTATCAGCACGTTGCGACCATAATGATCTATTATCTCGCCGTGCTGAGAGATATCTTCAAGTTCTTCTTCATTCCAAACATGCACCAAAACTATGCTGTTTCCACTGTCATCAGCTTCAAAGGGGGATCCTTCCCCGATCTCTCCACTTCCAAGAACCATCATCCCTGGGATGACGGTCCCTATCACCAGTACAAATGCTATCACTAAAACAGATACTCTATTTTTTAGGATATTTTCCATATATATCTTTCCTCTTTTATCGAATTCGACTCCTTATTGGCTAGAGGTACAAATTATTTATAAATTGGGGTAAACTTTATTGCAAATTTTTCATATATATAGATTCAGAAAATGAAAATGTACGAAGTATTTATTCTTCACCTGACCTTATTTGTATTTCCCACAGGTGTAGCAGTACCACTGTTGAGACGCATCGATGTATTTCATGGGCTCACCGCAGTCGGGACAGGGCTTTTCTTCCTCTCGTGGAGGAGGTGTAGGAGGATATCTTTGTTGTGGTGGCTGCTGTTGTGGTGGTTGCTGTTGTGGTGGCTGCTGTTGTGGTGGTTGCTGTTGTGGTGGCTGCTGTTGTGGTGGTTGCTGTTGTGGT
>SL_8KL_010_SEDDRAFT_10001739_pt1 | contig 18806 bp, 40 predicted proteins | sample SodLakKL_010_SED_4_FD_11160 | JGI IMG/M metagenome (IMG submission 11160)
GGGAGGGAAGAAAACTTGCAGTACCGCAGTATCAGGGCAGCGCTGGCCTATTACGGAAAAACGATGAGTGATCTCCAAGAGTACCTCGGAATTTCTCGCACAACTCTTTCCGACAAAATGACGGCGAAGGTAGGGTGGTGGCTCGATGAAGCCGTCCTGGTAACCCAGTTCTTTAACGAAATGGGTGCTGGTTACACTATCGACGAACTCTTTGAAATCAATCTTCCTGCAGAAACTCATTCCGGTGAAGCCTTCTAACGGTGCAGAGGTATTTTTTTTCACTTAAATATTCGAATATTCGACTCGAAATATCGATCGAGGAGGGGTAAAGATGAAATATACACCAGGACCATGGGAANCATCAAACGGGAATATATGGACCGAGGGAGAACAGGTTTTTGTTGCCATGACTAACGGTGTGCCTATTGGTGACAGCCTAAAAAACGCAGAACTAATAGCCGCGGCACCTGAAATGTATGAAGCGTTAAGAAACCTTGAGAACGATAACGGCATTATACCGGATCATGCTTGGCAAATGGTTCAAAATGCTATCAATAAAGCGGAGGGGAAAAATGATTCCCAAACCTAAGCGCCTTTTACAATGTAAGTTGCATGATAACAACTAAGGAGGGGTAAAGATGAGACTGGCGCTTACGGTGAAGGAGGCCGCCGACGCTTTAGGTATCAGCACGTCGACGGTCTACTGGATGGTCTATTACAACGAAATCCCGCACCAGCGGGTAAAGTCAAGGGGGTGTAATGGGCAAGGGAAAATTTTGATTCCGGTGAAAGAGGTTGAAAAATGGCTGCAGAAAGGAGGTGCTTAGGTGGACAAGAGCTATGAAGTGCTTGTGGCCGGTGAAGCTGATTGCAAGAGCAGGGTAAGCATAACCTACGTCGATCCTGAAAGCGGTAATCAGGTAATTTGCCAGTCAGACGAGTTTTTACTTTACATCGCTGACGGAGAAGATTCAGGTATCGTCTATACCAGCGGTTTAACCGAAGAAGGCTTGATGAAAGCGATTATTTTGATTATGAAAAATGTTTATGCGGTCGGCTTAGAACTTGGCTGTGAGGCCCTGACGAAGATGGTAGAGGAGCTTTACGATGTTATTGAATCGGGTGTCGAAGGGGACGAACACTAAAAAGGAGGTGAAGAGGTTTGAAAGTATTTGCTGACACAAGAAACATGAATCACCAAACCTGGCTTGAGACTCGCAAGCTGGGGATAGGCGGGAGTGATGCACCGGCAATTATGGGGGTAGATAATTACCGGACGCAGTTTGAAGTATGGATGGAAAAGACGGGCATTTTTGAGGAAGATTCTGATTCGGAACCGGCCGAGTGGGGTCGCAGGTTGGAAGAAATGTTGGCCCAGAAGTTCATGGAGGACACTGGCAAGAAGCTGGTGCGTAAGAACGCTGTTTTGCAGCACAAAGACTATCCCTTCATGTTGGCCAACGTCGACCGCTTAGTCCAGGGCGAAGACGCCGGCTGGGAAGGCAAGACTACCAATTACTTTTACAACGATGATGGCTCCTGCCCGCAGCGTTTCTGGGTGCAATGCCAGCACTACCTGGCCGTAACTGGTCGTAGTAAGTGGTATGTGAGTGTACTTGCAGGTGGTCAAAAATATTACCAGTATGAGGTTGAAAGAGACGACGAATATATCCACAATCACTTGATTCCGCAGGAAAGATGGTTGTGGGAGCTCATCCAGACCGGCGATCCGCCGCCAGTTGATGGAAGCGACGCGGCCAAGGATATGTTAGGCGAGATGTATCCGGAAGCGGTAACCGAAGAACCGCTGGAGCTGCCGGAGATGGCCAACCACTATGTCCAACAATACCAGGAGGCCAAGGAACGCGAGAAACAGGCCAAAGCCGATGCGCAGGAAGCATCGAACATGCTTAAGAGTTATCTCTGCGGCTACAGTATCGGGATCGCCGGGGACAAGAAAGTCTTCTGGAAAAGTGTAACACAAACTAAGCTCGATACCAAGACCCTAAAAGAGAAGGAACCGGAAGTGTACGAGAGGTATCAGAAAACGTCTTCGCACAGGCGTTTTGAAATCAGATGAAATCAAGTAAAGGAGGGATGAACAGTGCACGAGGAAACAGTGCACGAGGAAACAGTGCACGAGGAAACAGTGCACGAAGAGCAGTATCTAAACATGTTGATTGATTATCTTAGCACACTTGAGTCTTTACTGATACATCATCGGACGTCACAGATTGAAGACACAATAGCAAAAGTAATAAATGAAATCAACAATCGTACTGTTGATAAGAAAGAAGATCAATAGAAAGGAGGGATTGAAGGTGGCTGAGGAACAAGCTAAAAAGCCCATTGAGGTTATGTATGAGACCGATCAGGGCGACAGTGTGAAGTTAAACCCGCAGATAGTGAGGAGCTATCTGGTCAGCGGGGATCCGTCCAAGGTGACGGATCAAGAGGTGATGATGTTTTTAAGCCTCTGCAAATACGGGAAGTTGAACCCGTTTATGCGGGAGGCTTACCTGGTTAAATACGGCCAGGAGCAGGCAACGTTGATAACCGGCAAGGAAACTTTCACCAAACGAGCTTCGTCTCATCCTAATTGCGACGGCTGGGAAGCGGGAGTTATCCTGCGAAGCCAGGGCGGACTGGAGTATCGCGAAGGTGCGTTTGCTCTTCCGGATGAAGAAATCGTCGGCGGCTGGGCCAACGTTTACCGCAAAGACCGGGAGGTGCCGGTCAAGGTCAGCGTGTCCATGCAGGAATACCGTCGCAAGAAAAAAGACGGCACCTACATGGCCAACTGGGCGAACATGCCGGGTACTATGATTCGGAAAGTTGCTCTCGTTCAGGCATTAAGAGAGGCGTTTCCGGAAACTTTCGGTGGAATGTATTCACCGGAAGAAATGCCGGTGGACGATTCAAAGTTGCCCACTGAGCCGATTAAAACCAAACAGGTCAATGGGAAAGAAGCGAGTAAACCGAAAAAGGTAGGTAAAAAAGACGTCGAAAACATGTTCAGGATGGCCGGTAATGACAAGGAAGTAGTCATGGAAGTAATTAACGCAGCCGGATATCAGAAACCATCAGACGTAGACGCGAATGCTTTCGACGGAATATGCGCAGAAATTGCTGAAAGGTATAATGCAAAATATCGTCAGGAAGACGAGCAGCCGCAGCAGGAAGAGGAAAAGCAAGAGCTTTTCGATGAAGTAGATGACGAGGATTTACAGGATATTATAGACGACATGGAAGACGAGGCGAGTTAAGAGTTGCAGGGGGCAGGAAGAAGGCAAGCTGCTTTTTTTCTGCCCCTTCTGTTCGAACTTTCGATTTAGGAGGGATAGCTTGCTTAAAGCGCAGATTGTTGATGAGAACGGAGCCAGGGTTTTGGAGTCGGAAACCGGAAGCGTCGTGGCCAAAGTTTACAACATTCTCATGGATGGAGCAGCATTTCATTCATCAGTGACAGCGGAGCTGCTTCTTGAGCAGGCGAATCAAAGGGCCAGGGCGCTGGAGTTTAAGGAAGAGCAGCGACAAAAGGCCATAAAGGAAATTACCGAGGAAAAAGATTATCTCCAAAAAGAAAACGATGCACTTAAATATAAGAACAATTTGCTGGAAAGAGAAAAAGAAGAACTAAAAGAGTTAATAGACAAAGCGCAGAAGCTTGCCACAAAACGCCTCCAAGAAATCGAAGACCTCAAAGGTCAGCTCAAGTTATGGCAGTCCGTGGCAAAATGCAAAGAAAAAACAGTTGTTAAAGATGTTGAGCAAGTATGTGAAACCTGTGACGGTTGGCATTGGACTGGTCGTAACAGGGGTATATGTACTCGAGTAAGGCGTATTTCAGAAAATTATGATTACACATCGAAAGACCACGGTCGTAATTGTGTCGCCTGGAAAGAAAGGAGTGAGTAGGCATGGATCATTGCTTCAATGTTAAAGTTGCAACTGATTACGGTGTTGATGAGGCTGTTATGTTAAACAACCTATATCACTGGATGAGAAAGAATCGCGCTAACAATAAACATTTACACGATGATAAATACTGGACTTATAATTCGCAGCAGGCATTTGCAGAGTTGTTCCCGTACTGGAGTCGTTACAAGATACAGCGTATACTTGCATATCTTGAAAGAGAAGGGTTAATACTAAAGGCACATTATAACAAGAAAAATTATGATAGGACTACCTGGTATACTTTGACAGAAAAAGCCTTGTGCTATTATGAGCAGTCGAATGTGCAGAATTGCACAATGGATGGTGCAAATTCGCACAATGGATTGTGCAAATCCGAGCAACCTATACCAGATATAAACACAGATAGTAAACCATATAATAAAACCCCCGATAGTGGCACCACCAACCGCTCTAAAACCGGTGCCGGAAAAACCGGCGATGGTAAAGCCGATTGCTCCAAAGAGTTTGAAGAGTTTTGGAAGATATATCCCCGGAAAGTTGAAAAGAAAGCTGCCTTCTTAAAATTCAAAGAAAAGAAAAATAAATACAGTGTTATTGAAATAATCAACGCAGCCAGGAACTACGCAGAGCAGTGCCGCATTAACGAAACCGAAGAGTGCTACATTAAGCATCCTAAAACTTTCCTGGGGCCGCAAGACCACGTCGGCGAATGGAAAGACAAAAAGCCGCGGAAGATGAAACCCAGTGACAACGGGCAAAAATACACCGGCCCGCAGCCGGTCACGAGAAGGCTAAATTAAAACGAGGAGGGTGTGTGATCGTGAAAAAAGACGGTTTGAAAGAGGGAGTATATCGGATTTTGCAGGGACGTGGGAAAAATAACCCGATTTCCTCCAAGGCGATTGCGATCAAGTTAGGGGTAGAAGATTCTGAAGCAAATCCTGTTATGAGAAGAAAGATTCGTAGTTGCATCGAAGAAGAGGGTTGGCCGGTTGGGGCTACCAGTCAAGGCTATTTCTGGATCGAAACCGAAGACGAGCTGGAGGAATACATAGAAGATCTCAATCGTAGGGCGGCGCAGATTAGAGATCGTGGTGAAATATTGCGAAGGGCATTCTACGCAAGTGAGGGGGTATAATCATGGCTGACGCTGCAAAGGCGTTACTGGGTGCACTAATGGCATACCCGGACAGGATCTATACCGTGGGTGAAATTATCGACCCGGATTATTTTTACTCGGACGGCCATAAGGCTGTCTACCGGGCCATTGAATCGCTGGTTTCGCAAGGCATATCGGTAGATCACCTGGCCGTGAAAAACGAGGCTAAGAAGTTCGGGGTTGAAGTGCCGGTAAGCAAGCTGGTGCAGTTGACCGACGATATGCCCTCCGGTGAAAACGCCGATTATTACGCCAGACTGGTCAGGGAAGAGTATACCCGGCGCCTGCTCCGTTCTTCACTGAAAGATGCAATCGGTGAAATCAATGACCCGGCCAAGGACTTAAACGAAGTTGTGGGGACGATACAACAGAGTCTCAGTCAGGCCAAGTTAAGTGATCCGCGCAGGCCGGCATCAGTCTACCCGGAAATTGCTGAAGTCTGGGAAAACTACCTGGACGCGAACAAGCAGGAAACCCTGGACTGGGTAACGACCGGGTTAATCGACGTAGACAAGCAGGCGTGCCTCGCCCAGGGTACCCACACTATTGTCGGGGCCAGCCCGGGCGAGGGTAAGACTTCCCTGGGTGCACAAATTCTAAGGCACAACGCCAAACAGGGAAAACGTGTTCTTTTGTTTACACTGGAACAAACGAGAAAACGTATGCTGCAAAAAATTATATCGCAGGAAGCCGGCGTTGTCCACCGTCGCTTCATTACCGGAACTCTAACTGACGAGGAAAAGCAGGCAATCAGCAAGACGGCGAATGAATGGGCCAATGCAAACATGTGTGTCCTCGACGGCCGCTGGGGTGCATCGGAAATCAGGCTCAGGGCTATTCGTGAGCAGCAGGAAAATGGCCTGGACTGCGTAATAGTTGATACCCTTGGTCTCTTGAAGAAACCGGAAGAGCTGACCGGGGAAATTAAAGAGCGCAGTGTTTATGATACTAACTCGAAGTTACTGCAGGATTTGGCGATAGAACTGAATGTTCCGGTAGTAACCCTGGCCCACTTAAACCGGGCTCGTTTCAGCAGGCCCGGAGCACGGCCGATTCTTTCAGATATCCGGGAAGCGGGCGAACAGTACTGCGATATTGCCATGTTTATTTACCACGAGTTCTTTGTTACCGGCGAACCAGCGATGGAAGGAATTGCCGAGCTTATTGTGGCCAAGAACAGGGATGGGCCTGCCGGCAGTATAGTGGTTGGCTGGGACGGCCCGACAACGACATTTTACAGTATCGATACTCGTTACGAGGGCCCGCAGGAAAAGCAATGGCGGGAAGTAGAAAGTGAGGACGAAAAACAAAGAGTGCTGGCGGGAGGTATCCAAAACGACTGATGGTTGACGAGGTAATGTTTAAAAGTGAAAAGAACGACTGGGGAACGCCGCAGTGGTTGTTCGATCAAGGTTCGAAGTTTCGAGAAAGGAGGAAATAACAATGTTTGTAGCGGGAATCGATCCAAGTCTAACTGGAACCGGTTTGGTCGTAACTCAAGGTGGCGAACTTTTAAAAGCTATGACAATCGATACAGATAAGTTGCGAGGTGTAGAGCGGCTGCTCCACATTGAAAGACGGCTGCGGTTTGAATTGAAACACTTGCATTCCATTTCTCGCAGGTCTTCATGGTTAGTTTGTCTGGAGGGCTATGCTTATGCGAGACCCAACCAGGCCCACCAGATTGGAGAACTCGGAGGTGTTATTCGACGCTTCCTTCACGAAGAGAGGTTACCCTGGATCGAAATATCTCCGCACTCTGTTAAAAAGTTTGCTACCGGCAAGGGCAACGTGAAGAAAAACCAGGTGCTCATGTATGTATACAAGCAGTGGGGCTTAGAGCTTGACGACGACAATATCGCTGATGCTTTCGTTCTCTGCAAGATGGGAGAAGCGGTTATAAAAACAGCCGCAGAAAACAACGTGGCCTACAGTGAAGAGCGATTGAAGGCACTGGAAAAACCGCTTGAAGCATATAAACAGTTGGGGGGTGCTTAGATGACTCTACATCTTGCCCTGGGAGCGCTGGTGGTAGTCATTTCCTGCCTCTGGTATTTAACCTACTTGATGTATCGTTCTGAAGAAAGAGCTCACGAAGCGATGAAAACACATGCTTATAACCTAAACAAAGAATTGAAAAGAGTAAAGGAGGATGACGATGCTGACTATGTTAAACGACCTTAGGGATGAATGTTACCAGAATGCGCTTTTGAAGGGATTCCATGATGAAAAACGCGAGGTAGGTACTGCGCTGGCTTTAATTCACAGCGAGGTAAGTGAAGCGCTGGAAGCACATCGACACGGCAACATAGAAGAATTCGCCGAGGAATTGGCCGACATAATTATCCGTACCCTCGATACTGCTGGCTCAGAAAACATAGACATCGGCCAGGCAGTGGCCGACAAGATGAGTAAAAATCGACAAAGATCGCGCTTACACGGGAAAAATTATTAAAAGGAGGGATGTGATATTTCCAAAATCAGTAGAGAAGAAGCTGAGAGAAGGTATCGGGAGTATGAAAAAGGTGGAACAGATGCTGAAATAGCTGCACGGTTAGGACTTACCAGGGACACCTGGCGAACCTGGCGGGCCTACAATGAACTGCCGATCAACCGGCGCCAACCTAAAATCAGTCAAGAAGAAGACAACAGGCGATTGGCTGAATATAAAAAGGGTGGCTCGGATAGAGAAATAGCAGAACGTCTGGGCGTATCGAACAAAAGCTTTACTGACTGGCGCCGTAGAAAAAGGTTGCCGGCCCACCACCACCATCCGAGGCTAATGCCCAGAAAACGGGAATACGAGAGAACGGAAAGAGAGGTTAAACTGCTTAAGTATTACGAGGGAGTATTGTTAAAGCACTCACGGATATTTGAAAAAAAGACTGGTCGGCCGATGGGTTTTGATGAAATTTCCAGGCACATGGATGAATTACACAGACAAAATAGGGCGGTGAATAATTATGACCAAGAGCAAGTCCGCGCTGGATAGATTAAAAGAAATGCCGCAGAAAAAACTTGTGGTGAAACTGGGTTGCCCGTCTGATTACAATCTATCGGGAGCATACTCAGTAGGAAATCGTTGCATGGTAGCTGACAAAACGAATCCGACTCCCGGTGAAGACGTTAATCCTGAGCAGTGCAAAGCCTGTTGGGCTAAGAAGTTTTAAGAATGCCAATCTACAGGGAGGGATGAAAATGAATTACGAAGACAGGAAAAAAGAATATATGCAGGAAGCAGAAAAGCTCTTTGATGATCTCTATGTTCCCAAGAACCGGGATTACGGGGATTCCTTCGAAAGGTTGTTGGAAAGGCTCGGCCCTACCTCCTTTGTAACCCGAGCCGCAGATAAAATGGAAAGGCTCATTTCCATTACTGAAAAAGGAAAGATCGAAGTAGGCGATGAGACCGTGGAAGATACGATTAAAGACCTGGCCAATTATTGCTTGATGTATCTGCGGTGGGCTCACAGGCATACGAACATAGGTAACATGCCGAAGGAAGAGTTTGAGGATCTGGTAGAGCAGGTCAGGGCGCCAGAGTTTGAGGATCTGGTAGAGCAGGTCAGGGCGCCGTTGGGGGGCAGAAAAACCCCGAGGGAACTTATGCGAAAACAATTTCAGCACAATGTATTCTGCACCAAATGCGGCAAAGCCGGCAGGGTTATGTATAAGATGGCTGCTGTTGATGGGTTGCAGTGTGAAATGTGCTACGAAGGGAGAACGAACAGGGGAAATGAGGTGACGTTATGCGAATAATTTGCGACATGGATGGCGTGCTGGTGGATTTTATCAATCCGTTACTTGAGGATTACAACCGGATGTATAAAGAAAACCTGAAACCGGAGGATATTGCTGAATGGAGTTTGCCGGAAGAAATGGTCGAGATATTCATGAACGATCCCAACTTTTTTATGAGGCTTAGGTTGTATAAAGGGGCGGAAGAGATGCTGGCTCGACTCAGAGACAGCGATCATGAAATTATACTGGCCACTTCCCCCTCGCAAAACCCGAATATAGCGGCGCAGAAGGTGCAATGGGTTAAGGACAACCTGCATCTTCCTGAGTACTGTAAAAACCTGGCTCTTGTGGAACGTAAAGATATATTGCAGGGAGATGTAATCATCGATGATAACCCTGCCTTCTTCAGGGGATTCGATGGGGTTACACTGCTGGTTGATCAACCCTGGAATCGCGAAAAGATTGATTACGATTTCCGGGTCTGGTCTATACAGTCCATACCGACAATTATAGAATTCATTGAATGGAGGGGTGCTACATGGCAAAGCGCGTAAAAAAGGTGATTGACAAATGTGAAGGATGTATCCGGGTATGCAATGACAACACCTGCTGGGGATGGACTGATCCCGAATACAAGTGGAAAAACGGACAGTGCCCGGAATACAGTAACGACCAGAAAGAGTTGGAGGATATCATCGAAATGACTACACACATTCCCAGGAGTGAAGCTGTATAGGAGGTTGCTTATGCCAACCGTATACGAAATTGTTGAAAGCAAGCAGAGAATGGTGCTAAAGGAAATCGAGAGAAAGTGGGGAGAAATAAGGTTTGACCGGGAGCCGGATCCGGAAGACGATCCGAGCTTCCGGTTCTACGACAAACTGATGCGGGAAAAACCGCGGAAAGGAGCTTGATTATGTTAAACCAGGTAGTATTGATAGGCAGGCTTGCTAATGATCCGGGAATGAAAAGAGTTGGTGAGAACGATACCCCGACTACCGGTTTTGTGCTGGCTGTCGACAGGAATCGCGGCGATGACGCTGATTTTATAAAAATTGTTACCTGGAATCGACTGGCCGAGAATTGCGCACAATACTTGGAGAAGGGTCAGACCTGCGCAGTGGTAGGGAGATTGCAGATTCGCTCCTTCGAGGGCGACGACGGCAACCGGCGCTACATGACCGAGGTAGTGGCACGCAACGTCAAGTTTATGCAAAAACCCGGGAACCGGCAAGAAGGGGCGGGCATCGAAGACGCCAAGGAGCTTTACGATGGGGACGAGATCAATCCAGGAGAAGATATCCCATTTTGATGGGGGTGGTTATTATCAGGAGTGGCGAGGAAAAGATAACTGAGAGCTGTCTGTTTGTCCATAAGTATCTCTACGGGAGGATCATGGAACTGAAAGTGGAGCTTGATGCCATGGATCCCCAATTACCCGGTTCGATACTTAAGATGTATGGCCGGCCGGTGGCCAAGGCTCCCGGGGATCCGAACATAACCGAGCAGTTTGCCTTGATGAAGGTGACATCCCCCCAGGCCCGGGAGCTGGAAGCTAAGAGTGAGCTAAAAGAAACCCTTGATCGGGTAATACATGCCATGACTGATGAAGAACAGCAGTTTGTCCGGCTGGCCTACAAAAAAGAGTTACCCAGAGACAGCGTTATCAGGAAGATGGAGCTTAATCGTCGCAGGTATTACGACTTGCGAGAGCGGGTACTTCATAAAACCTGGAAGGAAGTCGACCAGATAGACGAGGAGCGCCTGCACGAGGCACTTGTATGGGAGTAAACAAGAAATTCGACCAAAAAGGGGACACATTTTTTTCCAGTTAAACAAAAAAAATTAGCTTTTGTCCCGAAATTTAAGGAAAAACCCTTGACATGATTCGAAGTATCGAATATAATGGGAACTGGAAAATGGAAAAATGTCCACAAAACCCGTCCGAGCTGGGCGGGTTTTTTAGTGCCCTTTGGAGGTGTGAAGTTGTCTGTTCCAAGCTACGAAGAAATGATTCAGGAATTTATTAACGCACGTACTGAATTAGATGAAACCGTCTGGAAGCAGGCGGCGATAGCTTTTTATTTAAAAATGCAGATGGACGCTGACTCGAAAACGATCTCTCAAGATACCGGATTTACCCCGCGTTATATATCTCAGCTGGTCAGAACCTACGGGGCTTTCCCCGACGAGGGAGACCGGGCGCTCGACCTTAGCTTTAGCCACCACATGAAAGCAGCCGAGACCGAGGATCCGAATCACTGGTTGTCGCAGGCTATAGAGAATCAATGGTCAGTCAGGGATATGCAAAAGGCCATCAACGGGGAGAAACCGCAGCCGAGTCAATACGAGCAGGCTGAAAAGCTCTGGAATAAAGTCATGGCTATGATCGATGAGGGTGGCCCGGGAGCCGAGTTTTTGAAGGAGCAGATCAGGATGGCTGAAGTTGTTGTTTCCTAAGCCGCAGAAAAAGAAAAAGAAAACACGCCCGGGTTTTGATACCCCGGCCAACATATACTGCCAGTATTGTGGTTCTACCTACGGAGTGGAAAGACACCACATCACCGCGAAAGGAATCGGCGGGAGTTGGGATCCGAAGATACACTCCGAGGAAAATCGCATTGATTTATGTTTTATTTGCCACGACCGGGCACAGCAATATAAAGAAGGCTATAAGCCGAAAGATTTAATGCAAAAAAAAGACGCCGACGAAAAACGCCGGCGCCTTTTTGAGCAGATTACTCGCGGTAAAAACGCTCCGGAATAACCTTTTTTAGTGCCTGGGTAACAACTTCGGAAGTATCTACACTTTTTTCCTCGGCCAGCCGCTGAGCCGCTTGATACTCCGGGCTCTGGGCTATCGTGCAGAAATTTTCTATTGCCCGGCGGCAGGCTTCGGACTGGGATATCCGATTAAGATGTGCGTAATCGCGAATAAACTCATCGAGCATGGGGTTGAGATAGATATTTTTTCTTGGCTTATCTGTCATGGTGCTATATCACCTCCAACTAATATATTACAGGATTGTGAATAAAAGTCAATAGGTTATAAAGTCAACCCTTATTTTGCCACCAAGCCATGCACCTTGTTCTTCGAGAAAAGTCATGTGGTCGTTCATTACGCAGCAATCTCCTTCCATTCGCTCGGGCTAAGAGTCAGGACTTGACCGGCAGTTGCTTCAATTTCAGTTGCCCGGTCGTAATCCTCGACTTCTTTGCTGAAGCGAGTCAGTGCGTTGACCGTACCGAATTGCGTGAAATCGGATTCATATAATAGGTTTTGCAATACGCCGTCGGTTTCGCTCTGGTTTAACTGGTGCTTTTTACCGAGCCGCTGCACCGCATCACGCGGCTCGATCCTGATTTCTCTTTCGGCAGCCTGGCTCATTTCAGCGACTAAGCTGTAGAAGATGTCCTCGTCGAGTGCAGACATTACCACGTCCCTGGCCTTGAGCCAGAAAGCGTGCTCGTCTGCGGCCAGGGCTTCGTCGGAGTAAAGCATCTGGATGTCTTCATCGGTGCTTATCCTTCGACCGACATGGTATTTGCGGAAGCTGCGGTCGGCGGCAATCATGCCGTTGTCACATACCAACCTGTAAATGAGGGGTTGGACACTAAAGGCTCCGAGGCCGACTTCGCTGTTAGAGATAACCAGTCCGGCTTGAACAACGTCACCTTTCCTAACTTCCTCCTGAATCTCGGGAGTAGTCAGCTTCATGTAGAATTTTCCTTCGGTTAGCTCCGAGGATTTAAGCTCGAGATTGCCAATCTCGTCGAGCACCGGAAAGATATAGCGAAACATGTTGAAATTATCCCGGCGCTGATAGCGGTCAGATAGAAATGCCCTGACCTCGCCATCCATCAGCCTGATCATGCGTTTCTCCGGTTTGTGTTGGAACCAGTGGTTGATGTTGGTGGCCAGTAATTCCGGGGCTTCATCCCGCATTTTTGCGTAATACTTATACGGGATGCCCACCCTTTCGCCGATCTGCCGATGCGGCAAATCACGCAGAGGATACTCTTCACCGGACACGCGCAAATGCACTCCGTCTTCGTCGAAACGCACCGCGCTTGTGTCAGCGATAAAGTCCTCTTTAGAATGTTCCTGTCTTTCGATTTCGCGAACGAGTTCGCTAAGTTCACGACCCTGTTTCATGATAAAACCTCCTTATTCATAGATTTCGTAATCAGGCAATTCGACGGGGTCATATTCGAAATGCCTGCGCAACCAGGAGATAATGTAGTGTCCGTGTTTGTGCCATAAGTCCTTATCTTTTTCTGTTATTTCCTGACCAGAAATTACCTTGCCGATTAACTCTTTGGCCAGGTTCTCGACGCTCAAGTTAGCACACCTCCTTCACATATATGTTCCTCTTTCACCTAAGCTGGCTCGGAAGAATAGCTTCCGGGCCAGCCCCTCCTCTCGAAGGAGCTGGAACGGGGCTATTTGTCCCTCATGCGTAATGCGAAAAACGTATTCAGTTTTGGTGTGTCGCACTTGGTAGTATGCAGGTCTACACGTTCACCTTCATCATGATTTGCGAGTGGGGCTAATTTTTCGAAGCGGTCAAATGCTTTCTCTCGCTCATTCCATACCTCAGTGCCGATGGTTTCACCGTTATACTCATAGGTAATCACATACATTAATCAATCCCTCCTATTGCAGAATAGCTGATGACCTGATTATCAGCCTCGAAAACTTCATACCAGTAGCGGTCTTTCTCGGGTGTGCCAGGCTCATCGTAGAGTTTTAACATCCGGTGGTCGTTGTTGGTGTGCCTGACTACACCACAAACAAACTGGCGGCCGTCGGCGTAGAACCCGACGGTTGCATGGTGTCTTCGTTCACGGTCAGGATCATGATGCGCTAATGAATATGGCCTGAAAAAGAAGAAATGTGAGGCAGCAGGGAGGTTGTGTGATTCATTGTATTCATACCCGGTATTCACGAAGAAAAACTCACCCTGCCGCCTGACATCTTTACCTTCCTGCTCGGCCTGCTTGACTGCTTCGGGTTTCATGTTCTCGTAAGCATCATTAACGGTCTTTATTTCTCCGTTTTGCGGGGCAAGTTGAGTGAGGAAATACAAGCCGTCATTCGAACCGGAAGGGTCGAAGCCGCTCAGGTATAGGGTGCCATTGGATCGGAACAGACATTCGCCGAGTCGATGTTCACGAATTTCATTTCCATACTTGTCGTAACGTCCAGTGGGATGCCAGCCCTCATCAGTCCGGTCAAGTATTTCGAAGTCCATTTTTATGATCGTCGTCGGCGGGCCGATGTTTTCTAAAGCCGTGAAGGGAATCTCAACTCGACGTCTTTGTGGCACCAACTGAAAGAATGTGCCCTGGTGCTGGCTCGTGGTGACGCTGTATCTGTCACCGTTGACAATATACTTACCATTGCATTTTACTGCTAACGGGAAGTGTTCGCCGTAGCTGTAAAGAACACCATGCCTGAAAAACAAGCTTTCGTTGCCGTTGCGACCTTCCTCCTGTCCGTTGAGGTAGGCTCTAATCACTTCTTCGTTTCTGTTGAAAACCTTACTCATGAAAAACACGCTCCTTTCAATAAGGTTTCAAGAAAAAGTAAATGCAGGCCAGAAACGTAACAATCATGAGAATCCACAATCCAATTTCCTCCTCGGGTGGATACAATTAATCACTCCCTCCTCATTTCGAGTTCTCTTTCACCTGGGGCCAGGATTTCGATGGTGTCACAATCAAGATGATCTTGCATGGACGGCCCGTAGTTGAGCCAAAGCAGGTTTACTTCAACCGCGTCTTCCCCGAGAACGTCGGTGCAGTAATCCATCAGCTCTTTGGCTAACTCGAAACTAATGCGATAATCTCTGACATCAATCGGGACTTGTTCTTCGTCGTCGAGATCAACGTTGAATAAAACACGGTAAACGTTCTTTAACAGGGTTGCGCCGTTATCGGCTTCCTTAACCTCGTCGAGTATTTCGCCCATGTCTTCCCATGAACACCTGAACATAAGCACACCTCCTTGATTGTTGTGGAGCTTGCAACTCTCCATGTGACGTTCGATACACCGAACGAAATGGCCATAAAAAAGCCGTGTGTCGAGTGCATCGAACGCCAGGTGGAGGGTTACAATCACTTATCGAGGACTATTCTATACATCAACACAACATCATCTACTGTGATTAAGCCAAAATGATTCATGTCAGCGAGGTATCTTTGCGTATCATTGAAGTCGCGTAAATCGAGGATATACTGCACTGTCCATACTACGTCACGAACGTTAATTTCACCGCTCTGGGTCACATCGCCTTTATCGTAATAATGAATGGAAGGGGCGGTAAAAGCATAGTCTTTAGGAACGTGATTGGTTTCGCCGATACCCATGATTTCATCTTCCGGACTGTAGTAAACATGTTCGGCCGGGTTATCGTAAGCATCACCGGAAAAGAAAACGTAATCATCGAGGGTATACATGTTATTGGGGCTATAGTATACGTAATCGGCCGGACTTTCGGCGATTGCGATAGCAGGAAACAATATTACAAGTAAAAACGCCAGCAGTAATTTCACCTAACACACCTCCTTTGAAACATATTTTTTTGCTAAGTGGGTTCGAACTATCGAACTGACAACATCATAACACTACTTTTCAGTGCTGTCAAGTTCTCCATAGAATTTGCGAAATTCTTTCAGGCCCTCGTTGCGGTGAGGTTCGCTTGGATGTTTCGCTGATCGCAAGTCATGTAGTAATACGCTGACCATGTCCATGTAATCCATTGCTGTTTCAGTTGCACCTTCATTGAGGAGAACCTTGGCATCCCCGAGGATACATGCGGCGGTTTCAAGAAGGTTAAACTCCTTGGTGGAGTCGGGATAACCACGCCAGTTATTGGCCTTTACCCTTGCTTCCTGAGCTATTCTTTTCAGTCTGGTTGTCACTGTCTTCACCTCCTTGCGATAACTCTATAATCATCATTTTTACGAATACCATGTTGTCAACCGCACGTTCGAGTTCGGGAATATCGTCCAGGTGTTTTTTGGTGACATTTATAGCTTCATCGATGTTGGGGATTAGTTGCTTAACCCACATTACTGATCATCCTCCTTGGCTTGCTCGAGGAGTCCTTCGATTTTCGTAACCATACTGTCCATCGCAGCATGGATCCCCCAGTAATAACGGAAATCCATGTGGTCTTCCCAGAAAGATTCGTTCTGTTTGAAGTTGTAGTTTCTTTCCAGTAACGTATCCATATGCCCTTTGAACTCATCTTTTTTATTAGACGCATAAATAAGGGCATCTTTAAGTGCTTCTTTGTAGGTATACATATTACACAATCACCCCTTCGAGTTCTTCGACCAAGTCACTAACTTCCTCGGGAATTTCGTCGAATATACCGCTTTCATCTATGTCGCCGTAAAAACCCCAACACGAGTCAATATGTTCGTATTCAACATGACCGCACTCATTACATTGAATTTTCTTTTCAACAACAAAGCCGTAGACATCACCACGAAGAAAGTTGTCGAATTCTTTGATTTCACTTTCGAGCACTTTTTCAGCCCTGATTAAATTGTCCAAGTTTACTTCGCCGTATTCTCCGCGAATTTTATCGGGAGTCACGTAAATCCACCCGACCTGGCCTGAATCCCAGGGGCAGCGGAAGCCACTGGTATTCATTGTAACGCCACTATGGTCGTAGATATACAAGGGCAAGACAACGACTTCATCTTCGTTATACTCAGATAGAATTTCACCTTCGAGCCATTCGTCATAACTCGAGTAAAGCTCAGTGTTCCACATCTCATAATCACCGAGATTGTAACGACGATGTCCGTGCACCATCGTGCCGAGGTTGTCCCACTCACGAGGGCTTTCGGCCATGTCATCAACATAAATACTGAGCCGATATAAATTGTTCTCTGCACGTTTAACCAATAACATTAATCATCATCCTCCTTTTGAAAATAATCGACAAGATAAGGTTTGTTTGGCCACATGGGAATCTTGTCTGGATTCTCCCATGAGTCCTTAAACTCCACTTCCTTGAGCTGGTTGGCGAGCTTCTTACATTCGCCGATGCAATACTCGAGGGAACGCTCCACTCCTATGTCGCAGGCGTGGTTGCAATCATACCCGAAGAACCAGTATTTTTTAGGCTCGATGTCAACCAAACCAGAGTCATGTAACCTTTCGCCGAAGAAATCACTATAAGTAATCCCACCGTGCACCTTGAAATAGGTTTCGGGAGCCTCATTGTCCAGTAGCTCAAGTTCCTGCAGGTAGGAGTGCTTATAAAGTGGATGATCTTCCGGGACACCGACGTAACCACATCGGTGCCCCAGACTTTGCTTCACAACAACACAAAGATAATCATTACTGCATACTGGGTAAAAGAAAACGTTTTCAACTTGCATGGTTATCCCTCCTCGAAGCGTTCATAGCACTCATTGCAAAGTAATTCATTATAATCAGCGTCCTCAGTAACGCCAGGAACGCTTTTGCCGCACTCAGGACACTTTATCATGTCAACTGGCTGAATAACATTAATTTTGAGCGGCTCATTGCACTCACTACACGAAGGTTGCCAAGCGAATTTGCTGTCTGCGAATATAACATTGGTGTAGTCTTCGACAAGCTCGTCTTGCGAATCAATATCCTCGATACCACCACGCCAGCAGTCGGTGCAGAACAGGTCGCCTCCGTAGGCGTAACCTACAACGTCGAAGGATTTCAAACTCACCACCTCAGCAATACGTTTAACTTCTTCAACGAACTCTTCGCATGCAGCTGAAATGTTTTCCATGTTAATCTCACCCATATACTCGAGGTTCTTTTTGATGTCATACCGGAACTCATCCATTAATTTCTTTTGCTTCTCCTCGGGTAATGAGAGGAAGACATCACTTAAGTAAGAGTCGTCCTCACTTTCACGGTCTAATTCAAACAACACATCCTCCCAGGTGACTGTGACCTGATAGATTATCTCGTCGAAAATAGTGCTGTTGTCAATAGCCATTTAGTTCACCTCCTTGTTGAGATGTTCATACATAATACCGATACCATCCTTGTCCAGCTGAACGACCTCCTTGATGGTGGGGTCGTTCTCAAACTCAACAAACTGTTCTTCCTTTACGAATTCCACTGCGTCGTCCTCGTCTTTAGCGAGGACAATATAAACGCGGTCGGGAATGGTTACTTTAAAAACGTTCATGGTTATGCCACCTCCTTAATCAGCCATACACCGTGAGCGTCTTTATTACCTTGCATTCGTGCAGTTCCGTGATCTATATCGGTAAGGCCATAAATAGGCTTGCCGTTCTTATAGAGTAGTTCACTCCTGTCGAGGGAGAGCAGTTTTTCCAAGCTAATAAAGCCAACCCACCCGAAGCCTTTGTGATACCAGGCTCCGGTGATTACCCAGGTATCGTAATTATTTTTGTTGAATGTTATCCATCCACGATTAACGGGTTTTCTTGCAAGGACTTGACCGATTTCATTGATAATAATTTCTTCACGATATTTAGATATGATGCGATATTCTTTCACGATTGCACCTCCTTCCTTGATTTACAATTGATACAACGAGGCGCACATTCTTCGTCACTGTAATTACTGCAATCGATACATATCCAGGTATCACATTCGATACAACACTCACCTTCTATTTGCTTACGAGAAGTTGCATAAAATGGAGCATGAGCGCCACATATTTCACAATAATTACGCATGGTTATACCTCCTTTAGATTAAACCGTTCTCACTTGCCCAGTGAAACACGAGGTCTTCGACGTCATCAGGGTCTGCAATCAGATTACTGCAAAGGCGATCAACCAAATGGTGAAGAGCATCATCCATTGCGTCCTTGTCGACTACCTCAACAACTTTTGCGTTGAGAGTTGCCAGTGCCTCTTCACGTGCGTCATCATAGTTGTCGGCGTTGAGTTCTATCTCCTTGTCTATTTCACCGTGTGCAGGCAAGAAAGTGTGGAGCATATA